>VTLG01002969.1_pt1 | contig 14629 bp, 16 predicted proteins | sample 4694571 | NCBI WGS metagenome assembly VTLG01 (sample SAMN12604809, study PRJNA352737) | marine metagenome | biome: ENVO:00000447; feature: ENVO:00000209|ENVO:00000569|ENVO:01000036; material: ENVO:00002151; isolation source: viral sequences binned using virsorter ...
TCTTCTTACAACCAGGTGTACGCATACTGAATAAGGGTAATATAGAGTTTGGTAATGATAGTAAATTAGTGGCGGCCGCAACAAGTTCAAGTTCAATTCGTGGTATGTCAATCAATATGTTGTATCTAGATGAGTTCGCTTTCGTTGAAGATGCAGAAGTATTCTATACTGCAACATATCCTGTTGTCACATCTGGTAAAGATTCAAAGGTTATTATTACATCTACTGCAAATGGTGTAGGTAATATGTTCCATAAGATATATGAAAGTGCGGTTCATGGCAATTCAGAATATGCAAATTTTGTAATAAACTGGTTTGATGTACCAGGTCGAGATGAAGAATGGAAAGAACAAACAATCGCAAATACCTCAGAAGCACAATTCGAACAAGAGTATGGTAATAGTTTCTTAGGTACTGGTAATACACTCGTCAATGCAGACACCTTATTGGGTATGAGGGCATTAGATGGAGAATGGAAAAGAGGTGGTTTAACTGTTTATGAGAAACCAAAAGAAGGACATAATTATATTACAACTGTAGATGTTTCGCAAGGGAGAGGTATGGATTTCTCTACTTTTAGTGTATTTGATATCACTATGAGACCTTTCAAACAAGTTTGCACATTTAGAGACAATATGGTTAGCCCTTTACTCTTTCCGGATTTAATAAATAAGTATTGTAGTAGATATAATGAGTCTCTAGTTATTATAGAAAATAACGCAGAAGGTTCGTTGGTTGCTACTCAGTTACATTATGATATCGAATACCCCAATGTTTTCACTCAAGGTTTAACAAAATCAGAAGACATTGGTATTACGATGTCGAGAAAGATTAAAAGAGTGGGTTGTTCTACTCTAAAAGAACTTCTCGAAGAAAATAGACTCGTTGTAGTAGATAGGCCCACAATAACTGAACTAATGACATTTGTTCATAAGGGGTCATCATTCGAGGCAGATAGAGGATATCATGACGATATGGTCATGAATTGTGTTCTTTTCGCATGGTTTGTCACCACTGAATTTTTCACACATTTAACGGATACCGCTGTAAAAGATTTGCTTTATGCAGAACAACAAAAGATGATACAAGATGATTTATTACCGGCAGGGGTATTTGGGGAACAAAATACGGATACATTTGTAGACTCAGAAGGAACTTTATGGTCTGTAGAAGGTGTAAAGTAGTTTGTTAGATAAATAAAATATATAAATAAAAGTGTAAACAACTTTTACAATGTAAAAATACATTAACAGGAGAAAAGTATGGCATTTCAAGTTTCACCAGGCGTTCAAGTCAAAGAGATTGACTTATCGAATGTTGTCCCAGCAGTATCCTCAACAAGAGGTGCTTTCGCTGGCTTATTCCAATGGGGTCCTGTTGATGAAGTAAAAACAGTTTCAGATGGACAACAGTTAGTTGATGAATTTTTCCAACCGGCTAATACAGACGCTGGAGCCGAAGACTTCTATTCAGCAGAATCATTCTTGCGATATGGTTCTTCTTTGAGTGTTGTTAGAATATCTAATACTGGATTATTCTCAGCAAACCAAAGTGGAAATGGCGCAACATTATTAAAACACTCGGATGATTACACAAATACTTTCAAAAGTGGTGGTAGTGCAGGTACAGTAGGAAAGTGGACTAGTAGATTCGCTGGTGCTTTAGGTAATTCACTTAAAGTTTCAGTATGTGCTTCTAGTGACGCTTACTTCAACAATAGTGCATCTCTAGTAAACAATGGAGGAGGTTACGCAATCGCATCAACAGCAGTTGTTGTTGATAACGGCGCTCTGTTCGTTGTTGGAGACATTATTAAATTCGCAAATCATAGTAATCAATATAAGATTACGGCGATTTCGAGTCATACCTTAACAATCGAAGCTTTAAACCAACCTGCTGGCACAGGCCTAGTATCTGCTGTCGTTGATAACGAAGCGGTAGATAGATATTGGGAACATTACGCATTATTTGACAAATTACCAGCCACATCTGCTCACGCAACATTGATTGGTGCATCAAATGATGAAATACATGTAGTCGTAATAGACGAAGATGGTGCTATCACAGGAACTAAAGGGACTGTATTAGAGTCTCATGGTTTTGTTTCATTGGCTTCCGACGCTAACGACAGTGTTGGCAACTCTAATTATTATAGAGATGTAATCGAAAGAGATTCAAAATATGTCTATTGGTCAGGACACTCAACAGCAATGTTGGCAAGTGCTGGCGAACATAGAACAATGGCGACCGCAGTTGGTACTGCGTTCTCCAGACCGTCATTACCTGAGTTATCATCATTAAGTGGTGGTGCAGATGGTAGGGCAAACTCAACAGTTTCACAAAAAACTGATGCATGGAATAAACATTTCGCAGATGGCGAGTTAATCGACATCTCATTCCTCATCGTAGGTTCAACATCTACCGATGCTGGGGGTGGTTCTGAGTCCGCACAAGATACAGTTGCAGACCATAACAGTTTAGTTAATTCTGCAATATTAATTGCTGAAGCAAGAAAAGATTGCTTAGTAGTTGCATCACCTAGAAGGGCTTCAGTAGTGAATGTCGCTTCTGAGTCAACTCAGGCAACTAATGTTAAAGCAGACTACGCTTCAGTAACATCTAGTTCTTACGCAGTGTTAGATAGTGGTTGGGTATACCAATACGAAAGATACAATGACAAATACTGTTGGATTCCAGGTAATGGACACACCGCAGGCCTCATGGCAAGAGCAGATTTACTGCAAGACCCATGGTATTCACCTGCTGGATTCTCAAGAGGGCAATACATGGGTATTACCAAACTTGCGTTTAATCCAAAACAGGCATCAAGAGATGACTTGTATCGTGCAAGAATTAACCCAATAGTCACATTTCCTGGACAAGGAACTGTGTTATTTGGAGATAAGACTGCATTAAGTTCACCTTCTGCATTTGATAGAATCAATGTAAGAAGATTATTTATCGTCTTAGAGAAAGCAATATCAACTGCCGCTAAAGCGCAATTGTTTGAATTTAACGATTCATTTACAAGGGCATCATTTAGGGCTGCTGTAGAACCTTTCTTGAGAGATGTAAAAAACAGGAGAGGTTTAGTAGACTTTTCTGTAGTTTGTGACGAAACAAACAATACAGATGCTGTTCAAGATAGAAACGAATTCGTTTGTTCAATATTCTTGAAACCAACTAAATCAATTAACTACATAACTTTAAACTTTGTCGCCGCTAAGAGTGGTGTAGTGTTTGAAGAAATTTACGGCGCAGTTTAAGGAGTATAAGTAAATGGCAAGTATAGACCAATTTAAAGCACAATTACTCGGCGGAGGCCCTAGAGCCAATAGATTCCGAGTCTTTATACCTAGAACTGGTAATAAGATTGAATTCTTATGTCAGTCAGCACAGATACCTGCTGCTACTGTAGGTGTAGTTGAACAACAGTTTAGAGGACATATTCTAAAACTCGCAGGAGATAGAACATTCGAACCTTGGACTGTAACGATTATTAATGATGTAGAATTTTCATCAAGAACTGCTCTAGAAGGATGGCAAACAGACATTCAAGAACTAGACAGTGGTGAAGGTATGACTTCATTAGACTACTTAGTAGACAGAGCATTTGTTGAACAATTAAATAAAGACGACTCAGTTCTTGCGAGATACGAATTCTTTAACATGTTTCCAACCTCAATAGGGGCTATTGACTTATCATACGAGACAGTCGATACCTTGGAGACTTTTGATGTTGAATTCCAGTATTCTCATTGGGAAAGAGTCCTTTAATTTAGTGAATAACACCTCCTTAGGGGTGTTATAAATATTATTATGGAAATTTTTGGGTTTGAAATATCTCGTAAAAAAGACGAGTTAAGAGTAAAAGATGTGACAAAGAAGTCAGTGGCTTCGTTTGTCGCACCTGTCGAGGACGATGGAACACCCATTATCCAACAAGCGCCAGGTGGTTTCATATCAGGTGGAGCATATGGTTCCTACATAGATATGGAAGGAGGCATCAAGAATGAGGTCGCACTCATTCGAAGATACCGAGAAACATCTCTGGTTCCAGAATGTGATATTGCTATCGAAGATATAGTAAATGAATGTATAGTTTCAGATACCCAAGATAGAATAGTTACTTTAGACTTGAGAGATGTAGAATTGTCAGAGAGCATCAAAACTAAGATGCATGACGAGTTTAAGGGGATCCTCTCCTTAATGAAGTTTCATCAAAATTCACATGAACTATTCCGAAAGTGGTATGTTGACGGCAGGATTTATTTCCATAAAGTCGTTGACAGTAAGAGACCACAACAAGGTATGGTTGACATAAGAAGTGTCGACCCCTTGAAAATCAAGAAGGTTAGAAATGTCGAGAAAGAGAGAGACGCTAAAACCAAGATTGATATAATAAAGAAAGTTGAAGAATTTTATGTCTTCAATGATGCTGGATTTGATAAAGGTAGTGCCACAGAAGGCTCTACAGTAAAAATCGCACCAGAGGCAGTAAGTTATACAACTTCTGGTATGTTAGATTACACTAAGAATGTAGTCATAGGTTATTTACACAAGGCATTGAAAACTGCGAATCAGTTATCAATGATGGAAGATGCACTTGTTATCTATAGGATATCAAGGGCACCAGAAAGAAGAATTTTCTACATTGATGTAGGAAACCTTCCAAAGGCAAAGGCAGAACAGTATCTTGCAGATACTATGAACAAGTATAGAAATAAACTTGTTTATAATGCAGATACAGGCGAAATCAAAGATGATAGACGCCACATGTCTATGCTAGAAGATTTCTGGTTGCCTAGAAGAGAAGGAGGTCGAGGAACTCAGATTGAAACTCTTCCAGGTGGACAGAATCTTGCAGAGATAGAAGATATAGAATACTTCAAAAAGAAGTTGTATCGTTCTCTAAATGTACCTATCTCAAGACTTGAAGCCGATACAGGTTTCAACATGGGTAGGGCATCTGAGATATCTAGAGATGAACTTAAGTTTAACAAGTTCACTAAGAGATTACAGACTAAGTTTGCTAGACTCTTTACAGACTTGTTAAGAACTCAAATGATTCTTAAGAACATAGTCTCAGGAGAAGAGTTCGATGCATTTAAAGATTTTATATATTATGATTTTGCGACAGATAATCACTTCCAAGAATTAAAAGAGGGAGAGATAATCAGAGAGAGGTTAGATACTCTTTCACAGGCAGAATCATTTGTTGGTAAGTATTTTTCTGATGAGTATATCAGAAAACATATACTTCGTTTCTCAGAAGATGATATTGCTAGAATACAAGGCGAAATAGATTCTGAGGGACATGGTGATAACGAAGATGGAGATGGATTCTAATGTCAGAAATTAGTAATAAAATAGTAGACCAGATAGAAGCTGGTAAATTAAACGATGCGAAAGATACGATTAATCAAGGCATCAAACAAAAGGCTGCTGACGCTGTCGATATGAAACGAGTAGAAATGTCAGTAGATTGGAATAATGGCGAAGACTTGGGAACAGATAACAACGATTCTGAATGAGGCAAAGTTTAAACTTCCTCGTGACCAGAAAGAAGTTAAAAAGTCTACAGAGAAAGTAGGTGGTAAAACGCTGGATGTTAGATTTGGCGAAGACAAACGAGGAAAGATTCATGTCTATATAGATGGAGTATCTATGGGAGATCCATACAAAAACATGAAAGACGCCGACAAAGAGATGAAGAATATTAAGAATGTGATTAAACAAATGGGTGAAGAGAACATCTCAAAAGAAGAAATATTAGATGTCATACAGGAGACAAACACATGAAATTAATATCAGAATTTAACGATTATCAAATTTCGCCAATCATCGTTGAAGAAAACGAAAAGGGTGAAAAAGAACACTTTATCGAAGGTGTGTTCATGCAGTCAGAAATTAAAAACAGAAATGGTCGTGTATATCCCAAAGCGGTCATGGCAAAAGAAGTAAACCGATATGTTAAAGAGTTTATCAACAAAGATAGAGCATTCGGTGAGTTAGGACATCCTGACGGTCCAACAATCAATTTAGACAAAGTATCTCACATGATTACCAAACTAGAAGAAGATGGTAATAACTTCATGGGGAGAGCAAAGATTTTATCAACACCAAACGGTCAAATAGTTAAAAATTTGATTAATGACGGTGCAAAACTAGGAGTTTCATCACGAGGTTTAGGTTCACTTGAACAACGAGGCGGCGCTCAATATGTTAAAGACGATTTTCAACTGGCAACTGCCGCTGATATCGTTGCAGACCCCTCCGCACCAGAGGCTTTCGTAGAAGGTATCATGGAAGGAGTAGAGTGGGTCTATGAATCTGGTATCCTTAAAGCACAAGACGCCGAACAAATGCAGAAAGATTTAAAATCTGCAAGGCTTAATAAACTTGAGGAAACCAAATTAATTTTATGGAAGAAGTTCGTAGAGAACCTATAATATATAAATAAAAGAGTTAAGCTAAAACTCAAACAGGAGAAACAAATGGCAGATTTAGAAAAAAACCTAGAACAGGCAATAGAAGAGGCACTTCAGCCAGATTCTAAAGCTCAAAAAGGTGACTCAAAACCTGTTAAGCAAGGTTCATCCGATGCCGCTAAAATTGAAAGTGGTAAAGGTGAAGTCGTCAAACCAGAAGAAAATCCTGTTGACAAAGCAGTTGCTTCAGTCAAAAGTGCAGAGAAAGGAACCAAAGAAGTTAAGGGCGATGCCCAACAGAAAGGTGCCTCTGCAAAAGAGAAGCAACCTAAGTTGAAAGCAGTTAAAGAAGGTGAAGAAACTGATAGTGATAAAGCTATCTCAGAAGACGCCCCAACTAAAATGCAGAATATCAAGGCTATGGTCAACACTATGAAGGATATGAGTAAAGAAGACCTACAGACAATGTACGCAGAAATGGTACAGTCTGAGGACGAAGATGCTCAAGAGGTTGACGAATCCTTGACTAAAGCAGAAATCGCAAGAAACATCGTTGAATTCTTAAAGGGTTCAGACGAAGAAACAGTTGCGGAAACTTATTCAAAAATTGTGGAAGCAGTTAAAGAAGAAGACGAAGACGAAGAAGAATCAGACGAAGATGAAGATGAAGAAGAAGATGATGAAGTAGAAGAAAAGAAAACTACTAAAGAATCTACTGAAATCGAATCTGACTTGGTTGAGATTGAAATAGAAGACGACCTAGAAAAAATCTCAGAAGCGCTTGAACTATCAGAAGAAAATTCTGAGAAAGCAAGAACTATCTTTAAAGCCGCAGTCTCTTCAAAAGTTGCAGAAATTAAAGAAGAATTAGAATCAACTTATTCAGAGAATTTAAAAACCTCAGTAGAGAAAGTTAAAGGCGACCTATCGGAAGCAGTTGACAAGTATCTATCCTATTGTGCAGAAGAGTGGACGAAAGAAAACGAACTTGCAATCGAAAGGGGTTTGAGGTCAGAAATGACAGATAACTTTATCGATGGACTGAAAACATTGTTCGTAGAACATTATGTTGAAGTTCCCGAAGATAAGTACAATGTTATTGATGAACTCGCAAATCGTCTTGATGATATGGAAGAAAAACTCGACAGTGAAGTATCTAAAAATATGGAAGTTGTCGCAGAAAACGACCAGCTCAAAAGAGGCAATGTGATTAGAGAGGCATGTAATGACCTAACTGAATCACAAACAGAGAAGATGGTTTCCCTTGCAGAAGGTGTAGACTTCACAAGTGCTGAAGACTTTAGTGATAAAGTTGAAGAACTTAAGAATGCTTACTTTCCAAAAGACGAAAACATCGCAGAAGATACTAAAGTAGAAGAAGGAACTGGTGATTTCTCATCTGATTCAGAAGAGAGAATTATCGATCCTACTATGAACCAGTATTCATCTGCAATTAGTAAACTACAACCATTAGGTTAAGTTTAATAGTTAAACAATAACCATTAGGTTAAATTTAAAGGAAACAAAAATGTTTTTATCAGAAAATTTACAAGAAAAGTGGAGCCCTATTCTAGAGCACTCCGATTTACCTAAAATCGAAGACAACTACAAAAGAGCCGTCACTGCTGTAATCTTAGAAAACCAAGAAAAGGCACTTGCAGAAGACCGCCAAACTCTTGAAGAAGCAGCACCTTTAAATGCTACTGGCACTGGAATTAGTAATTGGGATCCTATCCTAATTTCACTAGTTCGAAGAGCTATGCCAAATCTCGTTGCTTACGACATTTGTGGTGTTCAACCAATGACTGGTCCTACAGGACTTATCTTCGCTATGAAAGCAAGATACCAAGATTACCCTTCAGGTACAAGATTAGCTAATTCAGAAGCTATGGGTGTTAATGAGCCGAGAACTGCTCATTCAGCCGCAGCTAACACTGACAACGCTGGTGTTGATGCTGATCCAGAAGGTGATCCATTTGCCGGTTCAAGTGCGTATCAAAACGCTACTTCTACTGGTATGAGCACAGCTACATCAGAAGCATTAGGCGATGCCGCTAATAACGCATTTGCTGAAATGTCATTCACTATTGAGAAATCAACTGTGACTGCTGTATCCAGAGCATTAAAAGCAGAATACACTCTAGAACTTGCACAAGACCTTAAAGCAATCCACGGTCTTGACGCTGAATCAGAGTTAGCAAACATTCTTTCAAGTGAAATACTTGCAGAGATTAACAGAGAAGTTGTAAGAGAAGTAAACAACCAAGCAAAAACTGGTGCCGCTGGCACTGCATCTGCTGGTACTTTCAACTTAGATGTTGACGCTAACGGAAGATGGTCAGTTGAGAAGTTCAAAGGTTTATTGTTCCAAATCGAAAGAGAATCAAACACAATTGCAAAAGAAACTAGGCGTGGAAAAGGTAACTTTATCCTTTGCTCAAGTGATGTTGCATCTGCTCTTTCAATGGCAGGCGTATTAGATTACGCTCCAGCACTATCAACTAACTTGAATGTTGATGACACAGGCAATACTTTTGCAGGTGTTCTTAACGGCCGAGTTAAAGTGTATGTTGACCCTTATGCAGGCGCTGACTACATGACAGTTGGTTACAGAGGTACTAATCCTTATGACGCTGGTATGTTCTATTGCCCATATGTTCCACTTCAAATGGTGAGAGCAGTTGGCGAGAACACTTTCCAACCGAAAATCGGTTTCAAAACAAGATACGGAATGGTTTCAAACCCATTCGTAGGTGCTACACCTGCTAACGGTCTTGCTTCCGATGGAACTAACCAATATTACAGAAAAATCGCAGTAAGCAATATTCTGTAAATAGAATTTCAGGTAACTGAAACTCAGTTCGAGTCTAAAAGGGGTCTTTCGAGACCCCTTTTTTTATGCACTAAATATAAAGTATCATTAAGATACAGACATAAACACACATACACACAGGAGGAAATTATGTCAAATTCAAATCAGCCCAAATCGGGCTTCGAAATAAGAGCAGACTTGCTCAATCAAGCACAAGGTCTTTTAGAAGGCAACATCTATAGAGGGAACGATGCAATTGGTATACACAATGATAACTTCCCAAACGATAAGAAACCACTAGGTGACCAATTCGTTTCAGCGGAAGATGTTATTTCAACTGCAAGACAATTGAATGAGTTTGTAAACGAGAAATAATAAGTTTCTTAACTAAGGGGACTTCGGTCCCCTTTTTGCATAAATAGTGGTATGGCATATAAAACAGATATAAACAAATCAGTATTAAACAGAAATAACTTTAGACTTGTAATAGATAAAGTCCCTACTGTAGAGTATTATGTTAGAACAGTAAACATACCAGGTGTTCAATTTGGAGAAACAGTTCAATCTGCTGGTGTTGGTTTAGACGCTTTCTTTCCAGGCGATAAGGCATCATTCGATACACTAGAAGTTGGATTCTTAGTTGATGAAGACTTAGAGAACTTTACAGAGATATACAACTGGATAGACTCTATAGTTCCTTTAAGTGATCCAGAATTGTATGGAACATTCACTGGAACTGCTAAATCAGGAACTAATGTTCTACAGTCTATAGCAAATGACTTAAATCAATACTCAGATATAACACTAGTTATCAACACAAATAAGAATCTTCCAAATAGATATATAAGATTCCATGACTGCTTTCCTGTTGCATTGGGTTCAATTGAATTAGAATCTGGTGCTGATGCTGAACCAGCATTAGTTAATGTATCGTTTAGATTCTCATATTACGACATCGCTACTAACTCCTAAAACCCCTTATAAATACTAGGGTATTGTGTTATAATGGTATATTATGAACTTAGAAGAATTGAAAGCTGAGTGGGAAAAAGATTGCGAAATCGATGATATTGAACTCGATAAAGCCTCATTAGTTGTTCCCAAGCTACACGCAAAATACTCAGACGAATTAACCACCAAGATACTACTACTCAAGAAGTATAACAAAGACTATAACGAACTATTGAAATATAAATGGTTATGGTTCACAGGTAAGTTAGACGATGATACAATACAGAAGTTTGGTTGGCCACAAGACCCATTCGATGGTCTTAAAATAATGAAGAATGATTTTAATTACTTCTTCAACTCAGATAAAGATTTAGTAGAATTAAAATCTAAGATAGAATATCTCGAAGTCACTGTAGACTTTGTCAAGAGATGTATGGATAATATCACATGGAGACACCAAACAATTAAGAATACGATAGAATGGCGTAAGTTCATGGCAGGACAATAATGATATTAAGACAATATTGTGTTATCTTTCCAGAGTTTTTCACACCACATGAGATTGAGACAATACATGCTATCGCAGACCAGTTAGAACTCTTACCAGGTCTTATTGGTAATAAAGATAAGGATCCAGATGCACCACCCGACCATTTAGACGGTAATGATGATAATTATATAAGACAGTCAGATGTTAAATGGTTAGAACATCACAGGATGCCTAATGACATTCAACAGAGAATAACAGACGGAATAAATCAAGCAAGTATAGAAGGCGATTGGTTACATCAATGGGACCATATAGAGAATCATCAATATACAATTTATCATCATAGACCAGATGCACCAGTCACAGGAGATTTTTACACCTGGCATACAGATGCCGGTGAGAATGAACAATCGGTTGGTGGTAGAAGAAGAAAGTTGAGTTCAACAATTCAACTGTCAGGTCCAGACGAATACGAAGGAGGAAACTTTCAATGGATTGAACCAGCAGGTTTATTTGATAAACTCAAATCAACAGGCTCTCAGAACATTAATGTAGAACCATATATCAAAACTGCACCTTTCAGTGCAAAGGAAAGAGGAACACTTATAGTCTTTCCTTCATTTGTGCATCACCAAGTCACGCCAGTGACACGAGGAACAAGAGTTTCATTAGTTAGTTGGTATCATGGTCAACCCTATGTCTAATCAAGTTATCGTCTCAAAGGTAGACGAATGTTTTATGAAAGTTCATTGTGATGATGGACTTGCAAGAGACTTGTATGACTTTTTTTCGTTTACAGTTCCAAATGCTAAGTTCATGCCTTCTTATAAAAATAAGTATTGGGATGGCAAAGTAAGACTGTTCTCAATAAAAACTCATAAGATATACATAGGTCTATTACCCTATGTTGACGAGTTCTGTCGAGAAAGAGGTTTTGAATTTAGTGGTATAGAAGATGTAATTGGAGAGAAGACTGATACACAAGACTTAGAAGAGTTTGCAAAGAATCTTAATCTTCCATTCGCACCAAGAGAATATCAACTAGAAGCATTTATCACTGCGATTAAGTATGGTAGACAATTATTACTCTCGCCTACTGCAAGTGGTAAATCATTAATCATATATCTACTCGCAAGATATTACAATAAGAAAACTGTAATCATAGTTCCTACAACTAACTTAGTGGAACAAATGACAAAAGATTTTATAGATTATGGATATGAAGAAAGAATATGTAAGATATATCATGGTCAAGAAGTATTCGATGCACCAATAACAATTACGACATGGCAATCATTTAGTAAAGCACCCAAAGAAGTAATGCAATCATTTGATATGGTTGTCGGAGATGAAGCACACTTATTTAAAGCAACAACACTTAAAGGTATCTTAGAGAAGATGAAGTCTACTGCAATTAGAATAGGCACAACAGGAACATTAGATGGTTCAGAAGTTCATAGATTACAGTTAGAAGGTTTGTTTGGACCTGTTAAGAAAGTTATATCATCTTCTGAACTTATGGAACAAGGAACAATCGCACAAATTAATATTGATTGTTTGATACTTGAACACCCTAAACAGAAGAAAGGAACATACGCAGAGGAGATGGACTATCTTGTTAGTTGTAAGGCAAGAAATAAATTCATAACTAATCTAGTCGCAAGTCTAAAAGGGAACACACTCGTATTATTCCAATATGTAGAGAAACATGGAGAAGTTCTGTACCCTATGTTAGAGAAAAAGGTAAAAGAGTTACATTATGTTTATGGTGGAACAGATACAGAAGATAGAGAGTCAGTTAGAGAATTAGTAGAGAATGCTAAAGAAAGTGTCATACTAGCGTCATACGGAACTTTCTCAACTGGTATTAATATCAAGAAGATTGACAATGTAGTTTTTGCAAGCCCTTCTAAATCTAGAATACGAAACCTACAATCGATTGGTAGGGGTCTTCGTAAGGCGGAAGGTAAAGATAATATGAGGTTATTTGATATCGCAGATGACTTAAAATGTAATAATTATACCCTTGCTCACTTAAAGGAACGCATAAATATATACAATGAGGAGAATTTTCCTTATGAACTTAAACAATTTGAGCTAAAATAAATGGCGTCACCAACAGACTTAGTACCAGAAAGATACGAAGTTATCAAGCTGAAGAACGGATCAGAAGTAGTCGGAATGACTAGAGACTTGGGTGATAAGATTGAAATAACATTGCCAATGATTTGCCAATTGTCTTTAGTTCCAGGCACACCAAGAACAAACGCAGTGTTCTATCCCTACGCACCATTAAGTGCTGAAGAGAAAGTAGACATACCCAAGTTTGAAATAGTTCACAGAAATTTAATGAACGACCAGTTCATTCCATATTATGATAATGCATCTGCTAAATGGATGGAGATGATTGAAAACAAATCTATACCATTGGCCAATGCAGAAGATTTGAAAGTTCATGAAGTAATGAGAAGACATATAGATAGATTACTTAGAGATGAAAAAGATTTTCTAGAACCACCAGATTCAGAATTCATTGAAGAGATATTAGAAGATATGTCAGAGAGTGATTACGAAGAATTCAAATACGCATTACCACCAAAAGATAAAAAGAAATATCACTGATAAACTTAATTAGTTTATAAATATCAGGTGTATTACCCAAGTAATACAGCGTGTTTAATTTTTAATCTAAGGAATCAATGAAATTTTTAAGTTTACTGTTCGTAGTAATCTTTACTGTTAGTTGTGCTTCAACTCAAGAAGCAGTTGTCTCAGAAGTCAAAAAAGAAGTAACAAGAGATACTATTGAAGTCTGTCACGGCACATCGCCGAGACATATGATTTGTCATGAAGCAATCTATTAATGTTTGATAAAATACCAGTATGGGTTATAGGTACACTCGTCTATGGCATAGGCGGTACACTTTTTTTCGTAATTTTATTTTACACTTAGAACTAAAAGTTTACTAAATAGAATGTGTATAATCCTCGTGAATATACAAGTATAATTATTATTAATTACGGAGAAACCATGGCCACTGCAATTATAGGGGTTGCGAAGAGCATGGTGGGCAGATTCGAAAACCTAAGAGAAATTCTACCAAGAAAGAGAATCATTGAAGCAATTGAGTTCCTAACACTATTACTCTTCCCAATATTATTACCATTTGGAATAATGGTCATAGCGTCGGTGAACCGATGAAAGAATTTTACGAATATTGGGCTAACATTTGGGAGTTCTGCAAGATGTATCCTGGCTGGGCCGCAGTCTTCTTTTTCTGTGGATATATAATTGGAGTTGTATACTTCCGATAAAATCTACTATGACGAAAACAGAAAGTTTATTATCTAAACTAGAGAATGTACCACCTATGAAGATGGTATTTGTAGCATCTATAACTCAAGTCGTAGTATTGGGAGTAGTGCTAATTGGTATAAAACTATTACATGTAATTACTTATTAGCTATCCTATCCTTTGGCACAAAGCTATCATATCACATCAACCTTGGTTCCACAAGGGGCTTTTTAAAATAAATAAATAAAAGGAAGATGGAAAACCACCTATCAATATCAACTAAACCCTAGTATAATAGCCACATCATGACAAAAAAAGCAAAACAAAGTGAACACTATGTCAATAATAAAGAGTTCACTGCCGCTGTAGCCGAACATAACGCCGCCGTTGTGGTCGCCTTGGAAGAGGGCAGAACCCCACCACAGATGTCTAATTACATAGGAGAGTGTATCTATAAGATTGCAACTCGACTATCTACAAGACCAAACTTTATAAACTACACCTATAGAGATGAAATGATATGTGATGCAATTGAAAATTGTATTCAGTATATCAAGAACTTCAATATAGAAAAATCAAACAACGCATTTGCATATATTACACAAATTTGTTATTACGCCTTTCTAAGAAGGATACAGAAAGAGAAGAA
>VTLG01003745.1_pt1 | contig 14629 bp, 24 predicted proteins | sample 4694571 | NCBI WGS metagenome assembly VTLG01 (sample SAMN12604809, study PRJNA352737) | marine metagenome | biome: ENVO:00000447; feature: ENVO:00000209|ENVO:00000569|ENVO:01000036; material: ENVO:00002151; isolation source: viral sequences binned using virsorter ...
ATACAAGCACCACGGCAAACATAATAAATCTCCTAAATTTATAAATAATTAATAATACTATAAACAAATTTTAAAGTTCCCTATCCTGTATTGCGGACACAAATTATTGTTAATCAAAATAAAAAATTTAAAATTTAAACTCTGATTAAAATTAGGAAGGGATCACTAGATCCTTTTCGGGAACCTTAATATTTTATGATGTGTATCTGATTTAAATGTTATTAAAAATCTGGTTCATCGTTAGAATCTTTAGACGTAGATCCATTGCTCCCACAAGACATGATCTTACTTGCCTTAACAATTAACTTCTTCCTTTTTTGTCCATCTTGTTCCCATTCATTTTCATCAAACTCGCCAGTAACAAATACCTCTTGCCCTTTGTTAAAGCGATCTGCTACATCCTTTGCATATTTACCCCAAAGGTCTACATCATTCATGTAGATTGTTTTATTACCCCAAGAGCCATCCTTATTCTTAAAGGATTTATTAACAGCTACTGAGAATTTAGCTAGACCCGTGCCGATCTCTTTGTATTCAGGGTTTTTTACTAATCTACCTGCAAACTGAATCTGATTGAACTGCATGATTACTCCTTTACAATAAATTTATAAATTTTATCAACAACAGCCACAGGCCAGTCGTTAACTAGCTTGGCATTTAAACGATCAATATGTTCTTTAGCTTCATCAGTTGAAGCTGAATTAGGTATATCACTTTGCTCATCAAAGATCTTGGTTACTAGTCGATTCTTTTCTTCCATTAATTTTTCTCTTGGAGTAAATCCCTGTAAATATTCCTTGATTACTTCAAGTTTATTATTCTTAGGAACACTATCCTTAGATTGTTTAGGTGTAGATTGTTTAGAAGTGGTATCCCTTATAACGCTTTGGTCATGGTCTGGATCATCTCCAGTTTCTAACATGAAAGCTTTAAGTAAATTATATTTAATAGCATAGCTCATAGCTTTACCTGCACCCTTATCACCACGATCAATACCATAGCCAACGCTAGTAACTGATGTATGATCTTCAGGGTTGTCAGAATTAACAAACTTAGTTGTAACAGTACAAACAGTCATAGTATTTTGAATCTCATGGCTATCCATTGTACTGATAACAACAATACCATTCTCCGCACAAGGCTTATGAAGTCTACCTGTTACTTGATCGTGACTAACATAGGTATACTGATTGTTAACTTTCTTGTCACCCTTCTGGATATATTCAACTTCTTTCATAACAGCAATCATACGTTGAAAAATATTAGACGTATCACTATTAGTATTACCGCCAACCAGTAATAGCTTCTTAGCAATGGTATCCTCTAGATTAAATACCGTTTCCATGAGTTCATTATGTGAATGTTCTAGTTTATTGAATCGGTTGGTTGCTTTTTCTATAGATTCAATAGCTTCCCCCATAGATTGATTTATGAGTACTTCATCTTCTAGTTTTTTAGACACTTCTTCTTTCTTTTTTCTTGGCATAATGTCTCCTATATAATCCTTCCATTAAAAATTTTTACTGCTTCATTAATAATTGGTTCATTAGAATCCATAACTTCCTTATAGTTATATAGATGGCATACCTTACCATTATCTAGGTGAGGTAAGTGATAGACGGGTTCAACATCAAGTTCATCTTTAACCAAGCTATCTCCTTTCTTTATTAATCTTTGTGTGCCAGTATGTTCTCTTGATCCCATCCATCTAAGGTTATCTGGGTTACGACTACCACTACCCAGTTCAAAAACTCTAACCATCTGGTCAGAGTATCTAAAAGCAATTGCTATCTTAATGCCGAAAAAGCTGATATCCATATATGCCTGTCTCATCTTATGCATAGACATATAGGTTGTATTAAAAGCATCATGAGGTTTACATCTTTGTCTGCACTCAACAAAGCCTAATATAGATTCATTAGGGGTTCCTTTGTCAGGCGATTGTAAGAGACAAAAATCTAATCTATAAAGATAAGAATTTGCAAATTTTTTAACAGATTCATTAAGGGTTTTACCAAGTTTTATTTCTCTTCCTAAATAATTTCTCTGGTATATCAACCAAGAGTTAGCTATTTCTCTTTCATTATCTAGGTCTATTGTGCGTTCTCTATTATTTTTATTTACATCCATGTTAGCCACCACTAGCTACACCTTTTTAATTAGTTTCCCTTCTAGATTAAATATATCAATTCCATACATACTTTCTTTTTTTAAAGCATAGTCCCACTTTGCATCTTTATTTTTATAAAGCAGTTTCGTTTCTGTTATAGCTTCTTCTGGAGAATCAGCTTCTATAAAAAGTTCATATGTTTTAATGGTAGTAACTTCTACTTTATATTTCATGTTCTCTCTCGTGAAACGATACCTAATCCCGCTAGAGTAAATTTACATTGGGAGGAGGCTTTACCCCAACAGGATTAGACTAGGGGTGTACATCTAAAGAGGTTAGAGCAAACCAAAGATGTGTATCCCTATATATCGAAAAATTGCTGACTGATGGAAAGAACGCCAGCGATCCTTGGAGACAGGGGAGTGATGGTCTCCCCTAGAATGATCCATCTTCACTTTTTACTTTATTTACCAAGAGTCTTTTATACCCCTTGGACTTAGTATATCTCTTTAAAACTATATCGTTGTAACCACTCTCATCAGCCACAGATTTCCAGTCAACCGTAGGCTTCTGATTTGTAGTAATCCAACTCACAAGAGTTTCGTCTGCACTAGAAACAATCTTGTTAGATTTATTCTCAACTAAATAATTTTGTATGAATGCTTTGTGTTCTTGTTTTTTCATCTTTAATTTTGCCTCACTTGTTACCACTTTTTTATATTCGCATATATGCTCCAATATGTCCAGAGTTTTTTTATCTTTTTTTTCTCCACAATCTATAATTATTTCTACAGGTTTTTCTATTTTACTTGACATTGCGGATAAGATATCTAGGTTTACCTTATGTCCTGTAGGATCAGGAGAGGAATTCATTAGTATCCTTTCCCAAAATTCTAATTCCTTAGAAAGTAAATTACTAACCTCTTCCTCTGTAACATGAATTCTATAGGTACGCAATTTCCAACCATAGAATCGTGCCACAACACACCACTCCATAATACCAGTAACCATAGCATAGTGTATTACTTGATACCTATAATATATTGGAACACCTAATTGCCAATCATCTTCCCTTGCTGAAGTTTTTATTTCAACCCCAAACTCAGCCCCTTTAATTAATTCCCAAGCTGTTTCAATGCTCCCACTCAATTCATGGTTACGCTCTAACGCTTTATTGTATGTAACCAGTCCATCAATGTGAGCATATAAAAATTTATACTTAGGGTGATGTAAAGTATTTTCTATGATAGACACATGGTCACCGCTTGGTTTAGTTTCCCATCGTTCCCTTATTTCTTTTTCGGCAACTGTCCCAAACCACATACGATCTTCCTCATCCGAAGTCCGATGTAGGTCTGGGAGTGTACCTTTTTTTTCGTGGTAAACTTTATAAGGAGTTGACCAAGGATTAACTCCATATATAGCTGAAGCATCAGATCCCCCTATACCCGTCATTCTAAATTTCTTTTGTTCCTCTGTTAGTTCTGGCATATATTCTCCTAAGTTATTGTTCCACTTTCTTCATCATATTTTAACACAACCAACCCCATTTTTCCCGCCCATCTAAACCTAACCTTTTGGATATGGATTTCTGGATGGTTACTGTTTAATATTTCTCCTTCTCTACCACGCAATTCTGGAAGGTAAGAACATAAAATAAAATCTCCTTTATCTCTCCATGTATGTGAACCACTAATCTGGTATGCCGAAGGTACTTCATACATACCAGTCCTTTCATTCCTAGCCATCTTAGTAGGGTGAGCCACAACCCATACATGAACTTGCTTACGTCTTGCCAATTTTTTAATCTTCATAATACTTGTTCTTATGTGTTCCTTCTCATCTATATGGGAAGGACGATGTATATCATTCCATGGGTCAATGAGTACTCCATTAACTTTATACCTATCAATATATCTTTCGGCTACTGCTAGAATAGAATCTATATTCCACCCACTAATCTCATCTGAATCTGGATCAAGAAAAAAGAAATGTTCATTCAACCATTGAATTAAAGTTTCAACTTCTTTCTTCTTATCTTTTAATTCTGTAATATCTTTATTAAAATGACGTTGGATAAATTCTATTACCTGATCGTATATAGGATTCTCTGCAAAGAGACAACAAAATTTCCACCCATCATTTCTAGCTAGATTAAATAGTATTTGTGTTAATACTGTAGTTTTACCAGCCCCAGGCATTCCTGTCCATAGAGTCCATTGTTCTGGGTAGACCTTATACTTTTCATCTAGCTTTTTAATACCAGTAGAGAATCCTTCTGGCCTACCATTCTCTAGAATATCAAATATTCTATCAGCAACATCAAGAGATGTTTTAACCCCATGACTTTTAACTTCTCTTGAATTGTTAAGAACATGATGTTTTAAATTTTTCTTACCATACTCATTTAAATAGTCTGACGCATCTTTAATATTATTAGATGGTTCCCAAGCAACAACGCTACAATTATCTGCACCTAAATATTCAATGAGTGAATTCTTTAAAATATGTCCCTGCTTGTCATCATCTACGGCAATGATATGCTCTGGTATTTGATCTAACATATCTTTAATAGAGTCAAGATAGGATAGGTTAGGGTTGGCTCCATTAGGGGGAGAGGTTACATTGTTAAAACCAACCTCAATCAGAGAACATACATCCATTTCTCCTTCAGCCCAGATCAACATCTCTTTATGTTTTGATGCTTTCTCTATAGCTATATAATTATATGGAACCCTGTCACCACCACTCTGCATAGTAAAACATCTATAGTCTGGTGATACTGATCTGTACTTTGCATTTACTTCTTTATCTAAAACATTGAACGGATATTTAATTCTTTCCCCATCAGATTCAATGCCTAATTTTTTAACTGTTATCATGCTAATTCCACGAGAGATAAACCATTCTTTATGGTCATGGTTTAACATTATGTTTTGGGGTTCCATTGACATAACAACCCCATCTTCATCAATAAAAGATTTACCCCCGCTTTTTTTACAATGGTGACAATGCCAAGCTATCCCTTCCTTTCGATCTGGAAAAATTTTATTAAGGTTAACTCTCATACAAGGATGGTTGGCTAATTTTTTTGTGCTTCTCTCATGTTTACAAAACGGGCAGGGTATGCTTACCTCACTACCATTTATATTATTTGGGAGTGACATACCTAGAGTTCTTAAGTAATCTATTTTTTCATTGGTCATATATTGTCTCCAAGTTTCATTAAGATTATATTACTCTTTCTTAAAAAATCTAAACCACTATTATCTCTATAGTCATTCTTATATATAACTGATTCAATCCCCGTTTGATGAATTAACTTTGCACATTCCATACATGGTGCATGGGTAGTATATAGATGGGCTTCAAAACCTGACTCATTAGATCGAGCTAACTTTGTAATAGCATTTGCTTCAGAGTGTAATACCTCTGGCTTGGTTTTCCCATTGGTCTCACAAACATTACTCCAACCAGAGGGCATACCGTTATACCCAATAGATATAATCCTATTGTCCTTAACTATAATACAACCCACTTTTAATCTTGTTGCCGAACTAAGTACCCCATAAGTTTCGGCAACTTTCATATGTGCGTATATCATTTTTCTTTTTTCTTTCAATATCATTTTCTTGACAAGTCTTTCAATCCTCTCCTCTCTCATCCTTTCCCCTTTCTTTTTAAAAATTTTTGATATTTATTCCATGCAATAGTCCTAGCTTCTTTTGTATTAATTCCAACAATATCTTTATATACGTCTTCAAAAGCATCCACATATTCAGAGCTAATTATTTTACCGTCTTTATATTTTATGACCTTACATAGTTTTAGACTCATAATATTTCCTTTCAGTTTAAACTTAAAAAGTAAATCGATCTTTCTTTGCTGATATTTTTTGATTGAGATATGAATCAAACTTAGACTTCTGATATAGGGTAGCAGGTCTTAGATATTGTTCCCACTCTGTATTTAACCACTCATCTGACTTAACCCGATGGATATGGTAGAAGTCATCAACCTTGTAGTTCTCTTTTAAACGTCCAGAGATTAGCTTTCTTGTCTCTTTATTGTTTGGTCTATAGTTTTTACCAGTCTTCTCATTTAAGTCCAACACAATGCTTCTCACTAGCTCATCAAGTTCTTCGATCTGACCTTCTTCCTCTATCTCTTTCTCTGTATTATTTATATTATTATTATATATATATATGTCCTTTTCCCCAATATTAATAAACCCTTTAGATTCAAGGGTTTTATAATCTATAGGTGTTTTAGCATGAATCTCATTTTGTATATAGACTGAATCGAATGGGATCTGGTTCATATGTTTACCTGCCAGAACTAAGAGCAAGAGGAAATGTCCTTTTAAAATGTCATCCATTTTAGAAAATTCATAGTCATTAATAATACAGGTATGCAATTTAATCCAAGGCGGATTAGCTTTTGTTACTGTCTGATACTTACGCCAGTTAGATATTGATAAAAATAAAGATGACATTTGTTTAATTATCTCCGATAATAAATTGTTCTCTTGTATTGTCTCCTCAGAAGAGGGTGCAGGAACTACCACGCCTGTACCCTCTCCTTCCTTCTGTACTGTTTATTCTTCTAAGGGGTTACTTCATCTTGAAATTCACCATCATCTATATATTCCTCTGGCTGTGTAGGTAGTGCATCTCTCCACCTATCCAGATCATCAGCGGTATATCGAGGATGTGTAGCAGACCCAACGTCCATATATCTAGCAATTGGGGGGTTTTTTGATTGCCGAATTTTGTTGAATGTACTTTTAGAAATACCTAAATAATCAGCACTCTCTTTTATTGTTAATAATTTATTTCTATCCACGTTTATTTCTCTCCTTAATTTAAATGGTTCTGGAAATTCAGCTTCAATTTTATCTGCAATCAACTGCCCCGCCATACCTGATGCAGTACCAAGGGCAAGCTCTGCAATACAACCGTTTAAAAACAAAAGCGGTAGTATGATTAAAAATTTACTCATTGTATAAACTCCCTGTTTGTGGTTCAAATCCAGCATCTGAAGTAGACCAGTTAGCACTACATCCGTTAATAATTATTATCAAGATAGCCATCGGGACAATAATTCTTATAAATTTCAATAGCATTGTTAACACCTCTCTTTTTTAAATCATCAATATAATTACTTATACGCTGTGAATCCGCTTTGCCAGCCAACCAAGCGTCATGGTCATCGCTGTACATATAGTACCAATCATGTCGTTGTAATATTTTTTTAAGAGCATTGATATCATTATCAATATCATTAGTTTTCATTTCTCCTATCCTCATTTCTGCATAAAAGTCATCCATTATTTTGCTCCATTTTTAAAGTAGTCATTCCAAAAATTAGAAAATATTTCCCTATACTTTGTTTGAAATTTCGTTTTGTTTTTGTTTAGTTTGTATTCAAAAATTCTAGTGCCACTTCTGTATCTACCTTCTACGTCCATGCCACCGAATCTTTCTTTTCTTAAATTTCTAAGTTGGGCTGAAATGGATGCTTGTGGGTAGTTTGTTATATCTGCTATTTCTTGCACAGTTTGCCAACTGCCAGAACGTATACAATTATATACTCCTTGTAGTTGTTTTGTTAATCGTACCTTATCATTCTTCTCGTTATAGTAATTGCCATCGAATAAACCTTTTTTATTAAACATACTTATCTCCATTAATAGGGTATAGATTTCTTATTGAATTGATAATTGTGAATAGCTCTTCAATTTCATAAGCGATTTCTTCAGAAAATTCAATCTCCATAAGCTGGTGTTTTAATTTTAATAGAGAAGCCTTCCCATAATTTTTTTTATGTACACGTTTAAAAATTTTACAAGCTGATAATAGTTGTAATTGGTCAATTATATTATTGGCTTCGATTGCTTTATTGCGTGACCAATTATTATGATTTGTCCCCATGAGTATCTCCTTTATTTTTAAAAGTTGTTTACCCCTAGTCATCGTGTCTATCTCCTAAAAAATTCTTCATCCTTTTTTCACAAGTTCTTCGGCACTCGAATACATTGTACCCTGATCCCGCAATGCCACTTAAACATTCTCTCCAAAGTTCCATTGCATAATCATGTGCGTGCTTGTAACTTTGAAATTCCGCAACGATTGTCTTGCCATCAGGTTGTACTCCACAAATATCGTTATCAGATTGTTTCAGTACTATTTCTCCGCCAAATGTAATAACGTAATCTCTAAACATTGTCTGTCTCCTTTAGGTTTAAACTTAAAGTTTGTTGAACAAAAGAGCATCCAAGTTTGTTTCGTTGTTGCTCTCATCACGCTACCTTCTTTAATAAGATTTCATTTATAGTATTTAATTGGATGTAGCTAATCCTAATCATGGTATAACGGTTCTTTTTTGCCCATTGATTTTTAATACAATCACGTTTTTGGATTAAGCGTAGTTTGTCTTTTGTGTTTGCATAAAGACCAATTTTACTGTGTTGTTCCCCATCAAATTCGATAGCAATTTTTAGTTTAGGTAGCCAAAAATCTAAAGGTAAAGGCTGTTTGTTTCTCAAATCAGGAAATCTTCGTTCTCTCTCATAATCTATTTTGTTTTGTTTTAAAAATAATTCTATTGCCTGTACTCCCTTAGAGTTAGAAAAATCTACACATTTTTTACAGCCTTCTTTACCGCTAAGATGATTACCAGCTCTTTGGTCAAAAAAACCATGATCCTTTATTTTACACTTAATTTTTAATGGAATTTTGTCACCTAAATACTCTGCCTTATCGTACCCATTCTTTTTTCCCCATACTTTTTTTGCATCTTTAATAAATTGTTCCCTACTCTTTCTGTGTTTCATACCTCTGGATTTCATTGCACATTTGTCACAACCTCTACCATTAAGATGATTTGATGGTGTTTGGTCAAAAATACCATGTGTTTTACACTCAATTTTGACCTTAGTATGACTATTTTTATAATCTACCTCATCGTAACCATAAGTTTTTTCATGTACTTGTCTAGCATCTTTAATAAATTGTTCCATACTCTTTGTTTTTCTTATATGTCTTGATTCGTTTGCACATTCGGCACAACCTCCCATAAGATTCATTCTAAGATGATTTGAGGGTGTTTGATTAAAAACCCCGTGTACCTTACACTTAATTTTTACATGAGTCTTATACTTTACATAATCCACATGACTATAATCATATTTATTTCCATGTATTTCTTTAGCTCGTCGTATAAATTCTTTTGTGTCTATCTTTCTTCTTTCAATACCACAAGTGTGGCAACCGTGACCTAAACTCGTATGGTTAAATGCTACTTGGTTAAAAAAACCATGTGTTTTACATTTAATTTTTACTTCAGTCCTAGTGTTCACATAGTTTACATGACTATAATCATATTTATTCCCATGCTTTGCTTTAGCTTTCCTTATAAATTCTTTTGTGTCTATCTTTCCCATGATTAGTCTCCATTTTTTTTAGGTTTAAACTTAAATTAATTGAGTGGTGTTGATACGCATTACAGTCACCTGATCCTGCTCATCTTGCCAATTCCCTGATCGTATACGATCATTTATAATTTGTTCATATTCAAGTTTAGTAATCGTTGCTTCAAGAATGTTGAGCCATTTTTTTGTAGTAAATTTTACTTTTAAAATTCTGTTTAAAAATTTGGTGGGACAATGCTTTCCCATATCTAACCCTTTTAATTTCAGTTTTAATTTCAAGCCATTCAATGCCGTTACAATCTGCACCCAATAGATATCTATTGAGTGAGTGTTGCCTGAACTTGGATGCACTATTGACAACTCAACTAAGTCATACATACCTTTTTTAATGTGGTCGTGATGATCTATTGTATTCATTTTTTTAGTCTCCATTTTTAAAATTGTAAGTGTTCACTCAGTTTCTAAATTATCACAATGATTATTATTGGTCAAGAAAAATCTTTATTATTTTTTAATGTTCTTTATTTATGTTTAAACTTAAAATATATTTTAGGTTTAAACTTAAAAAATCTTTTTGCCAATATTCTTTTTAATATCAGATATACAAATTGATTTCCCCTTTAATTGTGATCCGTTACAAAGTTTGCAATCCCTGCATTGTATTCTCTTAGTAATGTTAGGACATAAAATCTCTCTCTCTGTTACTTCACTTAGATTATCAATTACCCTGTAGCTTTTCCAACCATTGTCCCAAGCGTGTCTAGCTTCCTCGATACCTTCAACACTAGCCATAGCATAGGGTTTGAGGTGTTCTGACGTTTGCCAATTGTGGGTATAGTCAAGAATGTCCCTATCATTTACCCTGTATTTTTCTTTTACTTGTTGCCGAACTTTAAAATAAATCTCTTTGGATACTGAAGCAGAATCCCCCCAAGCTCCAAGCCTAACACTCCAAGCTCTCATTTTTTTTGCTTTGTTTATATCTTTAACTTTTCCTTTTTGTTCTGATTTATGTATTGCATTTTGAGCGAAACCCTTGTTGACATAACATGGGCTGACATTGTTTTGTTTAGCTACGCTTGGTCGCCTAATACACGTACCGCAAACCGTAGAATCATTATTATTTTTGATTGAATCGGTAGGTTTATCGTCTGGTAAATAATTAACTTGTGGCATATCCCCAGTTTTTCGGTTTACACTTTTATCCGTTACAAAAACTTTTACTTTTTCGCTCGTAAATTCTGATACTGTTTCTAAAATTTTAAAGGACGCCATTTTTTTAGTCTCCACTAAAGATTATTGATACCTATTTTTTTAGGTTTAAACTTAAAAAAAGCCCCTAGCTTTTCAACTATGGGCTTTCTTTTTAATTTTGTAATTCAAATTGAGAATCGCATTCATTACATTTTGCGTCCAATTCTCTAGAGCAATAAACATTCATGCCACAATCACATGACCATTTTTTAAGCTTGGTTTTTGCTTTTTTTGTAGCTCCTTGAATTCTCGCCAATTCAAAATCACCTTTTTTTAAGTTTAAATTTAAAACAAATTTATCTAGGTTTGATTTTGGAATGATGGAAGTATGAGCGTACCCGTGTCGCTTTGAATGTTCTACCTTAAATCCTATCTGTTCCGCCTTATTGCCAAATTTTTTATTATGTCGACCATTTGTCGCGGTATCCTCAATATTTCTCTCAGCATTATAGGCGTGTACCATTTCATGAATTAAAGTCGATACAACTTGTTTTGGTTCGTCTAAATGTTCTGAACAAATATTAATTTCCCTAAATTCCTCTTTTTTCTTTCCATTAACTTTCCATACCTTTTCTTTTGTCAACCAGCCGTAACATTTTTTTCTCCCTTTTGACTGGACATTAAAAATAATTTTGTCGTGTATCTCATTGTGGAATAATTCCTGATTAACTGTTTTTGCTATTAATTCTAGCCTCGTTGTTACGTTTGATAGTGTTGATGTTTTTTTCATTTTTTAATATCCCCCCCCTAATAAAGCTCCATTAAATAATTAATAATAATAATCATTAAAATATATTATTAATCTTAATTAGTCAAGAAAAATCATTAAAAAAAAGTAAAGTTTTTATATTGCGATTAAACGCAATGAAAGGACATTTGAATGGATTTTATTTTATTGATATTAAGACACCTAAAATTAAAAAAAGCTTAAAAACGGTATTTTTTAAATAGAAATCTATTCATATATATATAGACGTATATATGTTTTTATATATTTTCGGCTATTTTTGGGGTTAATCCAGTTTTTTTTTGATCGTTTGTCAATCCAAGAAAATGTTGATTTTTGTTTTAGTTTGAATGCTTTAGATTGTTTTATTTTTTTATGGGGATTTTTTGGGAGTTATTTTTTTTTGTGAGAGAAAAGGGTACATTTTAAAATGAATAAAAAATAATAATGTACCTTTAAAGTTTAAACGTAAAAAAGTTAATGAAGTTTAAATTAAAATAAAATGTAAAAAGTTTGAAATTTAAAAAAAATATAATTGAATATATCCTCATCCGACTAAGGATAGATCCGCACACACATATATATATATCGATACACGCCCCCCCCGACCCCGAATATGGGACCCAAGCTCCGTAGCTGCTGTAATATTAATGGATTCCTTCTCAGAAAAATATTTCGTTTTTTTTGGAAAAAGGGTTTTTTCAGGAGTATAATGTTCGTTTAATAACCCTTCCAATGGATATATAAATGAGTAAGAGGTTTAAATTCAATAAGTTTGATGTTGTCAGGGTAGTATGGAATGATGCTACTGCTGATGAAGCATGGATGGCTGAAGCGGATATTAAGTTATTAGAAGATGCTGAGATTGAAAGTTATGGTATGTTTGTAAGCTGTAGCTCGAAGTATCTAATAATAGCGAGGAGTAAGGCTACAAGGGAAACAGATGACTGTATTGAGGGGACATTGAGAATACCTGTACCAATAATAAAATCAGTAGATCTAATAGAAGTATGAATTATTTGGTAAATTTCATAGCTACGGATTGGAGGGTACATGGATATAGATTTATATTAGAAATCTTCGGCATCGGGTTTAACATTTTTGGTGGAATTATTTTAGTTACAACTACCCCGAATCCTGCTCTGGGGACGGTTTTCAGTGTTTTTTTAATAGGCGGAGTACTACTATTGTCTGGTGCGTTAGCCAGAAAGTCTATTGGTTTGACGTTTTTATATACATTTTATTTAATGATTGATTCTTATGGATTATACAGAAGCACCTTATAAACTAGAGCCTAAAAGAGGTATTATGTTTACAGAAAAAGACTATGACGAGATTATAAAAAGATGCAAAGACTTGACTCTCAAGAAGAATAAAGACTACGGAAAAGATGATGACCCTCTATGGAACTTGAAAATGTGTGAGAATGGTGGTATAGAAGCGTGGAAAGGCGTTATAGTTCGACTAAGTGATAAGTTTTGTAGGATACTTGGATTTATGAAATCTGAGGAGTTCACCGTAAAAGACGAGGGTATTATGGATACACTACAAGATATAGTAAACTACAGTATATTCTGTATTTTTTTATACGAAGAAAAAAAAAGAATGGGATATTATAAAAAGAGTGATGAAGATTTTATGATAGGTGCAAATGATACAGACAACCAGCAATAATTTTTTTTCTCTCTTTCTCTATCTCTATCTCTATCTCTGTATATATATTATATATATATTATATATATAGGTCGAGTAAGGTATAATATGAGGTCTTAATGATTTATGGTGAGGATGGTCAAATCCAATGTAACAAGTGTAGGTCTATTGATATTAAGTCTAAGATCTATTTAGAAGACGGTAAAGCATGGGAGCTTTTTACTTGTAATAAATGCGGTAAAATATACCGTGAAAACATCCCGTTGCAAAGGGAAGACAAAGGAGAAAAGTAATGGAAATTCTTATGTATATTTTTTTACTTGCATCTGTGATACTATATGTGCTAAGTCATTTTGTAGTAAGATGGATTTATTCTTTAGAAGAGTTTGATTCTAATAGTATTAAAGTATTATTTAATCAAAAAGGTAAAATAAACAATGAGTGAAGAATACAGTAGGAACCAAAGGTCAGTCGGAATCCCAAGTGACGATACTCAAAAAGATCCTAATTTGAAGCCAGAGGGGAAAACCGTAGACCCTATAATGCCTAGAGTAGACGAGGATAAACTTGTTGAACATATGGGTGTTGAGGTTGAAGCTGCTCTATCTTTAAGATCAACTTGGCAAGCTGATTTGGAAAAATGGTATAAGGCTTACCGTGGTCGAGTTGATGAAAAAACATTCCCATGGGAAGGCTGTTCAAACCTATGGGTTCCTATAACGGCAACTATTGTTGATACAATGCTTGCTAGGCTTCTCAATCCTATATTTTCAATTCAACCCGCTGTTATGGTGAAAGGAGCTTCGGCCCCAAGAAAAGATAAAGAGGGAAGACCTGACTATGAGTTAGCTCGTGACATAGAGCATATGATGCACTTTGTTATGAATAAGAGAATGGATGTATACCCATTAGTTCAGGATTGGATTAAAGATGCTTTAATTTATGGTAGAGGCACGGTTAAGATCTTATGGAAACAGACAGAGCAGGTATTTACACGACATATGACATTAGACCAAATAATTGAGGAATTGGAGGTACTACAAGATCGTGCTGACAGAAAACTTGCGGATAGGGACGAACTGATTCTTTTAAGTCAGTTGGTACAAATCAGGGATGGTTATGATTGGGAAAATAAGGATACTGTAGAACTCAAACGGCAGGAAGTTATCTATGATAATCCAGACTGGGTTTTTATTCCGATAGAAGATTTTATTGTAGCTCCAAGAGCTAAAGATATACAGTCAGCTAGGTTTGTTGCACATAGATTTAGATTAACTTTAGACCAACTAAGGAAGAGAGCTAAAGCTGGAATTTATAAAAATGTTGAATTGGTTGAAGCTGGCTATAGTCCAGATGATTACAAAGCAGACCCAGGGGGTAGTAGGCTTGAATATATACAGGAAATGGACGAGGGTATGCAGGGTGAGGGCTATGGTTCTCATGATAAATTAGG
>VTLG01009984.1_pt1 | contig 14628 bp, 20 predicted proteins | sample 4694571 | NCBI WGS metagenome assembly VTLG01 (sample SAMN12604809, study PRJNA352737) | marine metagenome | biome: ENVO:00000447; feature: ENVO:00000209|ENVO:00000569|ENVO:01000036; material: ENVO:00002151; isolation source: viral sequences binned using virsorter ...
ACACGATACAGCAGTATAATACTGTATAATTTTAAGGGGGGTATTTATATCCCCCTTATTTAATACCCCTTATAATATTTAGGAGATATATGGCAACTTATAATTTAATAAAAAAAAGTAATGCAAGTACAGGTCAAAAAATAATACCTACTAAAGAGCAAATAAGGATTGGTAATTTAGAAAATAGAATTAACGATCAAGAACAAAAACTTGATAAAATAATAGAGTTACTACAGAATGGCAACAACTTATCTAACGCTAACAAACAGAGTTCTTAGAGAACTTAACGAAACAGAATTAACTTCAAGCACGTTTTCCTCTAGTAGAGGTATACAAACTGCTGTTAAAGATTTTGTAAATAAAGGTATTCATGATATCTATAATGAAACAGGTGAGATACCTTTGTTATACTCAAGAACATCACAAGATTTAACTGTTGGTGATAATGAATATGATTTTCCAACTGATTTTAGAAAAGCAGATATGGATTCATTTGTTTTAAAACCAAAAGAATTAGTAACTAATGGTGAGTTTGCATCTAATATAAATAGTTGGACAACTGGAGATGGATCACCATCACATACATCTAGTGGTAATGGTAGATTAAATTTAAATGATGCAGCAGCATATCAAGCTATTAGCACTACAGTTAATAAAGAATATAAACTACAAGTTAGAGTTTTAAGTCCTAATAGTTCAACAAGTGGATTAATTATTAGAGTCGGTACATCTGCAGGTGGAACACAAAATTTAAATACTACACAAGCTGTAACTAATTTTAGAGAAGGTGCTATACTAAATACAACATTTACAGCTACAGCACAAACATCATATATTTATGTAGAGTCAGATGGTGTACAATTAGATGTAGACTATGTAAGAATAAATAGAAATGATATAGCAGTTAGAAAAATAACATATATATCATATGATAATTATTTACAAATTCATAAAGTAACTGATGATACAAATAATAAAGGTAATTACTCAGCACCATTAAGAGTTTATATATTACCAGATCATTCTGCATTTGGTGTAAGCCCAAGACCAAATACTAGTGAGTATACAGTACACTATGATTATTATACTACACACACAGATTTATCTGCACATGGTGACAATATGAGTTTACCAGATAGATTTGGTACACTGATTGTAGATAGAGCTAAATATTATACTTATATGCTTAGATCAGATCCACAACATGCACAATTAGCAGATAGAGATTTTCAAAGAAAATTAAGATTATTAAAAGTAGACTACGCTACTAAAAATGACTATATGCGTAGTGACACAATTGCAGAAAGTATTGCTACAAATATAGGAGGCAGAGTTGCATAATGGCTATTAGAAAAGAAGAAGAAAAAAAAGTTGGTATGAAAATTACTGATAATATGGATGGTGAAGAAAAAGCTAATGAAAAATTACAAGCTAAATATCAGCCAGGTATAACATCAAAAGAATTAAATAAATTACCTGGAGATACTATTCAAGAAAAAATAGAAAGAAAGCTAGGTATAAAAGTTATGCCGAATATTACATTAGAAAAAGCTATAGAGTTATTAAATAAGAATAAAGATAAAGATAGTTAATAAATGCCAGCAACGGATCTTATATCACCATTTGTAGTGAGTTGTGCAGGAGGCTTAACACTTAATAAAGATGTGTTTTCAATGCAACCTGGAGAAGCTCTTATACTACAAAACTTTGAACCTGATATCAAAGGTGGATATAGACGTATAAGTGGAACAGCTCAGTATAATACTACAATTGTACCTGAAGGATCTAGTAATACAAGTTTAGTAGTAGATTGCTCAATAATATTTAATGGGCAAGTAATTGCAGCTAGAGGTGGTGATATACATAGAGGTACAACTAGTGGTAGTTTTACAACTTTGACAACTGGATTAGGTACATCTAGTAGAGCATATGATTTTGAAAAATTTAATTTTGATGGTACAGATAAATTAATTATTGCAACAGGACATTCACCTGCACAAATAATTAATTCTAGTTTTGCAGTAGATGTGGTAAATGCAACAGGTGGTGGTACAGCTCCAAGTAATCCTAAGTTTGTAAAAGCATTTCAAAACCATATGTTTTATGCTGGTGCAACTAATTCACAAGAAGTTATATTTAGTGTACCGTTTGCAGAAGATAATTTTACAACTGCTAGTGGTGCAGGATCATTTAAAGTTGACTCTGCTGTAGTTGGCATGAAAGTATTTAGGAATGAATTAATTATATTTTGCCAAGATAGAATTTATAAATTAACAGGAACATCAACAAGTAACTTTGCAGTACAAGAAGTTACTAGAAATATTGGATGCAGAGATGGTGGTAGTATTCAGGAGATTGGTGGTGATGTTATATTTTTAGCACCAGATGGTTTAAGAACTATTGCTGGTACGGCTAGAATTGGTGACGTTGAACTAGGATCTATATCTAGACAAATACAATCTAGAATTGATGAAGTAACATTAGATAGAATAACATCTATGGTTATTAGAGATAAATCACAATATAGATTATTTTATCCAGTTACAGCTACGGGTCAGCTATCATCAAAAGGAATTATAGGTGTATTAAAAAATAATCCAAATACAGGATCTATTGGATTTGAATATGCAGATATAGTTGGTGTTAAACCAGCTTGTACAGATTCAGATTTTATTAGTAATGTAGAAACACAAGTGTTTGGTGGTTATGATGGATTCATCTATAAAATGGAAACAGGAAATACTTTTGCTACAGGTTCTACTACAACTACTATTCAAGCAGTGTATAGATCACCTGATATGGTAATGGGAGACCCTGGTATTAGAAAATATATGCAAAGAGTTAATTTAAACTACGAAGGTGAAGGTACATCTATTGATGCAAACTTAGCTCTTAGATATAACTATGATGATCAGAACAGTCCACAACCAGCAAAAATAGCTCTACCCACTGTAGGTGGTGCTGGACAATATGGTGCTGCAGTTTATGGTAGTTCATTATATGATGCATCAGGTGTTCCATTAGTAAGACAAACAGTAGAAGGTTCAGGATTTGCAGTAGCATTACAAATAGATGATCAAAATAGTGCAGACGCATTTTCAGTCAAAGGATTTCAATTAGAATTTACCCCAGGAGGAAGAAGATAATGGCAGGCTATTCAGCACGACAGTCAAGTTTCACTACAGGTGATACTATACTTGCAGCTCATTCTAATGATGAGTTTAACCAAGTATTGGCTGCATTTCATGCAACAACAGGACACTCACATGATGGAACAGCAGGTGAGGGTGGCCCTGTTAGTACACTTAGAGATGCAGACGCATTAAATAAAATATTAGTTGATACAACAAATAATCATTTAGAATTTTATGTAGAAGTATCATCAGCTGCTGTACAGCAGTTAAGAATACAAGATGGTGCTATTGTACCTATTACAGATAATGATATAGACTTAGGAACTTCCTCTCTTGAGTTTAAAGATTTATATGTAGATGGTACGGCATATGTTGATGCTATTAATTATAATGGTACAGCTATTGCCTCAACTGCAGCAGAATTAAACATAGTTGATGGAGATACCTCGGCTACATCTACAACAGTTGCAGATGCAGATAGAGTTGTATTAAATGATAATGGTACAATGGTACAAGTTGCAGTTACAGATTTAGCTGCATACTTTGATGATGAAATTACTGCAATGCCTAATCTTACATCAGTTGGTACTCTTACAACTTTAACAGTTGATGATATCACAATAAATGGAAGCACAGTATCTGACAGCGGAGATTTTACTATTGATGGCGGTGCTGATATTATATTAGATGCAGATGGTGGAGATATATTTTTTAAAGATGGAGGTACTACTTTTGGTAGTGCAACAAACACATCAGGAAATTTAATTATTAAATCAGGCACTACAACTGCATTAACATTTAGTGGTGCAGATGTTACAATTGCTGGAGATCTTACAGTATCAGGTGATGATATTACTATGGGCACAAATACTGCAGGTAATTTATTAGTTGCAGATGGTACAAATTTTAATTCAGTAGCAGTAGGTTCATTATCAGAAATATCTACAGTAGCATCAGATGATGTATTATTAGCAGTGGATACTTCAGGTGGTGGCCTTAAAAAAATTACAAGATCAACTTTAACAGCAGGTATTGTATCAGGTTCTGAAATATCAAATGTCGTAGAAGATACGTCTCCACAGTTAGGTGGTAATCTTGATATGAATGGTCAAGATATTGTAACTACATCTAATGCAGATATAGAATTAGCACCAAATGGTACAGGTCATGTAACTGTTAAAGGTAATACAAATCAAGGTGCTATTCAATTTAATTGTGAAAATAATTCACATGGTCAGCAAATTAAAGCTGCACCACACTCAGAAAGTGCTAGTAATGTTTTAACAATTCCAAGCACTGGTGGTGATTCAACTTTAGTATCAGATGCCTCTACATCTACATTAACAAATAAAACTTTAACAACACCTATAATTGCAGAAATAGATTCAGGATCTAGTATTACATTAGATGCAACTACAGATATAGTTTTAGATGCTGGTGGAGCAGATGTCACACTTAAAGATGATGGTACAACTTTTGGTAGTTTAACAAATTCTAGTGGAGAACTTGTAATTAAATCAGGATCTACACCTACAACTGCTATGACATTTAGTGGTGCTAATGTAACTTTTGCAGGAACAGTAACTATTGGATCTGCTGGTATATCAGAAGCAGAACTAGAAATATTAGATGGTGCGACAGTTACGACAGATGAATTAAATATTTTAGATGGAGTTACATCTACAGCTGCAGAATTAAATATTTTAGATGGTGTAACGTCTACAGCTACAGAATTAAATATAATGGATGGTAATACATCAGCTAGTTCTACAACTTTAGTAGATGCTGATAGACTAGTTACAAATGATGCTGGTACTATGAAACAAGTAGCATTAACAGATGTTAAAACATATTTATCAAGTGCAGGATTTAGTACAACTGATCCTACAGCTTTAGCAATTGCCCTTGGATAATAATCATTGACTTTTAAAAAATTAACGATATAATATATATAAGTAAATAGGAGGAAATAAATGGCAAATACTTTTAAGGTAGTAACCTTTGCAGCAGAACCTGCTTCCGCTGGTACGCCATATGTAATGTATACAGTAGCTTCAAGTACAACAACAGTTGTGCTAGGTTTGGTATTGTCTAACATTAATACAACTGCAGTAACTGCAGAAGTAGAACTTGTTAGTACAACATCAAGTAGAGGTGGTGTTAATAATGTTGCAAATGGTACATCATTTTTAATTAAGGATGTAAATATACCAACAGGCAGTTCACTTGAAATATTATCTGGTGGTAAGGTAGTTCTTGAAGCTGGAGATAAAATTCAAATTGATTGCTCAGTTGCAGATAAACTATCAGGCACATTGTCTATAATGGAGATAACGTAAGATGGCCTATATTGGAAATCAACCTGCAGAATCATTTACTTCATTTGCTACTCAGACATTCTCTGTAAGTGCAACTACCTCCTACACTTTAGATCATGCTGTAGCTAATGAAAACGAAATAGCGTTATTTGTAAATAACGTACGTCAACAACCTGGATCTGGTAAAGCATATACTGCATCAGGCACAGCGTTGACACTATCTGCGGCTACGGCTTCGACAGATACGATGTACTGTGTATTCTTAGGTAGAGCATTACAAACTGTAACGCCTGCAACTAATAGTGTTACATCCAGCATGTTAGGAAGTAATTTTTTTACAGGAGCAACTGATGTAGGTGGAGCTTTAGCAGATGCAGATTTACTATTAATCGATGATGGTGCTGGTGGAACTTTAAGAAAAACTGCCATGTCGAGAGTTAAAACTTATGTTGGCGGTGGAATTACAATGGCATCTCAATGGAGATTAACAACTAGTTTTACTGGAGATGCTGCACCTATAGCTTCAAATTGGGAACAAAATGATGGATCTGATCCAGCTGTAAGTTATCACGGTTCTCAAATGACAGAAAGTTCTGGAGTATTTACTTTTCCATCAACTGGTATTTATTATGTAGAATTACTAGTTGGTTATTATATCAATGGCGATAGTGGTTATAATCATTCTTTAATTAAAGCTGCTACCAATGGATCCACTTTTAACACTATGACTGAGTGCACTACTTTTATAACTGGAAACTCTAGTGCTAATACTTGGGCTTCAACAACAGGTAGTATTATAATAGACGTTAGAAGTACATCAGAAGATGTAGTTCGTTTTGATATTGATGTTGATAGTTCTGGTACAACGATAGTAGGAAATTCAACTAGAGATATTACAGCAGCTAGATTTATTAGACTAGCAGACACATAGAATGAATAGACAAGGAGATATATAAAATGAATGATCAAGATTGGTTAAATATAGCTTTAGCAAAAATGCACTCTGGTCAATGGTTTGGTTGGAAAAAAAATTGGACAGGTTCTCATAGAATGTCTTATGAAAATATTATTATTTTAGATGATACTAAATCAAAACCTAGTGAAGCTGATGTTAATGCTAAAATACAAGAATTAAAAGATGAAGAAACTGCATATACAAACTCTAGAACAACTGGCAAAGCTAAATTAAAAGCAGGGGAAGCATTAACAGATGCTGAGATAAAAGCATTATTTGGAGCCTAACCCATGGCACTCTCTAAAGTCGATTATAATAGCATGAATGTAACGCCTGCTGCAAGCAAGGCGATTAAGTTTAATTCAAGCAACAATGGTCTAGAGACAGGGGATCTTGGTGGTAATTTAGTATTATTATCTACCCAAACTGCTAGTTCTAGTGGTACTTTAAGTTTCACTAGTAATATAGATTCTACTTATAAGGAATATATTTTTAAATTTATAGATATACATCCAAGTGTAAATCAAGCTGCATTTCAATTTAATATGAGTGCAGACTCAGGTTCAAATTATAATGTTACTAAAACATCTAGTATGTTTAGAGCTTACCACAATGAAGCTGGTAATGACACAGCTTTAGCTTATCATCCACAACAAGATTTAGCACAAGGAACAGGGTTTCAAACTATAGGTTATGGAATAGGTACTGACAATGATCAAAGTTTATCAGGCGAGCTTCATTTATTTGAGCCGTCAAGTACAACATTTGTTAAACATTTTATTGCTACTTGTAATCTTTATGAAGCTGGTGATTATAATCAAAAACAACATTTGGGTGGATATGGAAATACAACCAGTGCAGTAGATGCTATTCAATTTAAAATGGATAATGGCAATATAGATGCTGGAACAATTAAAATGTATGGAGTATTATAGTGGCCCTTACAAAATATAATTACAATAGTTTTGATCTAACGACTGCAGCTAGCAAAGGTCTTGCATTTAATTCTGATGCTGATGGTTTTACTACTGGATCTCCAGGCAGCATGACTTTAATTAAGACTTTAACTGCTAGTTCTAGTGCTACATTGTCATTCGTACATGGAAGTTCAGATGTAGTTTTAGATTCTACATATCCTGTTTATTTATTTAAATATATAAATTGTCATCCAGCTACTGATGAGGCTAGTTTTACAGTTGGTTTTAGAGATGGTAGTACAGATTATGATGCTCCTAAAACAACAACTATTTTTAGAGCATATCAAAATGAAGCTGGCTCAGCGTCTTCATTAGGTTATCATACAGGTGCAGATATTGCTCAAGGAACAGGATTTCAAACACTTGACTATGGAGTAGATAATGATGCTGATAGTTGTTGTAGTGGTGAAATGTATTTATTTAACCCTAGTTCTACAACATTTATGAAACATTTTATAGCTCGTGGTAATACAGTGCAAGAGGCTAGTATAACTAGAGCAGACCATGTGGCAGGATATTGTAATACTACAACTGCAATAGATGCTGTCCAATTTAAATTTTCTAGTGGTAACATAGATGCAGGCACAATAAAACTTTACGGGATAAAGGATAGTTAATGGCACTTAATAAATTAAAATTTAATAGTTTAAATGTAACGCCAACAGCAGGTAAAACAGTTGGGTTTAATTCTGATGCAGATGGATTAGAGGCTACTTTTAGTGGTAATGCTATGACATTTATTAAAAAACTAACTGCTAGTTCTAGTAGTGATTTAAGTTTTGTAAACGGAACATCAGATGTAGTATTAGATTCTACTTATAAAGAATATTTATTTATATTTAATAATATTCATCCAAGTTCAGATAATTTAACTTTTCAATTTAATTTTTCTGCAGATAGTGGTAGTAATTATAATGTTACTAAAACTACCACAACTTTTGAAGCAAGACATAATGAAGATGATAGTGTTGCTGCAGCGGACTATGATACTGGGCAGGATTTAGCACAAGCAACTGGATTCCAAAGCTTATATATAAATCTTGGTGGAGATAGTGATCAATGTTGTAGTGGTTATTTACATTTATTTAATCCTTCATCAACTACATTTGTAAAACACTTTATTAGTAGAAATTCTGGTGTTCAATTAAATGATAGACACACAGATAGATTTTATGATGGTTATGCAAATACTACATCAGCAATAAATGCTGTACAATTTAAAATGGCATCTGGAAGCATAGGTTCAGGAACAATAACATTATACGGAATTAATTAATATGATAGACAAACAAAAAGGAGAACACGAATGTACATAGGGAAGACCCCCACAGTAGGCAATTTTCAAGTCTGTGATGCGATATCAGTCGTAAATGGACAGGCAGCTTACACTTTACAAGTAGGGGGTGTAAATGTAGCCCCAGAATCTGCTAACCACATGTTAGTCAGTTTAAATGGTATCCTACAAAAACCAGGATCATCCTTTACAATCTCAGGTAGTACGATGACGTTCGCCTCGAATCTGGCGACAGGGGATGTGATTGACTTCGTTCAAATATTAGGTAACGTGCTCGACATCGGTCAGCCGTCTGACGATACTGTGACCAATGCAAAATTAGCACAAGATATTATATCTGGTGAAACAGATATAGGTGGAGCTTTAGCAGATGCCGATTTAGTATTAGTTGATGATGGAGCTGGTGGTACACTGAGAAAATCAGCAATGTCAAGAATTAAAACTTATGTTGATGCTGAAAGCAACACACCATCTTTTTATGGTCAAGGTACAGCTGCGACTTCCGTTAGCACTGCAACACTGACCAGAATTGCCGCTAGAGGAGAAATAGTTGATAATGGAGGTTGTTATAATAATACAAGTTCATCTACTACTTTAAATAGTTTAACTGCTCCAGCAGATGCTTTTACTCCAAATGTAGCTGGATTATATTTTTTTACTGGTGCAATTATGTTAAATACGACAAACTATAATGTTGGTTTAGTTAATAATTTAGGAGGAACTGGTGGAACTGAAACTTATGCATCTTTAGTTTATCGTAGATCTGATACTGCTAATGGTATGGTTATGGTATCTGGATTTTCTAACATGAATGGAACTGGAAATAATATGTCTTTAACCGCTTATCAAGAAAGTGGTGGAAGTATAAGCACCAATAACTCAATTTATACAACTTACTTTGGAGGATTTTTAGTTAAGGCAACTTAATTATAATATTAAAATATGGCTCAATTATCTAAAAAAATAGAACTTTATGCATCTGCAAATAGTATTAATAGTGTAGAATTTGAAAAAGATGTAAAATTAAGAGATGATGGATCAGGCCCTTATATTTATGAATGGAATATTTCTGGTTTAGCAAAACCAACTGATGAACAATTAGCATCATATGAAACAGCTGGTAATGAAGCAGAAACAGCTCAAGCTGTTTTAAATAAAAGAGCAAGTGAATACAAAGAACTAAAAGAACAATTGGATTTGTTGTATCACGATATGACAGCAGGCAAAGGTGACAAAACTGGAGAGTGGTACAAACACATTAAAGCAGTTAAAGATGCTAACCCTAAAGGATAATAGATGTCAATCAATGTATGCAATGACAGATCCATGGCATCCATTACCAGTCTCCCTTCAGGGGTTTCTGGTGGTAGCTTAGTATTATTATCTACACAAACTGCTAGTAACTCTTCATCTATAACATTTACATCTGATATAGATTCTACATATAAAGAATATATTTTTAAATGTATTAATATTCAATCTGGAGATGAAAATGGAGATTTTGCGTTTCAAGTAGATACTGGCACTAATACTAATTATAATCAAAGTATAACATCAACATTTTTTGATGCTTATCATACTGAAGCTGATGATGCTAATCAATTAAGATATTTAGGTGGCTCAAGAGATCAAGCTAATCAAACTGCATTACAAGCATTATCTGTATTATCATCTGGTGGTTCTGATGAGTGTGAAAATGGAACATTACATTTATTTGATCCATCCAATACAACTTTTGTAAAACATTTTATGTCAAGATTTGCTGGAATGATAACTGGTAATTATGCAGGTGATCAATTTAGTGCTGGTTATGTAAATACAACAACAGCTTTAACTAGAGTTAAATTTGCTTTGACAAGTGGTAATATAACTTCTGGTACTATAAAAATGTATGGAGTTGTGTAATGTCAATTGTAACTTATAACAACAGAAGCATTAGAAATATTTCAGCTATACCTGGGGCAGCTAAATCACTAACACATATTAAGACTTTAACTGCTAGTGGTGATTCAACATTATCTTTTGTAAATGGCAGTAGTGATGTTGTGTTAGATTCTACTTATCCTATTTATTTGTTTAAATTTATTAATATTCATATTTCTGGATCATCTGGAAATTATCAATTTAAATTTAATATGAGTGCAGATGGTGGTTCAAACTATAATGTAGCTAAAACAACTTCATTTTTTTACAGCTATCATTATGAAAACGACTCTGGCACAGGTCTTACATATGTAACTGGAGCAGATCTAGCACAAGGAACAGGCTCACAACCTTTAAGTTATGGTCAAGGTGTTGAAAATGATGAAAGTGTATCTGGAGAGTTATATTTATTTAATCCATCATCTACAACTTTTGTAAAACATTTTATGGCTACTACTAATTTTTATAATCATGGAGATGCATCTATTAATGTATATGCTGCAGGATATGGCAATACTACATCTGCAGTAAACGCCATAAGATTTGAATTAGATTCTAATAATATGGACGCTGGCACTATAAAACTCTACGGACTAAAGGATTCATAATGAGCATAGTTACACTTAATGATAGAGGAGTTAGATCGGTTACGGCCTTTGGGTCTTTGAATACTGGATCTATGGTATTTATTAGTAAAGTAACAGCATCTAGTTCTGCAACAATAGATTTTACCAGTGGTATAGATTCTACTTATAAAGAGTATATGTTTACATTTAATAATATACATCCAGCTACAGATGCCGTAAATTTTCAATTTCAAGCAGATACAGGCACAAATACAAATTATAATCAAACTATTACAAGCACGTCTTTTTCAGCTCAACATAACGAAGCAGATAGTGTTGCTCAACAAGCTTATCACGCTGGATTTGACCAAGCACAAGGAACAGGATTTCAACAAATTAATGCAAATGAAGTTGGTGCAGATGCAGATCAATGTATATCTGGAACTTTACATTTATTTAACCCATCAAATACAACTTTTGTAAAACATTTTATCTTGCGTTCTGTTGTAGCAGTATCATCAAATCAACAAGAAGATGTTTATGTTGCTGGATATTTTAATACTACTACTGCACTTACTAGAGTTAGGTTTAAATTTAATTCAGGCAACATAGACGCTGGAGATATTTGCCTTTACGGAATTCTATAAAAATGATACATAAAATATAAGGAGAAAACTATGCCAAGATATCATAATATAAACGGTAACAAAGTACAGTTTACAGCTGAAGAAGAAACAGCTAGAGATGCTGAAGAGAAAGCGTGGTCAGATGCTGCCCCTGCTAGAGCTTTAGCTGATCTAAGAGAGAAAAGAAATAGACTTCTTGCTGAAACTGATTACTTAGCTTTATCTGACAATACTCTATCTGATGATATGAAAACATATCGTAAAGATCTTAGAGATTTACCTGCAGGTAAAGACACTGTTGCTAAATGTGAAAACGCTACATGGCCAACTAAACCATAATGGCACGGAAGTTTAAAGATTTTGTACCTAGACCAAAACCTAAGAAACGACCAAGAGTTCACAAGAAAAATAAAAATAAACAAGAGAAGCGTAGCTTCAAAAAATATAATCGACAGGGGAGATAATGGTAACAACACCAGATGATATAGCATTACAAAAAGGTGCAATAGCACCAGCTCAAAAAGAACAAACGGGCAGTTCAAAAGCTGTATCGTTAATTGATAGTTTATTAAATAAAGCTAGTTTACCAGTAGGTACAACTATATCACCTACACTTCAAAATGTAGGAACAGGTGAATTAATGAGTCCTGCAAGTGTTACAGGAACATTAGCAGCAGCTACACCTATAGCTCCTACAGCTCCTACTATTGCTACACCTACAGGTGTTGCAGGTACACAGATAGCTACACCAGCTACACAAGCTGCATCACAATTTACAGCAGCACAAGTTGCGGGACAAACTCCTACAATGACAGCTGCAACAGGAACTGTAACTCAACCTATGACTGCAGCTCAAGGTGCTATTACATCTGATGCTACAGTAAAAGGTCAATTAGCTGGATTACAAACTGAAGTAGAAACAGCAATAGCATCTGGTAATCCTTTACCAGTATGGGCTAGAGGTGCTGCAAAAGCTACTGAAGCTGCAATGGCTAATAGAGGATTAAGTGCTAGTTCAATGGCAGCTGAAGCATTAGCTGAAGGTATCATGAACTCTGCTATACCAATTGCTAAAGCAGATGCTGATAGCTATAAGCAGATGATATTTCAGAATCTGTCTAATAATCAACAGGCAGCTATTACAAATGCACAAGCATATCTTAAAATGGATTTGGCTAATCTGTCTAATCAACAGCAAGCTAATTTACAAAATATAAATACAAGACAATCATTTTTATTATCTGATCAAGCTGCAGCAAATGCATCATACCAATTTAATGCACAAAGTCAAAATCAAGTAAATCAATTTTATGATAAACTATCTACTCAAGTAGCTGATCAAAATGCTGCTAGATTAGATGCAATGAATAAATTTGCAGAAACAGAAAAAAATAAAGTTGCTGCATTAAATGCACAAAATACTATAGCGGTTAATGAAGCTAATGCTAAAAGAGAAGCAACTATAAATCAGTATAATGCTACATTAGCAAATCAAAGAGAACAATTTAATGTTACTAATCAAAAAGAGATTGACCAATCAAATGTAGTTTGGAGAAGATCAATTAATACAGCTAACACAGCTGCAGTAAATGCTGCTAATCAAACTAACGCACAGAATTTATTAAACATATCAAACTGGGCTTTATCATCTGCATGGCAACAATGGAGAGATGAAGCATCTTGGGTAAATACTTCTTCACAAAATGCTGCTAATAGAAATCATAATTTAGCCATGGCAGCTTTAGAAAGATCTACAGTTTTAGATTTACAAGACAAAGCATCTAAAGATTCTTTATATGAGTTGATAGGTAGATTTGGATTTGAAGTATATAACGCAAGTAAAAATCCGTAGGAGACTAAATGAAAATTAAAGATATATTTAAAGTAGCTGCATCTGCTGCAATAGGTTGGGGTGCAAGTAAACTTATACCAGGACCAGTGGGAGCTGCTGTTGGTAAAACATTAAGTTCAAGTTTAATGTCTAGAGGTGGTAGTGGCACTGATGATGCATCTGGTAGATTTGTTCCAAGATCAATAAGTTTATCACAATTTGGAATGGGAACTTATGATGCTGGATCAGCTAGAAGTACACCTATAAGACAGATAACAACTAACCCTGAAGTAATACAAGCTGAATGGGATTATAGATTAACACAATATGCAAGAAAAGCATACTTACAAAAAAGAATAACTTAGGAGTATAAATATGGATGAAATAAATGAAGGAGTAGGTGATCCGTTTGATGCACCAGTTCCTGGTCAATCACTGACAGATACACCAGGTAATTATCCTTGGGAGCATCCACCACAATATACAGATCCTGCTGAAGCAGCAGAGTTTATCTGGCAATCATTGCACCAAGATCAGTTTATGGAACAAACTATTGGTATGCTTGACGCAGGTGTACCAGTTGAAGCTATAGCTAGAGTATTATTGTTTGGTGGTTTTTTAGAAGGTAAGTTTAATCCTGATGTGGCATTTATAATTACTGAACCATTAATGAAAATGATATTAAGTATTGGTGTTAGGGCTAATGTAGAAAATATTAAAATATCAATACAAGATATAACTAATAATGAACAGTTAAAAAGTATTGCTAAAACAAAAACAGCTAATAAAAAATTTGAACAAGCTGTTAAAGAAGTACAACAAGATGTTAAAAAGGGAGAGACACAAGGTTTAATGTCTAAGCCTGAAATAGAAGAGGAGAACTAATGTCATTTGCTAGAGGATTTATAAAAGGATTTGTTGGTCAAAGTTTAGATAATAAAGCAGCAGCTGATCAAAGATTAGCAGACTTTACAGATAGAGTAAGTGTAGACTATTTAAATAAT
>VTLG01010687.1_pt1 | contig 14627 bp, 18 predicted proteins | sample 4694571 | NCBI WGS metagenome assembly VTLG01 (sample SAMN12604809, study PRJNA352737) | marine metagenome | biome: ENVO:00000447; feature: ENVO:00000209|ENVO:00000569|ENVO:01000036; material: ENVO:00002151; isolation source: viral sequences binned using virsorter ...
GAGCAAGAATATCTTTTATTTGTAATCTTATTTGTTTTTCTTTTTCTGTTAATTCAACTAATTTTTTCTGTGTTTCAATTTTTGCCGTTCCACCTAAATCTGGATGAATTTTTCCAGATAAGACAACATCTAATTCATTTTCTTTCCTAATATCTTCTCTATCTTTATCAGTCATAAGTTTGTCAGCTATTTCTTTTCTAAGCCCTAATTCTTCCTCTAATTGTTTAATTCTTTTCTCTACTTTTGTCGCATTTGCATCCATTATATCCCCACTATTTATCCTTGCTAAAGTCTCTTTTTCTATAGCCAAAGTTGATTCTAATGTTTTTTGAGATCCTTCTTTTAATAAAGTATTCCAATCTTTTTGATCTTTTCTCCAATTCAAAAACTTATTACCTAACCAAGTTAATCCGGCAATTAATCCAGCGATAGCAGCCCCTACTAGCCAAAACTTAGCGGTTAAAACTCCTACTGCGACGGCTGCTACTTTAAGAGCCGGAAGCATTAAAGTTATTCCTGCAACAAGAGAAATAACAGCAGGCACAACAATTAATAAACCAGCCGCCGCAGCCGAGATCCCTATTACTATTTTCTTAACGGTAGGATTTAACGCTGCAAATCCTTTAACAAGCTTTGTCACTAAATTTACTAAAGGCGTTATCGCTGGCATTAATTCATCCCCTATTGTCCTTGATAAGTCTTCCATTGCATTTTGAAAATCTTTGAATCTCTGCAATGAGCTTTCTTCAATAATTGACCCTATCTTTCCGGCTCCTTCAGCTTCTATTTTCTTTAATGCCCTTAAAACAACATCAGAAGTTATTTTGCCTTGAGCACCAAATTCTTTCAGCTTGCCAACTGTTGTCCCTAATTCATTTGCAATAGGCAATAACAGCGTTGGGACTTGCTCCGCTAAACTTCTAAATTCATCCCCTTGCAATCTTCCAGAACCTAAAGCTTGTGCTAATTGTCTAAAAGCATTGGAGGCTTCCATTGATGAAACCCCTGCCAGCTTTGCCGCAGTATTAAATCCGAAATAAGTTGATTCAATATCTTTTAACGAAACGCCTAACGGTCTTAATCGACCAATAATATTTGTGATTCCCTCGGTTGCTTCTAAATTAGATAATCCAAATGTTTTCGCAGCTTTTGACGCTATAGCCTGTGCCTTTTCATATTCCCCATATTCTTGTGTTAATAACTTAAGCCTTAGTTCTAAAGCTTGAGCATTTCCCGCCGTTTGAATTGCATTCTTAGCAAAAAGCCCTAACCCTAAACCAGCAATTGCACCTTGAACATTTAAGCCAGAAAAGCTTCTTTTTATTTTTTCAAGATTAACTTGAACTATTCTTCTTGTTTTTCTTACTTTATTTCCAAATTTATCCCAAGTGCGGTCAGAAGTTCGTTGGAACTTCGTCATTGATTTTGCTAATTGGTTTGTTCTGTCTTGGATTCTCTTCATTCCCTGAAGAGCCTTTGACGCAACAATATTTATACCAACATCAACAATTGCTGTCACAACACTTCCTTGTGGCTTTTAACAGTCTAACGATACCTTGCCCTCTTTATTTCTGCATCTTGATCCTCGTTATACACTTCAAAATAAATAGACCAAAGATTTAGCTCTTCTATCGTTATTTTTTGAACTAAATCTGACAATGTATAGCCCAATTCACGAGCAACGCTCATCTTTAACCTTAATAAATTATCTTTTTTAAATTCAGCTTTTAGCCCTTTGGGTCAAATTCTTCCTTGTCATCTTCTATTACTGCCAACATTAAAGACTGCAAATCTGCATCTCTGACTTCATTTTTTAACTCAGCAGTATGTCCAGCAGCAAAAAGTCTCTGTCCATTTTCATCTGTAGCTTTTTGAACAAATAAACGAAGAGCAAAAGCATTTAAGTCGTCTTTAGTTCCTTTTTGGGCTTGCTCTCTTTCTGCCATTGTTAAAGGCGTTGTCCAAAACTCAAAAACATCTCCATTTGAAAGAGTAACTTCTTTCTTTGATGGGGTTAGATTAGCTGCTTTTTTTAACCTTTCTAATGCAGATAACTTAGTTTTGGCAGTAGCCATAAATGGTAATTCTGTTTGTTTTATAACTGTACGCATAAAAAAACCCCTAAGCAACTAAGCAAAGGGGTATAAACCGACTATGAAGTAGTACTAAAGTCGAAACTTGGTACGTTATTAGGTCTAAAATTAACCTCAACTATCTGTGCATCATCTGGGTTGACAGAGAAACTTGCAGAAAGCAAAACAGCATCCATAGCAATACTTCGACTTAATGCTTCTGTTCCTTGCTTGTCTTGATAAAGCTTAAATGCTGCTCCGTCTTGTTGACGCTGAATAACATCTTCAATTAAACGATTAGCCAACGTCGAGTCTTCATCAGTCACATAAACGCTTGCTGAACCTGTGCCATCAGCGAAGCCTGATATGTATGTTTTAAACGGTGCATATTGACCAACTGATTGACCAATGGTTGTTACATCAATTTCACTTCGGGATACTTCAAAAGACCAGTTCTGAACTTGTCCCACAGAAGCGTAATCGTTGTAATACACCTCAAACTTATTTGGGGCTGCTGCTGTTCCCGTGTCAGTTATGTTTACATCAGAGCCACCATTAGTTGCTGAAACTTTTAAAAGTCCACTACTTGCGGTGTAAGAACTAACGTAATAAGTCGTTCCAGCAGTTAATCCAGCAGGTAAAGTTCCTGTTCCTGAACCTCCTGTAGAAGAATCAATAACTTGAAATTTAACTGGATCACCTACTTTTAGATTCAAGTAAGTTTGAACAGCCATAGTTTCGTCATTTATGACGACATTGGAAGGTCCGAATGTTCCTGTTGTACCAGCAGGTTTGTAGTACAAGGCTCCAGACGTACCTGATAAAACAGTAACAGCCATTGGATTTAGTCTAAGTATGCGTCAAATGTAGCCGATAATTGCGTTTGAAAAAACGATTCTTGCTCGGCTGGTCTTATTGTAGCTGGACCTTGAGAAGGGTCAAAGATAATACTACTAAATTTAGCCCTGTCAAACTTATCTTTTATCCTTTCCGCAATTGTAAAGTTGGCTCCTGCTCCCACTCCAATAGGTGTAAAAACATCAATTGTTAAGGTTCCCATTTGACGGTTAAACGATTCTCCTGTGGCCGGAGCCTGAATAGTTGCGTAATTATTCGTTCCAAATAAAAGATAGACAGCAATCCAAGGCGTATTGTTTGGGGGTGTAAAAGGGGCGTTTTGATAAGAGACTGGGTATGCAGGGCTTAAGGCCATTTCTGTCGCTATACGCCCTTCTATCGCTGCTCTAACGTCGTTGTAAGTGCTGCTCATGAGCCTGTCCTGATTTTATTAGCATTATGTTCTATCTCTTTTTTAATTTCTTTAGCTAATGAATTAAACCAACCTTTAGGAACATTTTGTCTTGATCTATATTGACCTCCCCAAGATGGGGGCAAATTAGTACCTAAAACAACAGGTTCAGCGTAAGGAAGATTATTAATAATTGCATAATCATTTCCTATCTTTTCTGTTGAATAATTCACTTTGTCTATAGGCGGAATAACATCTCCATATTTTCCAGGCAATAAAGATTTCGTTCCGCTTCTTGTGTTTTCTGCCACTTGCCAATTAAATCTTAATCTTCCTGTATCAACTACCGTTCCTTTCTTCACTAATCGGTCTGCTTTAAAGACAGAAACTTGTAATAATTTATTAAATTTCTCCTCGAAATGATCGGCAATATCTCCGAGATCTATTTTTACATTTGCCATTAGGACCTCAGAATTAATTCATAGCTGATAGCAGTATTAGCTTGTTCTGTTGTTGCGACTCTAATAATCTGATGAACAACAGAGCTAATAACAACCTTATCTGCAACAGTTGGCGTATAAGTTAAATCAGAAGCAGCAATAGTTAAACGCTTGTCATCTGCTTTTATTAATTCGCCTACTTCTCTGCTAGTAACACCCTCTACAAAGCCTTTTACAACTGTGTCAGAAGCAGACTCCCCAACGGCTCCCGTTGCTGTGTTATAAGCACCAGCCGTTATTTTACGAATTGTTACATCGCCGCCGACAGCCTTTAATACTTTTTTAGCTGCCTTTCTGAAACCCTTTGGTTTAACTGGCATTACATGTAATAAGCAAGAATTGATCCGGCACTTGTCTGGGTAATGCTAGTAAAAACCCCTTCAACTTCAGCAGTTGCTTTTAAATCAATTCCTGAAACTGTTGTTGACCCATTTTTTGTCACATTAGGTGAAACAAGCGTCACAGTTGAATCTGTCAGACAAACAATCTTTCCAAACCTCCCTGTATGGGCGTTTGTGTCTGTGATGATGATTGCTGCTGGATAAGAAGACATTCCCATTAGCTCCGTTTTACTGCAATGTTACCTGGTCCACTAATTCTAATCCCTGTGAAGTATCTTTCAAACATTGGTGGGACACGATCAGCACCAACAGCACCAAAAGAATTTGGAGTTGCATCCAAAGAGCCGACCTTGATATTTTTATAATCTTCTAATCCACTAAGCCCTAAACCATCTTTGTTGTTGTTTAAATAAGCAGCCAAAACAGCCTGTGCTTTCTTTATTTGATCAGGTATTTCTGTATCAGTAAAATAATCTGTTGTTATGCGAAAAGGAAAACCAACGGAATAAGTATTGATATAAGTATCAGGCTTTCTTACTCCAGTTCGAGGCCACTGCAAAGCTTGTGTATCTGTCGCTCTCGCCCCTAAGAACCTTTCACGATCAATTCTCTGGGCTGCTGTATATAAAGCCCTATTCCTATAATCGTCGCTTGTTGAACCAGCTTCCCAAGCAATAACATCATCATCAGCAACTAAACCTTCTATCAGTTCATTTGCTTCTGTTAATGAGATGTAGCTGTTTGCGTTAGCTGCTCCTGCTGTCGCTACTATCGTTATTGCCATTAGAAGTTGCTTTAGGTTTACGCTTTTTTTTGGGCTTTGGCTTAACAGGAGTAGAGGCCACCTGTGCGGCAGCCTCCCTTTCCTTAGCTCGCCTGAATGCGAACATTCCCATTAGCTAGATGCACCTTTTATAAGGGCATAGTTAATAACAATTGCTTGGCTTAAAGAACCGCCGGAAAGATTTCCAACAGTAACTTTAAAAGAACCAGCAGCAACAGTAGAAACAACGAGCCAATAAGCACCCGCAGTTCCGGCTGATCCGTGATTAACAACTACAACGTCAGTTGCAGCAACACGATCATTATTAACTTGGAATGTAACTTCTGCTCCGTCAGCCAGAGCAGCATTGTTCATGGTGATCTGTCCTGACTCTGTGTTTAGAGTCACAGCCGTCGACTTGTTAGTTGCTTGAGTAACAGTTCCACCAGTTGTGTAACCAATAGCCTTACCAGCAACGGCTTCAAATTGTGATGCCATAATTAGTTACCTCTAATCCTGACTAGAAACGTTAGTTGCTCTAACGATTCCGATGTTCTTTTGCTCGTAGACCTTCGACCAATTGGCTACGGTTTCAAGTTGAGCACGAGTTGGGTTAACAGTAGTTACTGCCCACTTAGTACCAACAGGGTGATATGTGTAATGAAGATCAACAGCCATTGCATCAGATTTTGCAAGGATGTCTCTATCTGTCTCCATTGTCAAACCAGCTTGCTCGCCTGAAGCGATTGCACCTGGTGTGAAGAAGTATGTGCTGTATTCAGTAGAAGCACCAGATCCAGTTGTTGCGACATCATCAGAAACAATGACTCTTAATCCGCAATAAGTAGGAACTGTGTTGTTACCAGCAGCATAAGCAGGAGCGATTGATCCTCCTGATGCAGTTGCACCTTGATTAGTATCACCAGCTACAACGTAATCCACAAGCTTACGCTCAACCAAGTCGTAATAAACCTTTGAGTGCATAGCAACAGCAGTTAACTGATCGCCAGCATCGCCGAGAATTGACTTAGCTTTTGCTACATGCTTAGGGCTTAAAGATGTAGGGGTGTCACCGCTTTCTGAATCAATACAGTTTGCAAATAAAGCTGAATTGCTGTCATTTGCATTAATTGAACCAAAAACACCAGAAAGTGCAGAAAGTAAATCTTTCTGACGCTGGTTAGCAATGTAAGCACCAATCTTTGCACCAATCGCAGCCATAGGATCAGAGCCAGCAGCTAAAGCAGCTAAGTCTCTTGATTCAAAAGCACGACCTCTGTGAAGAATTACAGAAATCTGCTTGTCTGCTGTGATTTTTCCAGGTGTTAAAGAAGTGCTATCTGTTAGAACCTCAAAATCCCCTGAAAGATTTGCTTTCCAGAATGGGACATTAACAAAATCACCGCCTTCAGTCGCATTTAATTCCGCCAAAGGTTGAACCACACCGCTTGCCAAAAAGGCGTCACGCTGAGTTGTTTGTTCAATAACGTATGGCGTAAAGACCTCTGGGATGATTATGTCCGACCTTACGGTGGCCATAAAAATTACCTAAAGAATGGTTTTACGATGTGGGTCACAAACCCGTTGACGCAGCACAGCCTTGTCTTATTTAGTTATATTAACGCTTTGCCGCAGCTTGCAACCGATCATACAAATTTTTATCTGTTTTATATATCCTCATCTGCTCCGTAATATTAAAGTTTTCAGCAGTAAAAGGGTTCTTAGTTCCAGCAGGAATTTCCCCTCCACCCCCTGATCTTCCAGCAGGAGCACCGCCGCCTTGAGGCTTTGGCTGCTTCAAAATGTAATCAGGTAATTTTGTTTTAGCCCAATCAGAGACAGGCGTTCTTTCATAACCATCAACAACAACAGGAACGCCATTATCGACCTCTATTTTTTCTTTTGGTAAAAAATTATTTAATACCAACGAAGGATCATGAACAATTTCAGCTAAAGATTGAACGGCTGGAGAAATAAGCTCTAATTCTCTAACTTTGGCTTCAAGCTCTGTAATTTTTTTATCTTTTTCAGCCGATCTTTCTCTGTATTGATCCTCAAGCTTTGTCCTTGCTTCTGTGTATTTCCCTTGTTTTTCAAGCTCCGCTTGCTCAGCGTTATTTTTAAAATCAATTAAAGCTTGAACATCCACATCAGGAACAGCTTTCGCTTTTGCTTTTGCTTTTTTTGTTTCATCTAATAGCTCTGCGTTTTTTTTACGCATTGCTTCTAGTTCAGCTTTTAGATTCTCTTTATCGGAATCAACAGCTTGCTCCACAGGAGCAGTTGTTTCGTCAGGCATAAAAACCCACAGGGTTATAAAGGCAGTTTAACAATATCCTTTTTTCTTGCCTTTGCCCTTTTTTTTCTTTTTAGTCATAACCGTAATGTTTTTTTAAATATAAGCTAAAGCTTCTAATTCTTCATCAGAAACTTCTCCCCTTTTAACCATTGATTTTGCTTGTCTGAATAATTTTGCAGCTTCTTTATCATTTCCTTCCCAATTAGCCTGTTTTCTTTTTTGCATAACAGTAATAAATTTTGAATTTGTAATTAGTTCTGTCATTAGATTCCCTCATAGAGCATTTCTAGAAATTTTAGTGCCTTAGCATCTGATATTCCCGGTAAATTATCAGTTCGTTCCCTAATGTTTCTTGACATTAATTCCGGCCCGTCTAACTCTTTTTGTAATAAACTTCTTACTTTTTTCCTGTTTGAAATAAATTTTTTATACGCTGAATCTTTTGTCTTTAAAAAACCCGGTGGGCCAATAACTTCAAGCGATTCAATAAATATTTTTGACTGCCAATCACCACCAAAAGTTTTCATTCCATCTCTAATTGTTGCCATAGTGCCGCCCACTTGAGCAAATTCCCCACGTCCTCCAATACCTGTCCCCATTGCTTCAATTAATGCTGCTTTAGGATCATTTTTTGCTAAACCAAAATCAATTGCCATTCCTTTCTTGGTCTTTTTATCGTAGAAAAAATTAAATCCGTGCATATCGTTATGAGCAATACCTTTTAAGTGAATTATTTTTCTTGCTCCAAGATAAGAATCCATCATTCCTGTGACATCATCTAGCGTTGTCCCGTCATTTAACAATTCTTTTAAAACTGGTTTACCTTTAGCCCTTCCCATTGTTAAGTATCCCGACTTGATCGTGACCTTTGAAGTCGTAGATATTGCCGCCTGCCTTTCTATCGTTTTAAACCCGTAATAAGCAGGAGAAACACCCGTATCATTTAGCTTTTTAAGAATTGCAGGCTCCGTTTCTGCAATGCGACCTTGCTTAACAACAACGCCTCCTGCCCTGCTAGATACAAGTTTTGCTTCTCCATAAGCACCCTTTCCAAGGCTTTTAGAGCTTGCTTTCTTAAAGGCTTTATCAGGATTAGCAACAGTTTTCTTTATAACATCAGGCACTTCAGGCTTTGGAGGCTTAAAGGCCGGAGGCTTTCCATAAGTTGCCTGTAATTGCTTTAGCGTTTTTTCTGAGCCGTCCTTTTTAATTATTTTTCTTAAAGCAGATTGTGGCCCACCTTTTTGTTTTGACAGCTTTGTAAAGTATTGCGTTTTCCATTTGCCAAAGACCTTTTCTTGAACGCTTAAAGGCTGCTTCGCTAACCAATCAGCATAAGTTGTGTCACCCGGTACCATTCCGCTTTCTGATGGCCTTTGACCTTTTGCTATATCATCAAAATCAAAGCCTTCTTTTTTTAGCCCTTCATAATCAATAACAGGAACGGTAGTTGAACGACAATTAAAATGCTGAGGAGGCGTTGGACCTTTTCCATAAGCAAAAGTTTGTCCATCCAGCCGACCACATATTGCAGAAGTTCGAGAATCTAAAGTCGCAACATATTCATATTTTTTAGTTATATCCTCATTAGCGTTATATACCCCTTGTGCTGCTGCATTTGAAACCTGATTAACGCTTGTCCTTACTATTGTCATCACTTGATGGTTTGCCATCCTTGTCATCGCACCGCCTTGCTCTGCTATTTGCCTAACGGAGCCTGCCTGCCCAAAATTCAATCGACCTTTTAATTTCCTAGCTATTTGTTGAGTCGTTTCTCCAGCTAATAAGCCACTTCGAACAGTCTTAGTAAAAAGATCAGCTTGAGAGGAAGCTAATCCTCTAAAAGCTTTTTCTACTGTCATGCCATTAGGCAAAGTTATTACTGATCCCCTTTGAGCCGTCAAATTATAAAGGGGGCTTCCTCCTTGTAGGACGGAATCTTCCAGTTCCCTCGGCAAAGCAAAAACATTAATCTTTGTCGGGTCTGTTGTGACAACGGATTTGGCGAATTTAGGACTAACCTCAACCGTCCTAACTCTGACATCGCCTTTTGGCCCTGATGGCACAACCTTTTTTAATTCCTCGGCTACAAACTCGCTTTGCAATAGGGCCAACCCCTGCAATTCATCAGTCATAAAAGCTGAACTATCAACAGTCCAATTTGCAAGGCTTTCTTTTAATTGGGCCAATAAAGACCTCAACCTTTTTGCTGTTTGAGGTGCCGTTAATTCATCAATTGAACGCAAACGCTCAACTGTATTTAAAACAATATCGTTATATGAAACGACAATTTTTTTAGCGACGCTATTGCTATACCGATTTAGGTCAATAGCGTTCCGATAGAAGGCTTCTGGGGTGCTCATTCATTATGCTGCTATTTTTCCTTCGTCTTCTGGCTCGGCTGATTCTTCTGGCATTGTTTTCCTAGCCTTTATTTCTGGTTGATCCATTTCAATTAAACCAGCTTTTTCTGTTGATTCAATTTCTTCTTCTATATCAAAGTCATCCCCTAATACCTCCCCTTCATGCAACAGTTTCAACAAGGTTTCTTGAGTGATTTCGTTTTGGGCTCTAATTTGTAATAAGGCGTTTATTTCTTGAGGGTCAAGTCTTGACGCTAAGAAATCTCTATTAATAAAACAGCTACCAGCCTCGTTGCTGCCTAAATAATTTGCATGAAACAAAAGGCAATTGTCAATCATGTCCTGCATCTGTTGGGCTACGACTTGCATCGTGCTATCTCCCTGAGATCGGTCTATTCGTTTTGCTTCTGCTGTCTCTGCGGATAGTTTTTGTCCTAGCACCGCTGCTAAACCAAGCTCATTAATCTGTCGGGCTATTTCTTCAAGCCTTGCAGATTGAGCATTGTAGCTGGTTCCTTTGCTTTCAATATATTCGGCTCGACCTTCAGCAGGAAAAGCAATTGCTTCTCCAGGTCCAGCACTTACTTCCTCGCTGCTTTGAGGAAAGCCAAAGAAAGCAAGCATTGGCACCGCCGATATATGTAATTGATTATCAAGGTCAGAGGCTATTTGATATGACTTAAGATTTAGCTCGGCGATGTCTTCCATTGGAGGCCGAGATTCCATAATGTTGACCCTATTGGCATAAGCAATTGAGAAAGGTATTTCATCTAAGCTTGTTGTTCCTGATTCTGCTAATTGATATTCGCCTTGCTTGTCCTTTTTATGAACTTCAAAAGTACCGGGTGTTAAAAGTCGGACTTGCTCAACAGCTTTTTCACCATAATCGCCATCAGGCTCAAAGACCTTTTCAAGCAATCGAAGCTGGACTAATTTTTGCTTACCATCAACTAATTCAGTCCGCCAACCTAATATTTCTCTGGGCGTATAAGTGACCCAATAAGGCCGACCATTCTCACCAGCAGCAGGGGCATCAACTAAAACACCAACATGACCGTAACGAATCATTTTTCGTGCGGTTTCGTATGTCCAGACGTTTAAATCATTTCCTTGCAGATCGACATCAAATAATTGCTCTCTAATTAAATCAGCGACATCATTTAGCCTTACAGGTTTACGAGTAAGCATCCCTGCCAGCATGCGTTCAAGCCTTTGGTAATAAGGAGGGCAAACTGAACGGGCTAATCTATTGTCATAGCTTTCATCTAATTCTCTGGGTTCTTGTGGGAGGTAGCGTCTATGTTTAGAACGCATTTCAAAAGTGCCGCCCATTAAATCTTCAATCAAGATCCAATGAGGCTCCTGTGCTAACCACGCAGTATTAGGGTCATTAATGTCTGCATCCTTAACGGCAGTTTTTTCTCGGTTGTAATAGTTGTAGCCGCTATACACGATGAACCCTCATTTTTTAATTAGTTTAGTTTATTCTTTTTATAGATAATTGATTTTGCTTGGTCCAAAGTTAGGTCTTTTTCCAGTTTTGAGATACGACTTCATCTGCTTATCTGTCATTCTTCTTATTGATTTTTTTATAGCTGCTGAATAATCTTTCTGTGTTGTTTGTTTTTGTAATTGGAAATTAGAGACAATTCTTCTAGATGTCGCTGATGTTTGTTGTCTATAAGCTGGTCCATCTTGCAAGCCTAGTCGACTATGTTTTCTCACTAACTCTTGTTTTTTAGCGTCCGTTTTAGGAGTTGTGCCTCCTCCACTTGCCCCAGACCTTGCCCTTCTTCTTTTATTGCGGGTGCTTCCTGCTCCACCATGAGCGTGAACTTCTCCGGCTGGTAATGCCTTAAATAAAAAACTAAGAAAAGAATTGAACATTGTCTTTGAGCTTTTCAATACACTCTAATGCCTGTACCACGACCTGCCCGAGCAAATAACGGATTAAATTCACGCCAAACTAAATACCCCAACGCATCATTGACATGGTCATACCCTGATTCCTTGTCAGGATCACCGTTCTCGTTATAAGACTGCAATTCCAAGCATTCAATCAAGCGTCTGCAACAGGAAGCAATCTCCAATCGTACTTTTCCTTGTCCGTTCTCAAGAAGAGCTTGGACAGCCGAGATTCGATCTCGGACTGGCGGGTTAGCTTTCGGGCTTTGATTTGAGAATCCATAACTTTCGAGTATGGATATATCGGTTTGTGCTGCATTGGTTGAACGGTTCCCTCCTGACGAGTCAGGGTAAACAAATATCCTTCGATGAGGATAGCGGCGAATGACTTCTTTGGCTAAAGCATCTGTATCATGAGCTTTAATTATTTCGTCAATTATTGTTAGTTTTTCACCTATTTTTACCCCTATAACCGCAGACATATTCCCGACGTTAAAGTCAATCCCAATCCTTAATGGCTCTTCATCAAAAGAAAAAGGTCCATTAACAACATGTAAAGATCTTTTGAAACGATCATAAATCTGACCCGTTGTTAAATTAGTAAATTCCCCGTTTAAATATGCTTGTAAAAGGCTGCTGTCATAGTTGGCCTCAAGCCTTGAAATAAAGTCGGAAGGCAAATGAGGATTATCAACTGTCTTCATTTTTATTAAGCGGCGGTCCTCTCTTTTTTGGGCTTCATCGCTTCCGAATGTTTGCCACATCCACCTAAAGCCTTCAGGCGTTGATGCTGCTCCAAACTGCCTAACATTGCCTGACCTAAGACGACCAAGAATTTTAGGAAAGGCTCTTGATGCAATCGTTGGCGTAACCGTATCTATTTCATCAGCTAAAACAAAAGCCAAGTTCAAACCAATAATCCTTGACCAGTTCTCAAAGGATCGACAAAGGATTTTGGTGTCACCCTTTGGCAAATGCAAAACATATTCAGGCAAAGGGGATGCTCTAAAAGTGTAAGGAATTTCATAATCCTCTAAAAAAGTCTCGAAGTCCGTCTGCCAAATATCACGAATTAAAGGTCCAGTTGGCTCCATGACGCATCCCGTAAAGCCTTGGTTAAGGCATGCCAAATTGACCGTCTTAGCACAAAGCGACCTTGTCTTTCCGGCTCCATAACCAGCCGATAAGCCTAATATTTCAGTAGAAGAATCATCAACAAAATCAAGCTGACCAGGATGAAGATCTGACTTTATCTTTTGTAATAAATTATCGACATTTAAATCATCGCCCCCTGCTGCCTGATAGCAAACCTTTCCTTCTTTAGCAGTATCTAAAAAACTCACGAGCAAAGGGAAGCTAATTTTGCTGCTGTATTTATTGCACCCAAGGCGATGTGATATTGGCCCGACCTTCTGGCTTCCATTTGTAAGGTGCTGCATTGGGCCAACAAGTCGGCGATCATCTGGGGTCGCTCTATATCCCAATCAGCCCTTATTTGAGCTCTAGCCTTGTTTAGATAGCTATCTACAGTCCTTTCCTTCACCCCCCAGTTCTCGGCGGCGTACCGCACGCAATCTGCCCGCCTACCACCAGTCGCAATGATGCGAGCAAGGCGAGCGACCCTTAATTCTATTTCTGCTTTTGTGGATTCTTTAGCTGCCACTTATTTATTAATTTGTTTATAGGGTAGTAGAAACGTCGTCAAACTCTAAACTTTCAGGGTTTTTAAATTCACAGGTGCCACATTTTTCGGTTGCTTTTTTGGGATCACCTTTGACGAAGACAAGTACATTTTGGTGGGTTTTGCCTAGCTTTCTTGATGTTTCAAAAGGCCGTCCGCATCTAATAGCAAGGGTGCCAATCGCTGTAATTAAAATTGCTTCATTGTAATAATCAAGACCCGCTTCTATAAAAGCATTGATTGTATCGCCCACGAAATTACGGTAAATGCCTTTTTTGTCACGCACTTCACCAACGACAAAGCAGGCAAAAGAATTGTCTTTTAAGAGGGTGCAGGCTTTAACGATTATTTCTTTATAAGCAGCGACAAAGTCTTCGTAAGAAAGGGTTGAAATGTCCCTTTCATCATCGCTGTAAACTTCGAGGTCAGCATAGGGAGGGCAACTAAAAATCATGTCAGCATTAAAGCCGTCACAAATTTGATGAATATCTCTGCTGTCGCCTACATGCCAAGAAGGTTTATTTTGGGTGCAAATATCTTCCGCTTGTCTTTCATTTGCTTCTACTTGTTCTGGCCTTAGATCAACGCCTATATAATCCCGACCTGTTTTTGAAGCGACAATACCTCGAACAGAACCACCAGCAAAAGGATCAATGATTGTGCCGCCAACTGGACTGAACCATGTATAAGCAAGCTCAGCGAGAACAGGGTCAAAGATTGAGGTGCCTGTTGCCACTTGTGAACCTTTAGCAAGAAATTCTTGAGCTATTTCTTCATCGGTCATTCCTTGGTCTTTTTTTGTGTAGTACTGAGGAACAGCAGAAACCATTGTTGATCCTATTGACTTGATATTTGTATTTTCTAAGGTCTTTTTGAGAGTTCTTAAGGCTTCGTCAGGCTGAAGAATTGTGTCTGACATTTTTAAAAGATTACCTTCCCTACCAATATCGGACTGAATGCCTAAAGCAATCCAAGCTCTTTTTCTTTCTTGCCACCAACCTTCACGAGCATTAAGAACGGAAAAGGGAACGACGCCAAAAATATCAGAAAGTTTTCTAGGGTCGCCCTCCGGCCTGCCAGTAGAAAATTCTTCTTGATTGGAATCGCCTAAAAGCTCATTAAGTTCATCTTTTTCAAACCAAGGGGAAATGTCCTGTTCATCTGAAAGCTGCTGGAGCATTTCTTTATCCCAATCGGACAGGTCGGAAGTTCTGTTATCAGCTAAAGCGAGCCCGACCTTATCTTCTTCTGATAGATCAGTTCTTTTAACAGCAATAATTTCTTGACCGTCAGTTTCTATAACCCGAACATTATTAATCCCTGCCGACTTGGCACCTTCAACGGTTCCATTGCCTGCAAGGATTCTGTTGTCTTCATCTATGACAATGGAGCGTGCTGCACCAAAGCGTTCTAGAGATTCTTTAATTAAGGAAGTTGATCTAATGGTTCTTTTT
>VTLG01016931.1_pt1 | contig 14626 bp, 33 predicted proteins | sample 4694571 | NCBI WGS metagenome assembly VTLG01 (sample SAMN12604809, study PRJNA352737) | marine metagenome | biome: ENVO:00000447; feature: ENVO:00000209|ENVO:00000569|ENVO:01000036; material: ENVO:00002151; isolation source: viral sequences binned using virsorter ...
TTAGCAGGTGAGTCTTCGTTAGGATAAAATACTCCCCAAGTCGTAATTGCACTAAAATCGGCTGTTTCTTTCTTAAGATACGCAGTATCGTAAGATTGAATTACATAATGAAGGTTAGGCGGTTCGTCATGATCCCATAATCGCCACCATTCTCGCTTAATTAACGCTCCTTCTTCAGAAGTTGGACGTTGCATCCACTGTGCATTCCATTTTCCAACTGGTAACGTTGCTTTTACCTTTTCTAATTCGTCTAATTTCCAATATTCTGGCCAAACTGCTTCAGATTTTTTTCCGTGGTCCAAGATCGCCGGAAATTCGACCACTTCCCACTGATCAGCTTTTACTTCAGACTGATTTTTTAGCAAAATTCCAGTCAAATCTTTTTTACTCCAACGTGTCATTACTAAAACAATTTTTCCACCTGGTTGAAGACGTTGTCTTGGTCCAGATGTGTACCACTCATACGCATTTTCCATAGCAGTTGGAGATAATGCATCTTGCTCAGAGTGCGGGTCATCAATAATTAGTAGATCAGCACCTCTTCCAGTGATAGCTCCACCGACACCAGCAGCAAAATACTCTCCACCTTGCGCAGTTTCCCACCTTCCTGCAGCCTGACTGTCTTCTTGTAGTCTAGTTTTAAAAATTTTATGATAATCTGGACTATCGATTAAGTTCTTTGCCTTACGACCAAACCTAATTGCCAGTTCTCCAGTGTGGGTTGCTTGAATTATCTTTAATTTTGGATTACGGCCCACCATCCAGGCAGGTAATAAGAAAGATGCAAATTCAGATTTAGTATGCCTAGGGGGCATGTTTACTATTAGACGGGTAATTTTACCTGTTGCAAGGTCATTAAACTTTTTTGCTATGTGTCTATGGTGCGCGCCTTCAATAAACTCGGGCCAAACACACTTAACAAAGCTTAAAAAATCATCTTTTGCCTTATTTTGAATTTTTTTCTCTGCATACATCACTTGCAGTTTTAAAAAGTTTTTTCTAACGTCGGAAGGCAGCTTACTTATATCTATCTTATTTAAATCCATAAAAATTTTTAAAAAATTTTTGCACCCCTTGTAGGATGTTCAACAAGTTTTTACCACCATTAACTCTCTAAATCAAGCAATTCAACCCAGAGTAGTGGGACCCCTTTTTATTTATTTCGGGGGTCGACTTTTATTCGCGCGGATTTTTGGGATTGGGTTTGGTACCTCTATTGAGATGTGATGGGAAGCAGGGGCGATCGCTCGCCCATGCTTAGGTTTGATGATTAGTCTAGCAAGACCATGTAAGCTTTGGCATTGTTCTTAATGAACCAATCAATGTGCTTACGCATTTTATCCCAATGCTTGCTCGCACCTGTGCCAAGTGTCTTATCTTCTAGTGTTGCCATTAGTTCATGCATGAATAGTTCATCATGAATTCTAGCCTCTTGTTTAGTTAACATAATAGATTGTCCATTAAATCTATTACGTCTTTCTTCTGTTCTATTATCTTTCTGTGTTTCCATGTCCTTGATCATATAGGAGAGATCAATCATTGTCAACTGATTTGATTGTAGTTCTTGTTGCTTGATATGGTTCACGATAACTGCCATTATCATTATATCTATATCTATAACTCTCGTACTTTTCTTTTACAACTTTGATCGGTGTTTCCTGAGCCTCGCGCCTTGGCGCTATTGCAATAACACTAGTTATATGTTCTCTAATAAAATCCATTAAACAAGATTGATTACAGAAATAATCCCAGATACCATTTTGATAGTTATTATATCTGCCTTGTTTTATTTTAATAGTTCTTAGAACTTTATTATCGCCACTCCCTCTTACTCTTGATTGTGTTTGAGCAGTATGACAGTTTGGACCATGACACCAATTATAACTCATGCTTTCCTCACAGAATAATTAACTGCAGTTCTTGGGTGTTCACTATCAATATCCCAAAAGTTATAACAAGGAAAACCTTTTTGATCTGTCCATTGTTTTGATTTAAAAGTTTTGAATTGTCCTGTCCACTCGTCATAGTATTCGTGTTCATCAACACCTCTACAAGTAGCAAACTTGTTTCTGGATTTCATAAACCAACTAAAGTATTTCATTTTATTTCTCCTGTATAAGTTAATGACCTATCCTATCAATGATAGGATAGGTCGTCAAGTGTTAATTTACACTTTGTTGTTTTTCGTATAACACCCTTTCTGCTATTTTTTCTGCTCTTGTTTTCTCTCGCTTGTTCTTCATTCCTTTTATTCTATCTGCTAGATTTTTAGGATTGTAGATAGTTAAGCCAGTAGAGTTAGTTCTGATTATTTCTGCGTCAGAAATATTTAAACCAAGTTCAGTTGCAAGTTCTATTGCCTCGTCTAAATATTTATAACCTTTTAAACCAAGTTTAATTTCTTTCATTTGGTCTAAAATAGATTTAATCCATTTTTGATGTGCAATAACAAATTTACCTTTTTGATTTTTCCAATCTATCAAAAACATATATTCATCTTTAGAACAAGCAATAGACCTATCACGACAATAATTTCTACCAATTAAATCTAATTGATATTTATTATTCCATTCTTTGCCATAACCAGTATCGTCGTCGCCAAGATATTTATTATTTGCGTCAGTATATTTTGTTTTGTGTGGGTTGTTGTCTTTGCCCTCTTGTTCAATCAAAATATCTGGGTTGCAATTATCTTGTGCTTTTAGTTCATCACGAAACAAAGCATAGCCATACTCATTGTCATTCCGATTATAACTATCATTATTATCGGTATCAAGACTACCATTTAATCTAAAATCAAAATGGCTTTCAATAGCTTTCTCTCTTACAACTGGATTGTTGTCGTAATCTCTTTCTTCAACATTACCCATATAATGAAAATGAAAGCAACTGTCTTTTGCAATAGTGTCAACATTTTCAAACTTGTCTTGAAGATATTGTGCCTTTTTAACATCTTCATCTGTATAATGTCGTCTAACTATTTTATGTGCCATATTCCAAGCATTGTCGTTTATGTCAATCTGATCTGCTTTCAAATTGTCATAGTTTTGTTTTTCAACAGTATCTTCTTGTTCAAGATGTACTCTCATTCTATTAGCAATCTTATTCCGATACTCTTGGTTTAGTCTTATTCTACTCATTTTGCCTCTTTCTGTATTTATATTTTTATTTTGCATAAAGTATTAATATCACTTGACATTTAATTGTCAAGGGATTATATAGGAGTAATTAAATTAATTTTAAATTGGTGGGTTATTCTACCCTTAAATATGCAAGAGCAGGTTAACGACTTAAATGTATTTAATTGGGACAACTTCTGGTTGTAGTACATCACACCGACACTAGTCCGTCTTTGTGCTATGAACCAGAACTGATCCCTGATCACTGGTATGTGCCAGATAATCTCACTAGTGGAGCCAGTGATCTGGGATCAGTAACAGAATCCCGGCCATCACTAGTGGGCGGTTACTGGTCAAGAAAGGAATAACTATGGATAAAAAAACAATAACCGGATGGTCCATTGCTGTCACCTGGAGCGATGGTAAAAGAGAAAACATTCTAGATATACCAGATGAAGTAGCACAATACATTGATGATTATTTAACAGAGATAGAAGAGCATGGAGACCTGGCTAAGCCAAGCACAGAATTAGTCAGAGAAATTTAGAATGATTCTAAACTACAAGCCCCAAGCAACAAGCTCCAAGCGCCAGGCAACAAGCTCCAAGCTCCAAGCTCCAAGCTTGACAAAAAGAAATAAAGGATTATAAAGGATTCAGAAAGTATGAAAGTAAAAGAAGCAAAACAAATAACTGGAAGCATGACCAGGACCAGCAAAATGCCAGGACTGTCTTACAGCCTGCCGGCATGGGCATGTCAAACAGGTGCCAAGCTTCGGAAGGTCCCAGGCACACCGTGCTACGGCTGTTATGCATTAAAAGGAAACTATACAAGATATCCAGCAATTAAAAAAGCTCAGTACTATAGACTGGACAGCCTGGACCATGACTCATGGATCCCGGCCATGGTGGCACAGATCAAGCGCCAGAAGTGGTTCAGGTGGCATGACGCCGGAGACATCCAGTCTGTTGAGCATTTAAGAAAAATTTTTGAAGTCTGTAGGTTAACGCCAGGGACCAATCACTGGCTCCCGACTCAAGAGCGTCAATACCTGCTGGCTGTGTCTCCTGTTGAAGTTCCAGACAACCTGGTGATCAGGTTGTCTGGTTCGAAGATCGATGGACCAGTCCCAAGCTGTTGGCCTAACACGTCGACAGTCGTAACGAAGAGCGCCAGCTGCCCGGCACCATCTCAGGGTGGCAAGTGTAAAGAATGCAGAGCATGCTGGACAAAATCTGTTTCTAATGTAAGTTACGGCAAGCACTAATGTATTATTGGAATCCTCAAAAACTCAAAGAACTGAAAGCTGCAGGTTACAAGCTCCACGCTGCCCCGGAAGCGAAGGTCCAAGCTCCAAGCTCCAAGCCTAAACCAGAACCTAGTTCAGGTTCTGAAGTTCCAAGCAACAAGCCCCAAGCTCCAAGCCCGGAGTTCCAAGCTCCAAGCCGGAAGTAACAAGCTCCCTGATCCTTGAACCAGGGACCAGGAAATAATTTCCCTTTTGAAAAAGTTTCGAGGACCTTTGACCAAGGGCCTCGATAAGGATGTAAGTATTCTTAGGATGCTTCACGTGGAACGCAATTTGATGGGGTGAAAATTTGATTTTTTTACTCTTGGTTACTTTTAATTCTACTGTGAAAAAGGTGCCAGAATTATTGTAGCCCAATAAATCAGGAGTGCCCAAACTGCTAAGGTTTTCAATTCTAATCCACGAAATTTCTTTGCAAACTCTACGCAATTTTTTATATAATTTAGCCTCTGGGCCCATGGCTTTTTTGGGGTTACCTCGTCGTCCATTTAATAATCTTTTTGTAACTTTTCAGGTAAGATTATACTGGATGGTTTTTTAGTTTTTAGAACTAATCTATGTGCTGTGTGACCTTTGAAACCTACAATGGGAGCAGAATTCTCATGCACTTCCATTCTTCTCACATCATACAATGTACCATTAACTTCACAAAGTATTACAGCATTCTTTACAGCGTCTGAGCCTTGTGTAAAGCTAGATAAAAATTGTTGTAAGTCTTGAACTCTCATAGACCAGCTTTTCTCAACTGCTCTCGGTATGTTGCAACCTGATCAGCCAATCTCTTGTTGTCTGTTTTTACTTCCTCAAGTTCTTTTTGTAACTCACCATTTAATGATTGATGGGAAGAATCTATAGTACGAATATTATTATTCTCTTCTGCAAGTCTATCAATATCTTTCTTTAACTGTACTATCTTAGCAGATAGTTCTACTATAATTTTCTTACAGCCAGCTAACTGATTATCAGTTTTAATCCACTTAGATTCTTTTTGTTTCCAATCCCAAATTTCTTTTTGATGGAGTTCTAGTATTTCTTCAAGACCGTTTTCTTTATTATCTGTCATAATTTATATTGACAATATAGGATAGTTACCCTAAATTGTCAACATGGGAGTTCCAAAAAGATTAACAGAAATGCAAAAGAGGTTTGCCGAATTTGTAGTATTTGGTGGACCAGATGGACCAGTTTCACAATCAGAAGCAGCAGTGCTTGCTGGCTACTCACCTAAGAGATCACGACAAGAAGGATCAGAACTAATGAATCCAAGACTGTCACCACTTGTTGCACAATATTTAGGTAAACTAAAAGAAGAAAGACTTAAGAAGTTTGAAGTAAGTTATGAAGGCCATGTAGCCGAGTTAGCACGAATTAAAGAACTTGCGTTGAAGAAAGGTTCTTTCTCTTCTGCTGTAAACGCAGAAACAAATCGTGGAAAGGCAGCAGGATTATACATAGACAGAAAAATAATAAAAACAGGTAAACTAGAGGATATGTCAGAAGAAGAACTAGAAGCAAAAATGAAACAAATCTTAGACGACTACGCGCCTCTGTTAAATGCAAAGACTGTTGAAGGTGAAGCAATTGAAGCGCCTAAATCTTCCGAATCTTCTTCACAACAGACATCGGAATCATCGTCCGATCCCCAAAAGTAAAAGTCCCATCATCTTCTTTGTCATAAGAAGCAAATAGTTTAATTGCATATCTATCTTTGTTATACAACCAACCTTCATTCACCGGGAAACTTAATTTCATCTTGTCAAATTCTTTATCACTAGCCCAGCCCGAATCGCTCAAAATATCGATCCACTCCACTCGGACTTTAGGAAAAGGCAGCTCGGGAGTTGAATGAGTCACGACTTGTTTTCTTCTCTTCTTAGGCATGTTACCTTGTAGCAAAGAAATTCTTGCCCGTCTACTATAGGGATCTAAAAAGTTTAAAAAAAATAAAAAAGTTGCAAAACCTACAAGCGCGGGATTTCTGTATATATTCTGGATAGTACAAAAAATAATGTACCAAAAACAAAAAGTGTCCCTAAATTTGTCCCATAAAAAGCTAGTGTTTATGCCATTTTACCTTGAAAAGTACAAAAGTACACTTTTTTTTGCTCAAAAAAAAATAATTTTTTCTTTAAAACTTTTTAGATCCCTATAGTAGGGCCAATTATGTCAGGAATAAGGCAGAATTGCCACAATTTAGTCTTATTTAGGCTTCTTAATCAGGGAGTCTCCGAATCTCCCTTTCCAGCCAAATGATCCATGATGCGTGGTCCATGAGTCCAGGTTCGCGTATATCTTGAATCCAGCGTCAGTACACAAGTTACAGAAAGCAAGATCTTCACCCTTCCATACCTGGTCCTTAAAGCTAGTATCCCAGAAATTATAGAAATATTTACCAACCGCGTCATCTTCAGTCCCAATCTCAGCATTCATTTTAGCTCGAGCATCTTCAGGGAATTTACATTTCATTTCAGGATGTTTATCCATTAAAGTCTCAAATACTTTACGAGAGATTAACATTAAACCAGCAGGACCTTGAGAGATCTCAACCAAATCCCATGGCAATACCTTAATCGCGTCGGGATCAGGATAAGTCACAGCATAGTCTACAACTCCAGGTTTATTTTTAACTCTATAAGGTGTACAAACAATGTCCATTTTAGGAACGAGCATTCTCAGTACAGCTTCAGGTTGAAACTCTACATCAGCATCCACAAATAACATATAGTCCATACCACTATGTAAAAATCCACATGTAGATAGATTCCTCGCATGAGTAACCAAAGAAGATCGAACTGATTTAAATTTACATTCAATTCCAGCGTGTGCAAGTGTCGTATAAGTATTTAATAAAGACACACAGGTCTCAACCTTCATATCGCCATAACAAGGCATAGCAATATAAACTTTAGGTTTAGTATTTCCATTAGTGGCCATTAAAAAAATCCTCCGCGTTATAAGGTTTAGTTATTTCTTTCTCATCAAATTGTAATTCATGATATATATCTAATCTCTTTAAAAATTTATGTTTCCATTGTCTTAACTCATAGTCTTTAATTTTAAATTCTTGATAATATAGATCTGGAGTACAGATCATAATAACACATTGCTGAATTTTAGATTTATAAACATAGTCATGAGCCATAGCATACGCGGCCACTTGTAAATAATAATCTTCAACCCATTCAGGTTTCTTAGGACGATTCGCTTGTTTAAAGTCAACGATAGTTTCTAAACCATTATGATTGCATACCAAGTCAGTACTGCCAGCATATAACCCAGGATAATGCAACGTGACTTCCGAGCCGTACCATTCTTCCACAGGGAGTAAACCTTCTTCAATAATTTTTTGGGCCATGGGCTTCGCCTCTTGTCCGATCCTTGTAAGATCATCGTAGCCAGTACCGAGTATATGGTGCTCCAAGAATTTGTGCATGGCAGTTCCCCGCCTACTAGATAGATTTTTGATTCGCTCTGCTTCTTGTTCTCCAACTTTGGCCTTCCAGTCTTTTAGAAATTGTTGATTTTTAGTGGCGCTTAATATCGAAGTTACACTAGGAAGTCTAGTACCAATAATGTCATAAATTCGATGTCCAGTTACTTCATCTGTCATCTGTGTTCCTTCTATATACTTGTATTTATTGCTTTTTTTCATTGTCTAGATTCTCCTCCTTATGTTCTTCAATTGCTCTAGCTATTTCGTCCATATCTTTCCAAGTAATCTCATTAAATCTTTTTCTATAAGTGTCATTACTCACTCTAGATTTACCATCCCACTTACGACCTCTTTCTTTTTTAGACACGTGCTAATACCTTTCCATTGTATTGACCTTTTTCATTTCGATCTATTTTATATTTTTTATGCCACTCTCCTTTATCAAAGTTATGTTCTCTAACTTCGTTAGTATCTAGATCAACATAAACTATTTCAATTCTAAGTCCAGGAACTTTATTATTAGTTCTGCAAATTTTAGTTCCATCAGATCTCTTAGCATTAGTCTTAACATCAAAGTATCTCATATTGTTTTCATTATCTAATGTAATAAAATCAATGGGACCTATTCCATGTAAAGCTCTAAAAACTTTATATCCTTTATTTACAAAATATTCTTGAGCCAGTAATTCAGCTCTTATTCCTTTAACATGTTTTTCATTTAGGCTCATAATGTCTCCTCGCATAGTTATATAAATTTTGTGCACTTTCCCAGCTGTCTCCTAATTTACCCCATCCAGTATTACATTCAGTACATAACCAACCTCTAAATTTTAAAGTTATATGGTCATGGTCTGCAAGTTCAGGTGGTTTTTTATTACAGCATTCACATAGTTCAGTCTTAGGCCACTCGGGCACAAGATTTCTAACTACATTTCTTTGTTTATTAGAACAATCTTTACATCTTCCTTTAACTCTACAAATCCCACCTACATTAGTGAGTTGAGCAATATGAAAATCATCTATAGGTTTCATAATACCACACTTAGTACAAACTTTGATAGCGTCAGCCGGTCCTAATATCTTATATGTTTTTTTAACTCCATTCTTGGTGGAGATTCTTTCGTGAAATTCTCTCATGTTTGTTTAATGGTCCATGGTGCGTTGGCCGTGCGCAGTCCTTCCTTACTCTCGTCCCAATATCTTTTACACAAGTTACCATTACTAGCAATGAACTCATGCTGCATTTGATGATGGGGATTATAAGGCCGTTTAACTTTTTTACCATCGGACTTGGAAAAGTAGGTTATATAAAATTTATTTTTCATTTAAAGATACTAAATCGACTTTAGAAGCTAAGTTTCCAGAGACCGATATCCTTTCTACGTCTGATTTAAAGGGAGCTACATAATGTTTTAACCATGCAGGAAATATAAATAAATCTCTTTCCTCGGGGAAGTGAGCTTGATACGTGATCGCTTGTCTATTACCTTCACCATATATAAAACTAATTCCACCAGGACCAGAAGATTTTCCTTTATAATTATTATATTCTTTTTTTATTTCTTCAGGAATTTTTAAATAGATTACAAAAGATAGATCATCTGAATGATCGTGAGGGGGATTAAATTCATGTTGGCGTTGATAGTTAACCCACATAGATTTAATTAAATATTTATTATTACTAGGTTTATCAGAATTACGCCACTTGTCCCACACTTGATCGTAAATATTAACTATATCTTTCATAAAGGGTTGAAGAATTTTTAAATCTCTTAACTTATATTCTTTTTGAATAATGCCAGCGAGTCTATGGTTATAAGACAATTCTTTTTTTACTGAAGCTTCTGATTCTTTTTTTAAAAGTTCAAAGAACTCATCAGTAATTTTTAATTTTAAAACACAGGGTCCCCATGTTAAAATTTGATAATTTATTTTACTGCCCATTTTTTGCTATCGCTTTCACTACTGTAGTCCAGGGATTAATATCAAGATCTGCTTTAGTGCAAGAGGTTGTTAGTACCATCATCACCGTTATCAGCATCAGTATCTGAAGCCATCGGGGGTTCATATACATAAAACTCTCCTTCTGAGTCACACTCCCAACATTGATGGATGTTAACTTCTTTTGGATCTTCCCTATCCGTTATTTTAACATAGCCATTACCATTACAAACATCACAGATGGCTTTGTGGACTCTATATTTTTTTAATTTTGCCATTTAACTTTTTCGCTTTCTCATTTGCAATTTGCTCAATGGTTTTACTAATTGATAACTTGGCGTCTGGTAATAAAACTTTGGACAAAGCAATCAATGTCTTGTATGTTTCGTGAGTTAACGAAACGTTTCTATATTTAGTTATATCAGTCATTTGTACCTTTCATTTATTTCTGATGACTATATAGGATTGAACCAGGGATTGTCAAGATGAAATTTTTATTAAGCATGATTATTTGTACCAGTGTTTATCAACAATGTTTACCGCCGCATACAATGCCGGAGACGTATAACTCCCATTATGAATGTATGATAGCGGGCTATGAAGAATCTATTAAAAAAGCTAAAGAGATAGGACCAGAAGAAATTAATAAGTATGGAACTATTATTAAATTTTTCTGTATGCAGGAAAAAGACTTTCCTAAACCAGGAACGAAAACTTAATTGACAATGTGTCCAAATTGTGGTAGAGCCAAATTATCTCACCACAATAACCTATCACTTTTTCCCTCTTGTGATAGGTTCGTTATTCCACATTATAAGCATTCCTACGATGACTGCATAAATTCCTATTATAATTAACATACTCCAAATCATATTAACCCCCACAGTTTCCGTGCACGTACTCCTGCAGGAGCAAAGGCTCCACACCTACCCCTGCCATAACGGGGGTCACAGGTTGCCGTACAGGGAATAGCGCGAGGCGTTATATGGACGGAGGTCCTTTTCAAATCATTCACAGAGAACTCCTTGCCAGGTGCCTCTGCCATCGTTTAAATAATAGCCATTTTTCATGCTATCTTCAAATTCTTTATAGGTAGCAATTGCTTCCCTATGATCGTCTGCAAACATTAGACATTCGTGTACTTCCATTGGTCTTGCCAATTCGTACTCCTCTTTTACTAGGGTTCCGTCGAATAACAGTATCAGTATTATTAATGTTTTGCACATACTCCTCTACCAATTTATACCACATCTCCTTATACTTTGGAGAACGGGTTTTATTCCACATCCTAGCGGCTTCGTCAATCTTCTTCGTGTTCACCGTGTTTTTTTCTTCCCCATTTAATAATGCGCTCTAAATTTTGAGTTTTTAATTTAATTTTTGGTCCATATGGTCTCCATGCTGACACCATTAGATTAAGTTCAATAACTAAATTAGCCCATTGTTTAGGGGTAGCGTTTGCCACTGTTATATTTATTTCTCTATCTTTCATGTGTATTTTTTAAATGCTAATCTCCACAACCATGATCGTGTAATAGATACTCCTGTAAATATTAAAGCAATCCCTATACTATCCACAATTGTTGGATATAATCCAAAAAAAGGAAATATATAAAGCTGAATTAATACTGCCAGAATAAATCCTGATCCAACATCTATAAAACTTTCTATAAAACTTCTCATTTCTACCCTCTATATAGGATATCAGAGGATTTTTGTCAAGCTCTTCCTTGACCAATATAAGGTTTTCTTCTTCTTTTTTTATTAGGTTTTTTTGAGTGTCTTCCTGGTCTTTTTCTAGGTTTATCTCGGATGGGTTTAGTTATCTTACCAAAACTACTTCTCTTGCTCATCAAATTGTCTCATATTGATCTTATCACCCGACATTACATGTGGCATATAACTTATCTTTCCATTAATTTTTTGTTCGATGTCAGATCCACAACTAGTGCATCTAAATACAGTTTTATGAATAGATACAAAGATACTATCTTCTGTGCATACTGGACATTGACCATTAACAACTTGTGCTGCTATATCAAATGCTTTCCCAAAAGGACCTTTGCCGTACATGTTTCTCCTTGCGTTTATATTTCTTTTTATCTTTTATTACTTGAGGTGTAAAGAACTTTAGAACCTGGGCTACAGGGTTTCTAGGTCTATTCTTCTTAAGAAAAAAAGCATATGCTTTTTTATTCATTAGTGGGTCATTAAAGCAAAAATAACATAAGCCATACCTGTAATTAAGGCACCTACAGATACTAATAAAATGCTTTCAATTCTGTCAATTTGTTTTTTTATTCTAGAAATTCTTTCATGTGTTTGTTTTTGCATTATTCTACAAAGCTTTTCATGAGATTCAATTCGTTGTAATGCGTCTTGTTTAGGCATGATTAGTCTAATATTATTGCTTTTATGGATTTTTCACCCATGTATATCTCAGTTTTTGCTTTACCCTTCCAGCATTTATAAGACACAGTTTCACTGTACTGTCTCTCCGCTTCACGTTTTCCGCGTAAGCATTGGGCCATCGAGTCTTGTATACGATGTTCCTTAATTTCTCCGTTTACGAACATTAATAATCCTATCACCGCTTCGATCATTGATGACCTCCATTTCCGTTTTTATAATGCATATCTCTAGCTTTGTCTTTTAATTCTTCAATGTCTTCTAAAACTTTGTCCATTTGTTTTCTTAAAAATTCTATATTAACTTTGTTTAAAGCCATAGACTCAATATGTATGTTTAATTTATCTACGGTTTTATATAAATCCTCAATCATCATAAATTGCTCGGAATCTGCAGGAAGCGAACCAAGTTGACCCCGCGGCCATTTGATTCTAAACTCTGTGTTCTCAGTTAAGTCTTTTTCCATCAGCTCTAGTGTTGTAGAAATTTTATTTTGCGTCTCAATAATACCGAAGTATGCCCAGGTTCCAATCGCGACCATCGCGATCAAAGAGGCTACCGTTTTCATCGGCATTTGCACTGCTGCTTCTTCAGAAATTTTAAGAGGTTTACCCATTAGCAATCCCACTTTCTTAATGATTTATTAATTCTAGAATTTGGATCTCTTGCAGTCTTAGCTGATGTTAATTTCTTTTTCATGCCACCCATTCTAGCACAAAATGATTTTCTTCTTCCACTTGTTTTAGATTTGGTAGGTGCTTTTAAAGTTCCACCTTTATAACTGTCTCTTCCTTTTTGATTTAATCCACCTGATGGTGACTTACCTTCTTTTCTTGTCCAAGCTGCAGACCCACCTTCTTTTAATTGACTTCTTTTAATGGCCTCTGCTGTTGGTGCACCTTTTGATCCAGGTTTTCTAGGTTTGCCACCTCTTTTTCTTTTTTGATGAATGTTGTACCAAAGACCTTTACGTGCTTTTTTACCTTCTTTAGTAGTGTGATAAACACTTCCACCTTTTTTGTATCCTTGTCTAAGAATTGGACTATGTCCCTTTATTGATATATCAGCCATTAGTTATAACTATACCCCGTGTTGCTTTGTTCTAATTTTTTAAATAAGTCTTCGTGTTGTTGCATTATCTCTTTGTCAGAATCCTGCATGTCATCCATTTGATCTTGTAATTTTTCCACATATCTTTCTAGTTTTTGTACCTTGTCCATTTGTACTGCTTGAATAGTTGAAAGTTCAAAAGTTCTAGATAGACTCCAGCCTCCTAATGCAATTAGGAGTCCAACCAACATCGTTAAGATTTTTTCCATCATTGACAGCTCTCACATTCGCCGGTATCGTCTATTACTAGACCACCTTCGTTTTCAAAACTTTTATCTTCGGCCCTGCTATTACAATCACAGTTAGTACATTCACCTTCTGCATTTGGACAATGACACATTTTGTTACATGTTTTACACCAACGTTCAGTCATTTTTTTGCCATGCAAAAAGCCAACTAATAAATTTTTTCCATAATTTTTTAATCATCTTTTTTCTCCACGTCGTAGAAGAACTTATCGGAGTCTTCTGTTTTCCATTTACCACTGTCCTCAACATTCCAATCGGAAGTTTGGACCTTCCAATCAAAGGGAACTTCATCTTTAACAGTAAAAGATGGAATATTCCATATAATTCTATTGTTGGGCTGAGCAGCATAATTGCCATCATTTAAGGCCATTATGTGAGCGCACTTGTGTTCGTGCGGAATTTCAGAATGATCTGTATCTACTATATTACTCTCTGGGTGGGCAAAATCAACAGTAAATAAATAAGCACCCTTGTGCCATTTTTTATCTTTACCAAAAAATTTTCCTGATTGTCCATCTAGGAGATCAAAAGAAGTAATAGCAGGATAATAACTAAAACAATTCCAGAGCTCCAGCTCGTCAAGTCGCATCCTAGGTACTTCTTGGACATCAAATCCTCTTTGAATGAAGGCTGAAATAGGGAGACGATAGAACACAGCACCGTTCTCCATAATACAATGAAAGAGGATAGGACGTCCTGTAATAGACGCCATCCCGAATATAATGCAATCTTCAGCTTCTCCAAAATGCTCCTTAAGATCATAGAGATATTCTCTCCTAATCTGTGCATACGTCACAGGAATGTTTGCATTCAGATAAGCCATACATAATTAAAATATGATTGCGCCGATAACTATTCCAACTACTCCACCGATTATATATTCTCTGTGTAGTAACCAGATAGATAAAACTTTATCTTTTATTTTCATAGTTTTTCCTCCTCTTTTATATTACCCCAATTAGGTCCGCATTCATAGTCTACTTTGTTTGGAACTTCAAGAGAAACTGCATTTTCCATTATCTCTTTTATTCTTTTTCCATTGTCACTTACTGATACG
>VTLG01002970.1_pt1 | contig 14625 bp, 26 predicted proteins | sample 4694571 | NCBI WGS metagenome assembly VTLG01 (sample SAMN12604809, study PRJNA352737) | marine metagenome | biome: ENVO:00000447; feature: ENVO:00000209|ENVO:00000569|ENVO:01000036; material: ENVO:00002151; isolation source: viral sequences binned using virsorter ...
GTAGATAAACAATTTACATTTCAAGCTGTCGGTTACGGCAAAGGAGGGTAGAATGGGGGAAATTATTTTTTAAATGGCACAAGTCGGTAATAAAAATATAGATAATGCTTCTGGTCAGGTAGTAAGACTAGATATTCAAAATACTCTTGCAGCAGTTGCATCAAATAACTTTGGAGCGAAGTCTAGTGCTGGAGAAATACAACCAGCAGAATTTGTAGCCGATAGTTCTACTACACCAAATAAGTTATTGATAAGAGCCACAAGTGGTAACAGTGCTGCTGCTAGTGCAACATTTTATGAGGTAGGAAATTTAGACGAAGCAAATTTAGGCTTAATGTTAAAAGCTGGAAGCACAATGACAGGCCCATTACTAGGAGATGATGCTTCGGGTGCTAGCACACCAGCTTACGCATTTGATGGGGATGCTGACACAGGAATGTTTAGATCAGGTGCAAACTCTTTAGGATTTGCAACTGCTGGTACGCAAAGATTTTCAGTTAGTGATTCTGGATTAGATATTACAGATGGTTTACCTTTAAGATTTCAAGACTCAAGTGGTGCGCCATTTGTATCTTTAAAATCTCCAAGTTCATTAGCAGCTAATGTAAGTCTTACCTTGCCTGCAACAGATGGAAATTCTGGAGAGTTTTTGCAGACAGATGGTAGTGGTGTATTAAGTTTTTCTGTTGTTCAAGGTGTGCCTTCTGGTGCTGTTTTTTGTATGGCAGTTTTAACAGTTCCAAATGGTTATCTTGAATGTGATGGCCGTCAAGACATAAGCAGAACAACATACGCAGCTTTATTTGCTGCTATTGGAACACAATATGGTGCAGGCAATGGATCAACTACTTTTGGAATACCTGACTTGAGAGGAGAATTTATAAGAGGTGTTGATAGAGGTAGAAACGTAGATACTGGTAGATCTATAGGCTCGTCACAGGCAGCAGCGTTTGGACAACACAATCACGCTGTTGACTTAACAACAAGCAACAAAAGTCTTACTGGTACTTTGAGTGTGGCTTCTTCTACAATGGCTCAAAACCCCGGTACTGCAACTGGTATTTTTTCAAAAACAGGTAATCAGGATGCTAATCCCGGAGGTGGAGGAGGTAATGGTCAAGCTTCTAACTTGGCTATTGATGCTTCACACGATCACACAGTTACAGGAAATACTGATAATGCAGGGTCAACAAGTAATAGTAATGAAACTAGACCTCGTAATATTGCTATGATGTACATAATTAAAACTTAACTATGGCAATTATTCCGGGTGTTAAAAATTTTGATTTAACAAAAAGAGCAGATTTTGGTTTGCAACTAAAATTTAAAGATTCTACTGGATCAGCAATAAATCTAAATGGATATACTGTAGCTGCACAAGTTTGGGACTTAACTCGTAAAGTTAAATTTGCTGATTGGGGTGTAACTTATACAAATAGAGGTACTGGGACAATAGATATTGCTCTTACTGATGAGCAAACAGATAATTTTAATGTAGGAACTTTAAAATATGATGTCAAATTGACAGAGCCTAGCGGTAAAGAACACTATTATATAAAAGGAAACCTTAATGTAACGGAGGGCTATACAGAATGAGTACTCCAAATAAAGTTGAAGTATCTCAAGTCTCAGATGTTACAACAGTTGAGATCACTACTACTGGGCCACAAGGCCCTTCTGGAACAATAGCTGGTCTTACTTTTGATATTACTGGTAAAGTTGATGACGCTTTACTGTACTATCACGCTGCATCTGATACATTTAAAGCAGACAACACTACTACCAAACTTACACTCGTTGACGGAGGAAACTTCTAGTAATGGCTAACACAGTACGCATAAAAAGATCTACAGGGTCTTCAGCACCAACAAGCCTTGCAAATGCTGAGTTAGCTTTTGCAGAAGGCAGTAAAAAACTATTCATTGGAGTAGGAACTGGAGGAGCAGGGGGTTCTGCTACAACTATTGAAGCTATAGGTGGAACAGGAAGCTTTTTTGATAAATCAACAGTACAAAATGCTAATAAAGTTTTAGCTGGCCCAACAACAGGAAGTGATGCTGCACCTACATTTAGGTCACTTGTAGTCGCAGACGTTCCAACGCTAACTTCAGCGAAGGTGTCTGATTTCGATACACAGGTAAGAACCTCAAGATTAGATCAGATGACAGCACCAAGTGGTTCTGTTGGATTAAATGGTCAGACAATTACAGGTTTAGGTGCGCCTGTAAACGCAACTGATGCAGCGACCAAAAGCTTCGTAGAGTCTACTGCACAGGGACTTGATGTTAAAGACTCATGCGTAGCAGCTACAACAGCAAACATAACAATATCTACTGCTTTAAATAGTGGAGACTCATTAGATGGTGTAACTCTTGCTAATGGCAATAGGGTTTTAGTTAAAGATCAATCAACTGCTAGTGAAAATGGTATTTACGTTGTTGGTTCTAGTCCAGCAAGAGCTACTGATTTAGCTGCTGGTGCTGATGCTGCTGGTATGTTTACTTTCATTGAACAGGGAACTGTTAATGCAGATAATGGATTTGTTTGTACATCTAATAAAGGTTCTGCTGTTGTAGGAACAAACAGCCTTGCATACGCACAGTTTAGTGGTGCTGGTTCTGTTACAGCAGGGGATGGCTTACAAAAATCTGGTAATACAATGTCAGTTGATCTAAAAGCTAACGGAGGACTTGTAATAGAATCCACAGAACTTGCAATAGATTTAGCTGCTAGTTCTATTACAGGAACTTTACCAGTAACTAAGCTAACAAGTTTGACATCTACTGTGACAGAGTTGAACGTGTTAGATGGTATCACTTCAACCACCGCAGAATTGAATTTAATGGATGGTGGGACTTCAGCTACATCAACAACACTTGCAGCAGCAGATAGATTTGTTTGTAATGATGCTGGAACTATGAAACAAGTTGCGTTATCTGATCTAGTTACATTCTTAGAAAATGAAACTGCATCTAGCTTTAATATAGATGGGGGCAGCTACTAGAAACTAACCATTAGGAGATAAAGGCCAATGGCTAATCAAATCAGACTTAAAAGAGGAAGCGGTAGCGATCCAAGTGCTAGTGATCTTGCAACAGGTGAATTAGCTGTAAGAACAGATACAGCTAAACTATTTACAAAGAAAGATGATAACTCTGTTGCTGAAATAGGTGGGATAAGTGACGGAGACAAAGGAGACATTACAGTATCTAGTTCTGGGACAGCTTTTACTATTGATGATAATGCTGTTACCTATGCAAAAATGCAAGATGTATCAGCAACAAATAGAATTTTAGGTAGAGATTCAAGTGGTGGAGGGATAATAGAAGAAATAACACCTGCTAATCTTCGCACCATGCTGAATGTTGCTGATGGAGCAACTAACGTAACTAATACTAACCAATTAACTAATGGTGCTGGATTTATTACTGCAACTCTAACTAATGAACAAGTCCAAGATATTGTCGGAGGTATGCTAACTGGTAATACTGAAACAGGTATAACAGTAACGTACCAAGATGGCGATGGCACTATAGATTTTGTTGTTGGCACGTTAAACCAAAATACAACGGGATCTGCTGCGACATTGACAACAGCTAGGAACATAGCTGGAGTTGCCTTTGATGGTTCTGCAAATATATCTTTAAATAATAATGCTATTACTAACGGTGCTGGTTATATAGCAGATTTAGTATCAGACACCTCACCACAGCTAGGAGGTGACTTAGCAAGTAACGGACATGATATAAAAATTGCTGATGCTTCTGGATATGATGGTAATAATTTATATATGGGATCGGATAACGATTGCCGTATTATCCATGATGGTAGTAATTTTTCAATAACTGAAGCAACAGGTGACGTAACTATTCAAGCTGCTGATGATATATTTCTCAAACCTCAAGGAGGTGAGAATGGAATAAAAATTATTGGTGATGGAGCAGTAGAGTTATATCACAACAACAGTAAAGCTTTTGAAACGAATGGTTATGGCGTTAAGGTTACTGGAGGTGCAAATGGTAACTCTGATTCTCATAATGGAGGTACAGTAACATTTGATTTTTCTTCTGCTGCATATCATTTTGTTAATATGAACGCTAACTCAACTTTTGCTGCGCCTATAAATGCACTAGTAGGACATAGTGGGACTATATTTTTAACTCAGGATGGAACTGGATCAAGAACTGGATCATTTAATTCAGCTTTTAAATTTGTGGGAGGTACAGCACCTACACTTTCTACAGCAGCCAATGCCGTTGATAGATTAGATTTTGTTTGCAAAGCGTCTGATGAAATACATATAGCCGTTTCATTGGATGTTAAATAATGCCATTTTTTACAGATAACATTAGGGCTGGTGCTTCTGGAGGGGAAGATGAATATACCATAGATAGAAGTGTAAGAATGTCAAGTGATGGCTATTTAACACGAACTCCAACATCTACTGGTAATAGAAAAATTTGGACTTGGAGTGGTTGGGTCAAACGCACGAGGCTAAATAACAATGATTATATTTTTAGTTGTAATTCACAATCTGGAAATGACGGAATAGCTGCACTTTATTGGAAAAGTGGTAATAATAAACTTCAGTTTTATTTTGATACAGATGGGTCAAACCCTTACGGAGATGTTAATGATCGTGATTACAGGGATGTCGGTAGCTGGTATCACATTGTTTGGCAAGTTGATGCAAGTAATACCACACATAGAATATGGGTTAATGGAGTTGAAGAAAACATAACTGGCGGTCAGCCACCTAATTATTCTTACGCAATGAATAGATCAGGTTATATCCAAACAATGGGAACTCAAGGTTGGGATGGCAATACTGAAAGAAGTTTTATGTATTTTGCAGAATGTCATTATAGCGATGGTTATAAGTACGAAGCATCAGATTTCGGTGAAATAAATTCCAAAACTGGTGTATGGTCACCTAAAAAAGTAAATATAAATTATGGAACAAATGGGTTCTACCTTAAGTTCAATGACAACTCAAACAATACCGCTGCGACATTAGGTAAGGATTCAAGTGGTAATGGTAATAATTGGACACCAAATGGAATGTCTGTAAGTGCTGGTGATGGTAATGACTGTGTAACTGATACCCCAACAAACAATAAAGCAATATTAAATGGAATAACTGGTTTTACTGGCAATTCAACTTTAACAGAAGGTGGGCTAAAAATGACAGGTAGTGCTGGTTTTAAAGAAATTTCTACTATTGCTTTTCCCGGTACAGGTAAGTTTTATTATGAGTTGGTAAGGACTAATTCTGCTGGATGGCAATTAATAGGTATCTTTTATGACCAGCCTAATAATCCCTCAAATCATTTAAGCAATGGTTCAATTTGGGGTTTTGCAAGTACACAAGCCACATATTTTGGTGGCTCATATACTAGCACAAATACTGTTCCAGATTGGGGTAATAATGATGTGATGGGAATAAAGTATGAAAATGGAACTTTAAAACTTTATAAAAATGGAACATTAGCATCTGCCAATGCAACTGGAATCCCAACAGATAAAATAATATTTGCTTATATAGCTAATGACAATACTAATTCTGCTGCTTATGTAAGATTTAATTCTGATTCATGGACTCAGGAACCTACTGGAGTAGATGCAACATGGGAGTTAAGCACAGCAAACTTAGCTGCCACAATTAAAAAACCAACTAAACATTTTGAAACTTTGCTTTGGACAGGTAATTCTCCATCAGGAGCAAGCGGAACAACACAAACTATATCAGGTTTAAATTTTGCTCCTCATTGGGTATGGATAAAAAGTAGAAGTAATACTGCTGTTCATAGTGTAAATGATACTGTTAGAGGGGTTAATAAACAATTAAATACTGCAAGTACTGATACGGAAACTACATATTCTGGAAGAGTAGAAGCTTTTAATTCTGATGGTTATCAATTAGGGGCTGATGGAGATGTAAATTTTAATAATTATAATTATGTTGGATGGAACTGGAACGCTGGAACTGATAGCAAAACTTATACAGTAACAGTTGTAAATAGTGGTGGAAATAAATATAGATTTGATGGCTCTAGCAGTAATGCTGTAACTCTTCAGATTGCAGAAGGTGGCACTTACATTTTCGATCAATCTGATAGTTCAAATTCTGGACACCCATTAAGATTTTCTACCACATCAGATGGTACGCATGGTGGTGGATCTGAATATACAACAGGAGTGACTACATCAGGAACTCCGGGTTCTAGTGGTGCTTATACAAAATTTGTTGTACCTGCTGGTGGGCCTTATGTCTACTACTATTGTACTCAGCATAGTGGTATGGGTGGTCAAGTAATTACGGCTGGCAGCGAGGGTTCTACTAATCTTGATGGCACAATACAATCTGTAGTAAAAGCCTCTCCAACGGCAGGTTTTTCTATCGTAAAATATACAGGTAATGGGCAGAATAATACAGATGTAACCATAGGGCATGGTTTAGGTGTTACCCCTGCAATGGTTATTGTTAAAAAAAGAAGTAGTGGCGGAAGTGAAGGTCAATGGACTGTTTTGCATCAAAATCTAAGTTCTGGTAAAAATATTTTTCTACAAACATATGGAGGAGAAGGTACTTATGTTAATTATATTAAATCTATGCAATCCACAACTTTTACAGTTAGGACTAGCTCTGCTAGTGGTGGAAGAGTAAATAGAGATGGTAATCTTTATATTGCATATGTGTTTAGCGAGGTAGAAGGTTACAGTAAGTTTGGCAGCTATAAAGGAAATGGCAACTCTGATGGTACATTTGTCTACCTAGGGTTCAGACCCGCTTTTTTTCTACTGAAAGCAAAAACAACAGACATCTCTTGGTATATGTATGACAACAAAAGAGATCCTGATAATTATGTTGATAAAGAATTAAATCCTCATAACACTCAATCAGAAGCATCTGGACACGATCTTGATTTTCTATCAAATGGAGTAAAAATGAGATCTAGTGATAGTTCATTAAATTACAACAACTATGAATATATTTATTGGGCATTTGCAGAATCTCCTTTTAAATATTCAAGAGCAAGGTAATATATAGTTATGGCATTTTTACTAAACGGAAACCCACTAGCAGTTGATGTTCCTTTTACAGTAGGGGATATAAACTACCCTGCTAACTGGTTAAGATTAACAACTAAAGCTGAAAAAGAAGCGATTGGCATAACAGAAGTTGCTGATGCTCCAATGTATGACTCACGTTTTTACTGGGAAGATGGAACTGCTAGAGCAGTTGATGATGTAAATGAAACAGATAAAGATGGTAATTTAGTAAAAAATATTGATGGTAGTCAAAGGATCAGATTAGGTGTTAAAACAATTTTAAAAGCACAGGAAAAAGAAATAGCTAAAAGTTTATTGAATGAATATGATTGGCAAGTTGTAAGAAAAGCTGAAAAAGGAACTGAAATTGATTCAGCTATTGTTACATATAGAGATGGCATACGCACAGCTTATACGACACGCAAAACAGAAATTGAAAATTGTTCTGACACAGCAGCCTTAGTTACTTTGTATGACAGGAAAGAAGATGGAACTCCTAATATGACTCAATATCCAAAAGATCCTTACAACACTACAATTTAAGAGTATTATACTATTAATAGAGTATTAGTATTATGGCTATTGATCCAGCACAAAAACTTGCAGCACTTGAGGCTGAGTTAGTTATAGTTGCAAAGAATCACACAGAAGCAAAACAAGTTATACAAAATTGCGAGGCAAAAGCTAGATGGTTGCAAGGTGGTATTGATGCTTGCAAAGAGATTTTAAAAGCAGAAGAAGTTGTAGCTATAGAAGATGAAAAACCTTCTAAAAAAATTAGTTAGTTTTAGTTGTCATTTGTCGTTGCATGATACCTAGAGTGACGTACAAGGGACTTAGACCTATAATTAGTAAAAGCACCATTATTGAAATTGGTGCTAATGCTTTTATTAACGCTTCACGAATCATGTTTCAAAAAATTTGTAACTATCTTTCCATCTTATCTACTGTTTTAGTATTGGGAATATTAGGCGGTGGTTTCTTTACATACAAATATGTAACATCGCCTCAATTTCAATCAAAGATGATGAATAAAGTTTTAGGAGAGGTTAAGGGATTATTACCAAAAGTATTAGATCAAGAACTACCTCAAATGACAGGGCCATCTATGCCAACTCCAACAAAACCTTCTATAAATAAATTAAAATTATGAATTGTTGGCATTGCAAAACTGAATTGATTTGGGGTGGCGATGAAGACTTGGAAGAAAACACAGAATATTCTATGGTTACAAATTTATCCTGTCCAAAATGTCATTCTTTTGTAGAAGTTTATTTATCAAGAGATGCCTTCGATTGAAATTCCAGAAATATTTATTCCAGAAATATTTATTCCAGAACCATACACTCCAGATATTCCTATAGTTACTCAGTACTTAGAAATAAATCCACCGGGCTGTACTTACGGACATAGAGATATAAAAAATACAGGTAATCATAATTTGTTATTAGATGATCCTAATGGTGTATATACCATCTGCGATTTTACTTTTCCTAATTTTACACCGCCTATATATAACCCTAATCAGATGACAATGATAGAAGAGCCATTGCCACAAGGAGGGGATCCAGAAATACCAAAAACAGAAACTCCTAAAATTCCAGACAAAAAAGAAGAAGAGATTGTTATACCAGAATGTCCCGGCCCACAAGACCAACGCAAAGGCGATTACAGAAATGCAAAGAAGCTTGAAATCGTAACTGGACATCGTTTAGATGAAAATAAGTGCATTACTCTTTATGAAGACGTACCCTTCAAAGATCAATACATCCCTTCTGCTAATCAATTTGTTGGTGTTTTTAGTCTTGCTTTGGTCGGTGCTTCTGCACCGCTTGTTTTACAATTAGTACGGCCATTAGTGAAACAAGCTGTTACTAAGCTGACAAAGAAGAAAGAGCCAAAATCGTAGGTACAAACATAAGCAGACTTTTTTACAAGCCCCTTACAGGCGATTCTGAAGGGGCTATTTTTTTGCTTTTACGTCAATTTTGTGTGTATGAGGCACAACTTGGTTAGGAGGTATAGTTACTTGTATTCCTTCACAAGTAACAGCATATTTACCAACAAACTGTACTCCTTTCTTTAATTGTTCCGAACAAATGGTTAATCTATAAAGTTCGATTTCCATTGATAGTTTTTTTGCCATTAACTTTTGATTCTTGATATTTACTTCTGTTGCCTCTATACAAAGTTTTGGTGCTTGGCCTAATGGAATACTTATTTGAGCAGAGATACCATAGTTAAGGTTGTAATTATCTTTTTCAAATCTTGGTATTTCTTGGTAATACTTAATTGCACCTGTATCTTCATCATAGATAGGAGTTCTAGTTACAGTTTCTATTGGCCTGTTAAATGACCAAGAATCTGTCATATATGGAGTTATTGTAAGAGTAGGTGAAGAGCAAACAATACCTTGAGACATCCTAAATTGTGGATGGCTTGAGGGGGTTATCATTGTGGCATTGTTATTAACTACTCCAGTAGATTGGCTTTGTGGACTTGCAACTGTTGTATTAGCGTAAACCTTTGTAGGACAGAGAAGTAAAGCTACTGCCCAAACGTACTTGTAGATTCTGTGGTAGTTGAGGTGGTAATAGTTCTGTTTATGGTGGTTATTGTATCGAGTCCGGGAGCCATTACACTTTCTACCAAACTGAAAGAACTTCCGGGTACTGCTACCTTCCACCTTGGAGTTGATGTTCCGTCTAAAGAAGTCCAAGAAAAGTTTACTCCTCCAACAGTTTGTTCATTAACACTTGTAGGTGTTGGATTGATGTAACCATTAATATCTGTTGATTCTATATTGTGACCCGAAACACTAAATGTATAACCAGTTCGATACTGATGGCTAGTTATAGTCTCGTTTATAACAGATTCAGAAGTCGAGGAAGTTGTACTACTACCACTTCGGAACTGAGGGACTACAGGAGTAGCAAATACCTTGATCGGGTATATAAATACTAGCAGTAGCCAGAGTTTAGTCAATTTCTATGCTGACAGTAGTAGATCCAATACAGCTAGTACCACTTCCACCAGCCGTACAAGTATGGATTCCAGAGCTAACACTCGTCAAACCAAGACTGCCAGCAGTACCACCTGAGATAACAGTAGTTTGACCCCCAAGAACAGGTAAGGTTGCTATTCCAGAACTAGGTGTGATAGCAGATTGGGTTACATCTCCGGCTTGGTAACTTTCGCTGAAAGAGAAGGCAGAGCCAGCAGTTGTTACTGTTTTGTTTGTATTAACTGCTGCTGGGACACCATTACTTAGGCTGCCTAAATTAAGTCCTCCTATTGCATTAGTAACAATAGAATCACCTGTTCCTGTAGAAGTAGTAATGTTACTTCCACTAATGCTATAGCTCGATGGAGCAGCATTAGTAATTACATAAGGCGAATCTATAGAAATCTGAGCAGAGGTTACATATTTAGTTGTAAGCCCTGCATATGCTGGACTCGTTGCAACTGCAAAAATAAATGGAAGTAGCTTTTTCATTTTTTAGGTTTTGGGTCGATTACTTCTGCTCCTTCGATTTTAATAGGAGTTATTACCCTTATAGTTTGAATCATACCCTCGTTTTGTGCAAGTTTGTCGTCTTTCTTACTACTTTTCTTTGATCCTTCAAGCCCAAAAGTCGCTAATGCACCTGTAAGCAAACTTGCAGGGAAAGTTATATCCTTGGGTTCTGAACTGTAGCCGGGGATAGATATATAGTTAAGTGTTACTATAAATCCACTCCAAACAACTACTCCAAGCCTTACGAAAAGACTGATAATAGCTAGTTCTTCTTCTTTATCGTCTAATCCTTCTCTTAATTTTTGGAACGGATTTTTCTTTTTCTGTTCTGTCATAGCCTTTTTCTGTATAATAGACATATATTGAGGACTCGTAAAGTGATTGAGGTAATAGCAGCAACAGGTGGTGCATTACTTACAGCGTGTTTTGTATCTGTGGGATCAATATCTTATAGAGGTAGACAATCAAGAGATGACCTTGTGAGAAACACAACAGCTATAGAATTATTGACTACAAAAATAGATGATATGCACGATGACATGAAAGAGGTGTTTCATCGTTTAAAAGAAGTAGAGCTTGCTGTTGCAGAGATCAAGCCAAGAAGATAGCCTCTTCCTTTATGACCAGTAGAAGAGGCTATAGCTCTATGTGTGAGGAGTGAGCTACTATAAATCTAGCAACATATAAAAAATTATGCTAAAAATTATTGAGCCAATCATTTTTGCCTTTCTTCGTGGGAAAGCATTAAAAAAACTCGCACTTGATATAGTACGAGCTATGGTCAAAAAAACTGACAATACAGTTGATGACAGATTAGTTGATGCGTTAGAAAAAGCTTTGTTTCCGGGCAGATAATTATTTTTTACCGCCTTTCTTTTTTTTCTTTTTCTTACCCATTCCTGTTCCGTAATGGCCGGGCATAATGTGTAGGTGTAACTAAGCTAAGTATAGCTTTGTTGCCTTATATGACCAGTACGCTAGTCTTAGTTTAAAGGGACTTGTAATGAAACTTGTAATGCCTTGGTCTGATTGGTTTAACAAACAAGCTAAAAGAAGGCGTAAGGTTGAGCCTTGGGTATTAGCTGAAGTTTCATTAGAAGAAGAATTATATGTTGAGGTGTTTTTGCGTCATATTATTGATACTGTTGACCCTGATGACATACCAGATCTTATTAGTGCTTTTGCTAAAGAAAATTTTAGGTTAGTAAAAATAATAAATCAAGCTGGGAATCATATAGACAGAATAAATACTAAATCTTCCTCTCCCAAAAGTAAGCGCAGTCTTTAGCCCATATTCCACCACTAGCTTTGCCTTCTGGTAAACCAAGACTACATTCTGCTTTTATTACATGATGATGTATGCAATCTATACAAAGAGGATGATCTCTGCTCATACATCTTGCATCTGCATATAAATATTCTGCTTCTATAAGTGCAGGCTCTAATTCTTTTGCTTGTAAAGGTAAATTTAACTTGCCTTTTTTTGTTTTAATTTTTACTCGCCATACTGATGGTTTTTCTTGATATAAAACCATACGACCAGCGTGGTATCTAAGAGAAGCCATTTTTAAATTTATGCTTCGTAATCATCAGGAGGGGGACTAAGCCAGTATCTTCTACCATTTATAACTCTAAATACATGATTACCGCAACATACAATCTCTCCTGATTCTTTCTGCTTCTGCTTGTGCCTCTGATCGTGTCTCAAATGTTCTGCTGAGATAGACAACTTTTCCGTCATAAAACCAACCTTTAAATTTATATGTAAGACCATAATATATTGGCTGGACTCCAAAATTACCTTTACAGGCTAAATGTGTGACATACAAGATTTTTTTATTTTTTTATATCAATTCGTAACTACAATTTTTCCATCTAGCCTTAATATATTTAACAGCTTTAGCTTGTGTTTCTGCATGAGTAGATATTTTCATCGGTGCAGTTCCTATCCCAATACCTTTAACAATAAAAGTAAATTTTTTAGTTTTTTTATCTTTTTCTGGTCTAGTAACACCTTCCATATCAGGTGTCATTGCAAGTATTTCTTTATCTCTAAAATTCTGCGATTGCATTTTCTGCATCCTCCTGTTCTTTATCAGAAAAATCTCTTATTAACATCTTTTCAACCTTTTTTACGTTGTAGTTATGTTTCATAATAATAGTTCTAATGTTTTCATCAACCCAATCACTACGAAGACTCGCAGTATGATTGTCTGCATATTGAACAATATGATCGTAACCTCTTATATCAGAATCTAATTTTTTTGCTAATTCGTCTAGCTTGTTTTCTTTTAATTTTTGCAATTTTAATTCTGATTTGTTAATTCTTTTTCCGTTAACGTATTTAGGTGTCATGTTATTTTTTCTAATTCAGCAATAGCTAAAGAACGTGCTTTGTCGTGAATAATTCTAAAGTCGTTTCTGTCTATATATTCTAAGATAATTTTAGAAAAATGTTTGTCATAAATAGATCGAAATAGACTTTCATCGTGATCTAGGCTTATAAGTTGCGATAAAAACGCTTTGCATACCTGTTGTTTGCGTCTTACTTTTTGATGCCAATCTTTGTCATATTTTTCTTGTTTTTCTTGTTTAAATTTCTTAATATAGTTATCCATATTGTTGATAGCAGTCATTAGCTCATCTTTCAACAACAAAACTTCTGGATTAGATAAAGACCCGACATCATCAATCGTGACAACTTTATCAATTTGTTTACTATTAAAAGTTAAAGGCATAGATAAGGATAATTTCATTTTATTTTAGCTTAATTTGGCTTAAAATCCAGTAAAAGTGAGGGGGCTTACATAAGAGAAAAACTCACCAAAAACCCTTACAGCCCCATATTTAAAAAGGAAACTCCTCTTCTTGTTTTTTAGGTACTTTAGGGCTACTTTTCCACTCAGGACTTGCAAGGTCAGATTCTTCTATAGCTTTCATAGTCTTGAAGTCAGGTTCTAGGTTAAGACCTATATACTTCTTACCTTGCTTACTTTCGTTAAGATAGCCAGTAGCTCTAATAGTAACTACACCTTCATTATGAAAGTCGCTATGTTCTGGCTTTGCTTTCTGTACATACTCACATAGCTTAATAATTTGATCCTCTGTAATCTGCATAACACCAGAATACTTAGGATAGTTTTTAGAAGAATCGTAGTTCTCCTTATAACGCTTTTTGTGGTCTTCTTCTGTTTGTGAGAAAACTGCAAGTGGTAATTTAAAGTCCATAGATAAAAATTAATTGGATTGACGTTTGGCTGATTCTAAATCCTCTATCTCAGCCAACTTATAGAGGATCTTTCCATTGATGGTGTAGAAAGAAGGCGGTTTGCCTTCTCTTCTCCATCTTTCAACAGAACCAATATGAACTCGCCATCTTTCAGCAAGTTCGCTAGGTGTTAAAAACTCTTTCTTAGAATCCGAAGTCATCTTTAGCCTCCTGTACTACCTCAACATTACTCGTAGTAACATCAATAGGTTGTATATCAACTACTTCCTCGCTAGTCTGCACACCTAATAAGAGATCAGGTATGTATTGCCTACCAAAGAAAGTAGCTGCTCTGTTTCTAAGCATTAGTTCTGGCATTGATTGATACTTACTATTTTTAGTCCAGCCTTCTTGTCTCGCCATTTTCATTGTTACTGCTGTACCTTTTACTAGCTTGTTATCTTCTAGTCTTATGGCTTGGCATTGCACAGATAATGTATCATCTTTGCCAGTAACTATATAGTCAAAGTTTTTAAATCTATTGCAGCCTAGTATTTGGCTTGATACAAAAGCAGCACTCCAACTTGGTCTGCCATGAATAATATTTAGGTTTTGCATAACTGTAAGAGGACTAAGATTCATTCTCTTACTCATCTCTAATGCAACAAGACAGTTAGATAAACCTTTTTGACCTTGATATGTAATTGGAACAAGGTTGGATTCTGCAAGACTTTTAGCTTGTCTTTGTGCAAACTCAAAAGACTCGGTGCTTTGATAGATAGAGGACTCGCCCTCTTGATTTGTTTTAGTAATTTCAGTTGTCATTAGTAATGTCCTCATAAGTGAT
>VTLG01006456.1_pt1 | contig 14624 bp, 15 predicted proteins | sample 4694571 | NCBI WGS metagenome assembly VTLG01 (sample SAMN12604809, study PRJNA352737) | marine metagenome | biome: ENVO:00000447; feature: ENVO:00000209|ENVO:00000569|ENVO:01000036; material: ENVO:00002151; isolation source: viral sequences binned using virsorter ...
GATTTTCACGAAGCTGCTCAAGCATATTTGGAAGATAGAGATTTGGTGTGGGAGGATTACCTTCCTGCTACTAAGTTTATGTTTCATCATGCTAAGCCATATCTGGACAAGATAAATAACATACACGCTATAGAGAGAACCCTTTATTCAGAGTATCTGGGTCTTGCAGGTAGAGTTGATTGTATAGCAGAATACGAGGGTGAATTAGCGGTCATAGACTTTAAAACGTCTGAGAAGATTAAACCTGAGAAGTGGTTGGAAAACTATTTTGTTCAGGAAACCTTTTATGCTGCTGCTTATTATGAATTAACTGAGATCCCTGTTAAAAAGTTGATTACTATTATGGTCACTCCGGGTGGAGAGGTAAAAGTATTTGACAAAAGGAATAAAGGGGATTATATTAAGTTATTAGTGAGATATATTAAAGAATTTGTACATCACAATACTGGGTCAAATAATGTCGAAGGAGAATGAATTAGAGAAAGCATTGGAGAGCAAGTTCTTTTGTCCTTCTAAATTTGCTCAGGAAATTGAATCTTTGGTTCATACTACGGAAGGAATGAGTTATATAGATGCTATTGTTCATTTCTGCGATAAGAATAATATTGATATTGAATCAGTCCCTAAACTTATACCTAAACCATTGAAGGAGAAGATTAAGTATGAAGCACAGGAACTTAACTTCTTAAAGCGTAGTAGTCGAGCAAAGCTCCCTGTCTGAGGGAAATTCGACTTTTTATTCCAAAAAAGTCGGGAAAAAAAGTCCGGTAAAAAATCGCCCTATTACTTTTTTTGAAATGAATAATAATGATATACTAGAGTTGAAGAGACTGAAGGACGATGCTCCCATAATGGTAGCTACCCTCCCTAGAGGAATAGTTGAGGAAACTAAGGAATGGGTGAGAGAGTGTAGAAAAATAAAAAATCATCCTCTAGCAGAACTTAAATCTCATAATAATATAGGATATAAGTATACCGGCACTCCTGACCAGGGGTTTGCTGATGGTAGTGAAGTTACTTATAATTCATATCAAGTTGCTGTTCCGGGTAGATTAGTTGAAGATTCATTTTGGTTGGCATATGTATTGAGAGCATGTTCAAAATATTATGGAGGAGGAAAACCTCATCGTCTTTTTAAGATTAGAAGTTGGAAAGGACATTTTGATGTATTTGATCTTTGGGCAAATTTTGCATATAAAGGAGATTCTAATCCAACACATAATCATGCAGGATTTCTTTCAGGTGTGATATATTGTAAGAACCATGGTCATCCTACTATATTTGATCAGTATAATTGTTCATATGAAGGTAAGGATGGTACAATGGTAATATTTCCTTCTCAAGTTTTCCATCATGTAGAACCACAAATTGCTAATAAAGAGAGAATTACTTTTGCTTTTAATATAATACAATTACCAACTACTGTTAGTGAAGAACTGTGATGCCAGCTGATGCTTATCGTTGCTATTTGGCTCTAAAAAATCATTTTACTAAAGATAAGTATGATTATCATAAGTATCGTGGTAAGGTTAGAGCAACTAATGAAGCCTTTTATAAGAGGAAGGATAGATTTTGGTTTGAGAAATTTGCCCGACAGAAGAAAGATAATGAAGTAGAAGAGTTTTTTGTCTCTAATTTCATATATTCTACTGATCCAGGAACTATGTGGATTGGTGAAATAATCAAAGAAGGTGAAGGACGCTATATGGACTGGAAGAAGAAAATTCAGTCACTTTCATATATTTTCAAAGAAGAGGTAAATGTGCTTTTTGAGCAAAATAAGGTAAATGAGGTATTTGACTGTTCTAAGGGTCATCCACTGATTTTGCGAAATTATCTAGGTGGGAAAACCTCACTAGAAACCCTTGTAATCTGTGATATGATATTTGAGTATAGGAAGGATTTTGATAAAAAACTGAACGATCCCGTGTGGGAAACCGTAAGTAGAAAGATAAAAAAATACTCTCCATTCATAAATATTAGTGTACCTAAATTTAAAAAAATCTTACAAGATACAGTATTATGAGCTTTTTTCAATCCGAAGTCGTCCGTGCAGAAATGGCGGAAATTAGTGAACTTCAAGAAGAAGTTTATAGTAATGTCTTCACATTCCCTCAAATGGATACAGAAGACCAGATGTATCATATTGATTTGCTTGAAAAACTTTTAGATAAACAACAAGTTCTTTATACTCGTTTAAGTTTATCTGATGATCCTCAAGCAAAGAAGATGAAAGATCAGATTCGTGAGTCTGCTACTTTAATGGGTCTTCCCTCTAATGTAGATATGCAAATTCTGTTTAAGCAGATGACTAATATGCTTGATATGATGAAAAGTCATATTGACAAAACTTCTTAGATCTTTTATAATATTGAAGGTATATACAAGCCAAATCTCAAAAAATCCGAGGTAATCTAATGTCATTTAAAGACTTAAAAAAGCAGTCCTCTCTAGGATCTTTAACTCAAAAACTAGTTAAAGAAGTGGAGAAGATGAACACAACTGGTGGAGGTGCTGATGAGCGTCTTTGGAAACCAGAATTAGACAAGACCGGCAACGGTTATGCTGTCGTCCGTTTCTTACCTTCTCCTGAAGGTGAAGATATTCCATGGGCAAAAATGTATTCACATGCATTCCAAGGTCCTGGTGGATGGTATATTGAAAACTCTTTGACCACTACAGGTGGTAAAGATCCTGTATCAGAGCACAATCGTGAACTCTGGAACAGTGGTAATGAAACTGATAAGGATGTTGTTCGTAAGCAGAAGCGTAAGCTTTCTTACTACAGTAACATTTACGTTGTTAAGGATCCTGTCAACCCTCACAATGAAGGTAAAGTCTTCCTATTCAAATATGGTAAGAAGATCTTTGATAAGGTTATGGAAGCAATGCAACCTGAGTTTGAGGATGAAACTCCAATCAATCCTTTTGACTTTTGGAAGGGTGCTAATTTTAAACTGAAGATTGTTAAGAAGGATGGTTACTGGAACTATGACAAATCAGAGTTCGATTCAGTAGCACCACTTCTAGATGATGATGATGCATTAGAAGCATTATGGAAGAAAGAGTATTCTCTTGCTGCTGTAACGGCTGCAGATCAATTCAAGTCTTATGATGACCTGAAGAAGCGTCTTAATTATGTTCTAGGTGCAAAACCTCCTACACGTAAAGTGTATAATGAGGATCTTGAAGACGAGAGTGAAGGTCGTGGATCATTTACTCCAGATTTCAAGAGTAAAGCACCAGTTGCTGCTGCTCCTGTAGCATCTGCTAGTGCAGACGAGGATGATGCTCTTACTTATTTCCAGAAACTTGCAGAGGAGTAATTAATTAGGATATAGTCTAATATTATCTGCTACTTTAAGGGTTCCACTTCTATATTGAGTGGAACCTTTTTTATATTCCATAACATCTTCTAAGTCATTGAATACTACACTTAGATATTCTGGTTTTAATACAAAGATGTTTCTTTTTTCATCTTGAAGTTTGGACTCATAATTATAATTGGTTATTGTTTCTGCTAGATTAGTTGCTGTAACTATTCCTGCAGATGCATATTGATCATAATAAGTGACACTGTAATCTTTATCTATTGTTAATCCTTCTGGAGCTATTACTACTCCTAAAGTATCTTTCACACCAGTGCATTCATAGTGATGAATACTAGATATTCCTACTTGTGATCCATATTTATCAATTAAGAAGTTATTAAAAGAGTTTTCACTTAGAGGCCATTCGGTTTGAATGTTGGTAATATTATTTGCTAATAGAATGACCCAATCTAGAGTTGGATCATCATAGAATTTCTCTGCAACATTATCAGGTCTTTCATCTCCAACAACTTGATATTTTGTAAAATAAGTTAGATCAGAAAAAATATCTTCTCTAAGTTTTGCTCTTTTAAACAGATTTTTAACTGTTTTATAAGCAGAGATTGTTTTTTCTCCTGGTGTCCTATCAACATATTCAAGATTTGGAACTTGACTGAAATATGGTTTTGCCATTTTTAATACCCCATGTCGTCTGAGTCTATTTGAACATCATTATTATAAATTGGTTCTAGTTCAGCAAAGTTCATATTTACTGCATAAGAAGTCATTGAACCATCTCCATATGTCATATAACTTCCTTCTGGAGTATAGTCAATATTAAATGAGGTCATAGCACAAGGTTTAATTTTATTTAAGAAAGGATGTTCTACTTTTCCTCTCATTAGATATTTAATCTTAAAGACTGATGGAACATTCAAGAATATCTGTGCTGCACGTCTTTTTGGTGCCATTGCTTTTTTAAAGACTTTTATAATAGTTTTAACTGTTTGTGCTTCCCTATCATCTCTTGGTGTAAATTTAAAATTATATTGGAAAGTTCTGAGTTTAGGTCCATTAAATAAGACTTCTAGGTTTGGATTAACAACAATTCCTGCTCTTGCTGTAAGGTTTGCACCAACTGCTTTACCTGCAAAGTATGCTGTTATAAATGCCTTTGTTCTTGGATCACTAATCATGGATTGAGCAGCTGCACCTGTATCTGACATTAACCCTTGTGCTGCTTCTCCAAAGGCTCCTTTTCCCAAATTAGAAATAGCATTTGCAGCAACTTGTCCTGCAGCTATTTGAATTGGATTGATAGTGTCTCCAGCCCAATCAGTTGCATTAGATTCTGATATACCAGGAACCATTGGTAAGAACATGGTAGATCCTACAACTCTTTCTTTTCGCAGGTAACGTTGTTTGATTGATAGAGATTTGCTCATATCATTAAATGTTTGTCCTGCTTGCAACATGGGTATGTATTCAATAGGAACTATTTTTATAAAATCAAAATCTCCTTGTGCATGGTCTTGAGGATAAATTAGAGTTTGACCGGGTTTACCAGCCATTTCGTCTCTTTGAGTTTCTTGCTTTGGTATTCCTGTAAGAGCGAAAGCGACTTGAGGAGCTTTTTCTTCTTTTGTTACTGAACCAGAATATCCATTAGCAATCTTTCTTGCTTCCTCAGGATCTGTTCCTGCAGCAATCTCGGCATCATATTTACTCTTAAATAGAGTTTGTTGAGAATTATTAGTAACTATCTTCCTTCCTGTATTTGATGTGAAATATTTACGTTCAGCATCATTGGCATCTTTATTAAATGTCCATTGTTGTGTTTTAGGATTGTATGACCCAATTTTAGTATCACCCCATCCAGCTCCCATTACCCATTTATCATCATCATATACTGTAATTTCTCCTGTATCAGTATCTGTGACCGTATATATTCGTGATTTTTTATCGTTGCCAAATAATCCCTTATCTCCAGGAATTGTTATCGTTGTTTGATTTGTGTTTTGGTTTCCAACTTCTGCCACAGGATTCCTACTATAAGCCTTGTTATTTATTTAGACGTGCGGAGGAAATATCCATACGGAATGGTCTTCATATACTCTATTTCATCATCTTTTACTACATGTAAAAACCCTGCTACTTCTTGCCACGTATAATTCCTATAGTCATTCCAGTGGAAATTCACTCCTCTGAATCCCCATTTAAAGATATCAATACAAGCAATAAGAGGGAAGTTATCAAAGGCAAGGTCTTTAGTTTTAGGGATGTATATAAAGGTATAGTATTTACCTACATCAGGAATAATTTCTGTTTCTTGAAAGACACTAAGGATCTCTAACATAATTGATTCGGGATCAACTAGTCCTTCTATTTTTTGTCGAAGTTGTCCTACTCTATCATTCGGATTTTCAACTTCATCTAACCCAAAAGTTTCAAGCTGTTGTCTTTCTAATGATCTGTTTAAATCTCTTTCTCTTCTTTGTTTTAGAGTTTTTCTTGCCATTATCTAATTCCTAATTCTTTTTCGGTGATGATTTTAAATTCGACCTTTCTATCATCACACCATTCTCTTGCTGCTTTCCATTTTGCTTGATTAACTTCATAGGTTTTGCATTCATAGAGATAGGATTTAGTCACTTTCTTTCGGGGTTTTGGTCGTCGTGTTTGTTTAGCAGGTTTAACTTCAATAACATAGGTTTTAATTTCACCTGTTTGTTCCTTCACTTTCATAATAAAGTCTGGAAAGTAACGACGAACTTTACCATCAGGAGCACGATAGGGAATCCAAAACTCTTCACTTCCCCACTCTAAAATGTTTTCGTTCAAATCACACCAAGAGCAGAATTTCCTTTCCCAATTACTTCTGCAAATAATGTTTCTATAATCACCATTATATTTTTTTGGATTATTGGGTTTATACCTACTTTTTACACTTTCTCCCATATCCAGCCTACATAATATATAAAGTAAAAGTATTTATAGATGGCTGGTCCACGTCCTAGTGTAGTAAGCACAGGTTTTTTAAAGAGTAGGTTCTTAGAAACAGCTCAAACTTCCGTATATATGGTGAAGGTTCAACCTACTTCATCAGTTATGGGTTTTTTGAGTCAGGGAAGTAGAGGAGTAAATTATAATTCGCAAGATGGAACTAATATAGAACTATTATGTAGAGAAACGACTCTTCCGGGACAATCTCTTGCAACTGCTGATCAACCTAATGATTATCCAGGTGTGACGGAGAAGATGGTATATAGAAAGGTATATGATGATAGAACTGATTTTACTTTCTATGTTGATAAAAGATATCAGGTAGTTGAATTTTTTGAAGGATGGATAGATTATTGTGCAGGACAAGGAACTACTTATGGAAGAGATGATTATAAGACTAGAAGTGCATATTATAGAATGAACTATCCTAATGCTTATAAAACCGATGCTCTTTATATAACTAAATTTGAGAAGGATGTAAAGAATTCAATGAGTTATCAATTTATTGGTGCTTTTCCTATTAGTATTGCAGCAACACCAGTATCATATGATCAGTCAGATATTTTAAAATGCACAGTATCATTTTCTTATATGCGTTATCTTAGAAGAAGGAGTGGTTCTGGTAGTGAAAGAACTGGATTTATGCAACGTCGTTTAAAAGCTGATAAGAGTTGGTATACTCCAAATTATAGGAGTTATAAGAGTGTAAATGCTGGTCCTGTGAATTCCAAGGAATCTTCGTTTAATCCATGGGATTTAAATAGTTCAATAATTGGTTCAGATTATAATATTGATGATTTTCCTAGTTATGATATAGACTATAATGGTAGTGGTGGTGATATTGATTTTGCTGCTGGATTTAATCAGAAGAGAAGTATCAGTGACCAATGGAAAGACAGGCAGAATATGCGGAACATACCGATAGAATTGAGGTATGGTTCCGGTTATGACATCGACTTCAACTATTCTGAATAACCTCCCTATATAACATACTGAATAAATTATTATGCCTTTACCAACAATTGCGACTCCTACTTATGATCTTGAGTTGCCATCTTCGGGAAAGAAGATAAAATATAGACCATTTTTAGTTAAAGAAGAAAAACTTTTAGTTCTTGCTCTTGAGAGTGAGAGTAATAAAGAAATATCAACTGCGATTAAAGCAGTTCTTAAAGCATGTATTCAAACAAGAGGAGTTAAAGTTGAACAACTTCCTAATTTTGATATCGAATACTTATTCCTTAATATCCGTGGTAAGTCTGTTGGGGAAGAAATCGAAGTTAATTTGATTTGTCCTGATGATGGAAAGACTACGGTTCCTGTAACTATTAATATTGATGATATTGAAATAAAAAAATCAGAGGATCATAATAAGAGAATTGCTTTAGACAAAAATTTGATGATGGAAATGAAGTATCCATCTCTTGATCAATTTATCAAAAATAACTTTGATTTTGGTGCTGAACCTGGAATTGATGAATCATTTCAATTGATTGCTACTTGTATTGATAAAATTTATAATCAGGAAGAAGTATGGTCTACATCTGATTGCACTAAGAAAGAAATTACTGATTTCTTAGAGCAAATGAATAGTGTGCAGTTTAAGGAAGTAGAGAAATTCTTTACTACAATGCCAAAGCTTTCTCATGAAGTGAAAGTTACTAATCCAAATACTGATGTGGAGAGTACTGTTGTATTGGAGGGTCTGTCAAGTTTTTTCGGATAGCTCTAGTCCACATGGATCTAGAGAATTACTATAAGATAAATTTTGCCTTGGTGCAGTACCATAAATATAGCTTAACAGAGATTGAAAATCTTATTCCTTGGGAACGAGACATATATGTGACTCTTCTTCAACAACATCTTGAGGAAGAAAGAGACAAACAGAAACAACAATCATCTTAATGTCCGTAGCAACTCTTAGCCCTGTAAAAATACTTTCTGATCTTGGATATGAAATCTGGGATATGGAGAGTGATGCAGATATGCGGAGTGCCTTAATAGAGGCTATTAATACTCTTACTTTTAGTAATCCAAGTGATGGTAGGATTCCAGTATTACAGGAAGCAGTAAAGAATATACAGAGACCAAAGTTTAAAAGAAAAACTGTTGGTGTTAATAAATTACTCAATAGAAAAGCACCATCTAATCAAAAGGTTTCACCACAGAAACTTTTACCAGCAGCATCAGAAGAAGGTGGAGAAAAAGATCAAACTATTATTACATCTAATCTTGCAGAGAGATTGGGTAATATTCAAGATGTATTGCAGAGTCTTAGTGTAGGGTTTAGACGGCAATTAGGTTTAGATAAAAGAGTTGCGGAAGTAGATGCAAGGAATGCAAAGGAACAGGATAAGTTAGATAAGGAAAATAAATTAGAAAAGAAGAAAACCGCTAAATTTAGTGGATTGGGGTTCAAGAAATTAACAAAACCTGCTGTTGGGTTCTTTGATACTCTTATTAATTTTTTTAAGAATATTTTTATAGGATCTGCTCTTCTTGGAATGATTAATTGGGTTAACGATCCTGAGAATAAGAAAAGAGTTGATGAGTTTGGGAAATTTTTTACTGAGAAAGCACCTTGGATTCTTGGAGGTATAGCAGCTCTTACTGCAATAAGTCTTCTTGGTCCTATATTGGGGTTGGGTAAGGTTTTATTGTGGGGTGGAGGTTTATTATTGGGTGCGTTGGGAGCTTTGAAAACTGGAATTTTTGGAGCTATTGGAGGTCTTAGAGGTAAAGGAATTAAACCTAAAGGATTTTCATCGCCAATAAAGAGAAAAGTAAAGGTTACTAAGGGAAATTGGTTTAAGAGAGGATTGAATAAGATTAATCCATTTAAATCTAAACCTGGTGTTAGTAAGGGATCAAATTTCTTTTCCCGAAATTGGAGTAAAATGTTTGGTGGTAAGAAAGTTACTGGACTAAAACCAGGTGGAATAAAACCAGCTGGTATACCAGTTGTAGGAGCATTGCTTAGTTTATGGGATTTTGGATCTAGAAAGGCAGAGGGTCAGACTACTGTTCAAGCAGCTTCTGGAGTAGGTGGCGGTTGGATGGGAGCACTTGCTGCTACTGCTTTAGCGGGAGTTCTTATTCCTGAACCTAGCACTAGTATTGCGGGAGGTATAACATTAGCTATATTGGGAACTTTGGGATATAATGTAGGTGGAATGATAAGTGATGAGCTCACAGGAGTTAATGCGGAGATATCAAAAGTATCTCCAACACCTCCTAATCTTACTTCTGATACAGGAACAGGAAAGATTGAGTTGTTGAATTTGGGTGGTGGTGGTGCAGCTGCACCAGTAACAGGAGGTGGTGAGAGTGGAGGTGAAGATGAAACACTACCTTTCTTTAATTCTAGTGATCCTAATAATATGTCTACTTTGGCTGTAAGATCGGTCTATGGGTTGGTGAACTAAGATGGCATTGGGGATATTAACAGGTTTGGTATCGGGAGCATCCAAATTATTAGGAGGTAAGAAAAAGTCTGGTGCTAAGATGGGATCGGCTATTGTTAAGAGAGATCCTAATCAAGGTGCAGTAGAGAAGAAACAATCGCAGGTTATAGTTAAGAGTAAGGCAGTTTCTGTTGCTAGTTTATTAAATACAAAATCTTTAGAACCACCGAGTAAAGAACAATCCCAAAAGTCTTCTGGTGTGGATTCTATTGATAGTGCTTTAGATGGAATTGATAACACACTAGCAGGAATAATAGCAACCGTAGAAGATAGATCAAATCTTCAAAGACGGAATATTAGAAAGAAGAATATAAGAAAGGCAAGAGTAAAGAAATCTATAAGAGAGGATGAATTAGAAAGTAAAAAACCTAATAAGTTTGGAATGAAAATTCCTAAGGCATTTAAGAGTGCTTTTGGTATAATGGACTTCTTTAAGAATATACTAATTGGGGGTTTAGTGCTTTTTGTTCTTAATAATATTGAGACGATAATAGATACTATTAAGGGTGTTTATAATACAATGAAAGACCTTGTTACGAAAGTTGGAAATTTTTTACAACCAGTATGGAAGGCAATGAAATGGATTTGGCCAGGGAATAGTCCTTCTGGAGTTTCAATAGTTCGTGATATTTTAAACAATCCAAATACGAAGGATTTAATGGATAGAGATAAGATAAATGAAGTAGCAAACCAATATAAAAAAATTGAAGATCAAACAAAAGGTATTAGAGCTTTGATGGCAGATCTATCAACAGATCAAGAAGGAAATTATAGTATCCCTACCTTGGTGCCTCTTCTTAAATCTGTTGGAGCAACTGATGAGGAAGCTGTAAGATTAGCTGCTATTGGTATGCACGAATCTAGTGGGGATCCTAATGCTCGTAATACTACATATCCTGATAATTCCTATGGATTATTTCAAATCAATATGCTTGATGAGCCTGGTTATAAATTGGGAGAAGAGAGAAGGAAGAAATATGGTATTACCAATGCAGATCTTTTGAATCCACAAACTAATGCTGCAGTGGCTTTAGATATTATGAGAACTCAAGGACGTAGTGCATGGTCTACTGATAGTATGGTAACTCCTGCTCAATTAGAACTGGGAACACAAAGTCTTAATAGTGGTAATTTTAAGATGGGAGATCAATCAAGTATAAATCCTTCACAACAGATAGAATCTAATCAGTTAGCAAATCTTTCTCAACAGGTTGCTTCTTTGATGACTACTCCATCTTATGGAACTGGAAATACTATTGTTTTGATGAGAGGTAATGAACAACAACCTTCTGTCCAATCGAGTGGTGGGAGTTCTGGTCCCGTATTATTGGTTGGACCTTCTAAGAAAGAAGTGTTAAATAGTTTTTATGACGCACGATTCAAAAATTCTTTATATAAGGTAGGATAATGGCTAACGTTAATGATCCAACCAGAGCTGGTGACATTAAAAAGTTCCAGGTTTTTAAAGCAGAAGATAATAGCAAGAAGTTTGTTGACTTTTCTGCAGCCGATATGGAACTTTCTTATTATGAGGATATATTATCTAATAGCATAACTGCTACTGTTGCAATTCTAGAAAGTGGTATTGCTGATAGTAAAGCAGTGAAATATCAGGGAGCTTTGGATAATTTGCCGATAAGAGGAGGAGAGCGTGTTAATCTAACAATTGAAGATAATCAAGATAAACCTACTCAATTAAAATTTACGGGAAGGAGTGATAATGAGTTATATGTGAATAGGATCAGAGGAGTAGATCCTGGCACTCAAAAAGATATTTATTTTATGGATTTGTGTAGTAGAGAATTATTAACTAATGAACAAGTAAGAGTTGTAAAAAGATATGATGGAAAGATTTCAAATAATGTTAAGAAAATACTTACCGAATCTTTGGGCGGTGACGCAAAGAAAAGTAAGCAAGGTTTAATGACACAAAAGAGCGTTGAGGTTGATGATACTGCTGAAAATTATAATTTTATTGGTAATGATAGAAAACCTTTTTATGTCTGCACTTGGTTAGCATCTAAATCTATTCCTACTTTATCTGTAAACGGTAAAAATTCTTTAGGATCTGCAGCAGGATATTTTTTCTATGAGACATATGAAGGATTTAAATTTAAATCTATAGATAAACTGCTTCAAGGAAAGGTATATAAAAAGTATATATTTACAAATACTCCTGAGCTCCCTAAAAATTATGATGCAAAAATTCTATCAGTAGATATTGAAAAGGATATGGATTTACAACAGAATTTGACTATGGGTGCTTATTCAAATCGTACACTTTTCTTCAATCCTGTTAGTTATAGTTACAGTGTTAGAGATCTTGGTATTGATCAAACAAAAGATAAAGTTGTGAGTGCAGGTAAAAAAACGTTAGGAGAAGGAGTTGCTGCTGAGTTTACTGGTTCTCCTTCTAGAATAATGAATAGGGTTATGGATATTGGAACTCTTCCTTCTGGAAAGAATGCTGTAGAACAATTAAATCAGTGGAAAGACAATCCTGATAGTGCTACATTTAAATCTGCTGAGACATTAGCTCAGTCTGCTATGAGATATAATCAGTTGTTTTCTATTAAAACTCATGTTACAATAGCAGGAGACTTTAGTTTACGAGCAGGACAAATAATTCATTGCGATTTTCCTGAATTGAGTGTAGATTCGAATAAAGTTACTAATAAGGAAACAGGAGGTAAGTATTTGATAGTAAGTGTATGTCATAGGATGACAACATCAGATTGTTATAGTAGACTAACTTTGGTGCGTGATACTTTTGGTAGAGTGTCGGCTCCAGGTAATTTGCTATAATCATGAATAAATATAAATGCAACGGACTAATTGTATGACTACTAAAATTCCAGACCACGATTTAAATCACGAGGTCTATATTGATCCAAAGGATCATAAAGAGCATGTCAATCATGGGATGATTGAATATAGTGAAAAGGATTTAGAAATGCACAACGATGCTTTTCATGATCATGCAGAGGATGAAGAAAATCTTGGTGATGCTAAGATTAATGATTGGCATACCAGACATCAAGATCAGAATCTCGAAGTTTATTGTGATAACCATCCCGATTCACTAGAGTGTAGAGTATACGACGACTAATGATAGAGACTGAAGTATTCCAAAAAAGTTTTGTAGGTAGAGATGGGTTTATCTGGTGGATAGGCCAGATTGCTAGTGACTCTTTTTTGGAAAATCAGCCAGGATCTAGTGCTAGATCTATCCTTACTCCCGGATATGATTATAGATATCAAGTTCGTATTATGGGATACCATACTGCGGATAAGAGTAGTCTAACTGATGATCAACTTCCATGGGCAACGGTTGTCCTTCCTGTTACTGCAGGAGGTGGTGGAGGAGGAAATGCTGCTACTCCTTCACTAGAAAAGGGAAATTTTGTTTATGGATTTTTCTTGGATGGTGAGGATGCTCAACAACCTGTTATTATGGGGATATTGGGATATAATAAACTCATGGGTGGAATGAAGGGTGGTATTCCTCCAGTTGGTTTTGTTCCTTTTTTAGGGTTTAATAGTTCATCACCTGAAACTCCACCTTCTTATGCAATACCAGAGAATAAAACAAAGAAGAGACTAAAGAAACCTAATAGGGAGGATTATGGTAATACAAGATCGGAGGCTAAGAGGTATCAGGATGCTTTAAAGGCATGGAAACTGCAAGGAGATAATACTATTACTGGTGCTGATGGTAGTGCTCAAACTAAAACTGTAGAAGATAAGAAGGAATTAAAGGATGGTAAGAAGCCGACACCATTAAAGAAACCGAACGAGTGTGATAGATCTCCGTTTGGAATGCAGACCGAAATACAGAATTTGATTCAGGATGTTCAGAATGTTCAGGAGTCATTGAAAGAATTTACTGGAGATGTTCAGAAATTCCAAGGAGAAGTAATTGAATATCAAAGATATATAAATCTTAAATTAAATAGAGCATCAAAATCCATATCTGGATATATCAAGGATAGGATGGAGGATGTCTTTAAGTGGATAGTGAAGAAGCTTGGTGATGCAATGAAGCCTATTTTGGCAAATTTACATCCTGATCAATCTCAAGATGTTAAATCAGCATTTGAATATGCTTTAGAGTTATTGATATGTGCTTTTAAGAAGATAATTGATAACATTCTTAATATCGTGACAAATGCACTTACAGAAATTCTTAATCGTTGGATTAATGTTCCTATTTGTGCTGCTGAGAATATCATGGCTGCTATCATTGGTAAGTTGATGGGATTGGTTAATGGTATAGTTAATATGATTACCGGTGTTATTAATGGTGTTTTGGGTGTTCTTGGTCAGGCAATTGATATTGTTGGTGATGTAATGGGATTCCTTGATGGAATTTTATCTATTTTTGATTTTTGTGCTCCAGAAAAAGCAGAATGTCCTAAAGTAAGTAGTTGGAGCCTATGGGATGGTTCTGATGTACAGGAGAATCCTTTTGATGTTAATAGAATTGTTGATAAAATAAAGGGTTTTGCATCTGGCGTAAGTGATGTAGTGGATCCAGATAATTTTGATTTCGATGCAGATTTAGATTTCAGTGATGTATGGGATATATCCATGTGTGATACTGGTCCTCGTTTCTGTGGACCACCAGAATTAGTTTTTTGGGGTGGATCTGGTAATGGTGCATTGGGTAATGCTATTATAAGTGAAATTGGAAATGTTATTGGAATTGATATTGTAAATGCAGGACAAGGATATGAAAAAGAACCTCCATATCTCAATTTTAAAGATGATTGTGGAAAAGGAATGGGTGCTATGGGAGTGCCTGTGTTAGGTCCTGTTTCACCAACTGATTTACAACCTTATAGAG
>VTLG01007254.1_pt1 | contig 14624 bp, 15 predicted proteins | sample 4694571 | NCBI WGS metagenome assembly VTLG01 (sample SAMN12604809, study PRJNA352737) | marine metagenome | biome: ENVO:00000447; feature: ENVO:00000209|ENVO:00000569|ENVO:01000036; material: ENVO:00002151; isolation source: viral sequences binned using virsorter ...
CTCGAAACTGCGAGTAATTTAATTTCAGCTTGAGTTTTTTCTTCTTGGAAGATTAGATTCATTACAACAGTAGTTTCGTAGAAAGTAGTTCCATTTTCTCTTGATGAAGTTACAACTGTGTCCATAGTTGAATTACCTTTGACATCAAACTTCATAAAAGTTGGACTTCCTCCAAAATCTGTTATCATTTCATTTGCAATAGTTAAAGCACCTAAAGTACCATAATCTGCAAATGTAATTGATTTAATTCCTCCTACCCCTGATTTACAAGGTAGTTCTCTTCCTTTTGTTAGTGTACAAGCCATATTATTATTTTTTAAAAAAAAAGGTAAGTAGGCCTATACCCACCTACCTTTCTTTATGTTATACAAATTATTAAGAGTATAATACGATATCTGAACCGATGCCGTGCTGTACTCCTGCACTTCCTCTTAATACCACTCTTACATTTTGACTTCCATCAATATCTGCCATATCAATTAACTTAACTTCTTGCCAATCATTTAATAGACCTGTTCCGAAGAATAAGTTTGAAGATTCAGCAGCCACCATTTTATCTGCACCTAAACCTGGAGCAGTAAATAGTGGAATACCTTGAAAGTTCATTTCTGTTTTTCCAACGTGATATAACTCTCTATAACCTAATGCTGCTTGTGCTTGAATGTAAAACTTAGCTGCACTTGTAGGAATATAGATTTTTAAATCTTCTTTATTGTAAACTCCACTTGGAATAGCATCAACTACTTTTCCTAATTCAGCAATAATGTTTGAAGCTGATAGTGTAGTACCTGATACATCAACAACGTCGCTGTCTGCTGCTAATAATGCTTGGAAGCCATTGAACTCTCCATTGTTTGCAGTAGCACCTTGCCAAATGTTTTGCTCTACTTTCTCAGCAACTTTTGCTGCAACTTGTGCAATTAAGAAATCAGAAAATCTTCTTGGAAGGTTATCGTATTGGCTAAAGCCCATTGACGCTGATTCCCAATCTTGTCTGAAATCTTTTTTACATAGTTGTAAGTTTACTTGAAACTCCTCTGGTTGTAAGATTCTTTCTGTTAATGTTACGTTTGAAGTTGGGTCAAAGTCGCAAGACGCATCTTTTAAAATGCTATCTAATGCAAGTTTTTTGATAACTTCTTTAAATTTTATGTTGGGTTTAATTGAAACCCCTCCTTGTGATAATGTAACTCCACTCAATAGAGCTGCTGCGATATATTCCCCAGCAAACTCACCTGCGTATGAAGTTGTTATACTTGTTGTAGTAGCCATATCTCTTTTATTTATTTAATTAATTATTAACTTGGGTCAGTAGCTGTAATTGAACCTGCTGAGTTTCCGATTCCCCAAACATACCATTTGCTACCATCAGACCAGATGTCGATAAAGTCTCCAACTGATTCTGCTGATGCAACAAAGTTAATTTGATCTTCTCCAGAAGCTGCTACAGATGCACCATTTACTACTAAAATTCCATCTATATTATCTCCTTCTGCACTATCAATTATGTAATTTGAAGTATCAAATGCGTTTGCTACAACAAATCTAAAGTTTAGTCCAGATTCTACTGCTGGTAATGTTACTGTTACACCTGCACTTGCTGCAAGTTCGTACCATTTACCACTATCTGCTGATGTAAGAGTAACTGCTGCTGATACTGCATCAACATCATTTTTAATTCTTACAACATCATTATTAACGTGTGTTAAAACTGCCATAATTATTTATTTTATTTATTTATTTATTATAGTTTCCATCACTCTATCAAGAGTAGATTTTCTTCTGTTTCCAGCGAATTTAAATTTCATCTCTGTTTTAGATTCTTCTGGACTGTGTTTCATAGGTTCAGCAGCAGGTTTAGATAACTCTTCTTTAAGAGATTCTTTTTCTTCTGCTTCACTATTCAAGACTTCTGTTACTGCAAGAGAAACCTCTTCTGCAACTTGAGAGGACATTTTTTCTTTTTCTTTGTCCTTGTGATCCATCATTTTATCAATATGCTCTTTCAATTCATCCATTTCTTTTCTGAACTCTTCTCTTGTAACATATTTCATTTCTTCTTTATCCTCATCTTCTTCGTGTTCTTCTGCTTTGATTTCTTTGATGATACCTTCTTCTTCAACTACAAGAAGTCTATTATCTTCAAGTTCATATTCTCCAATAGGAAGAGCGACTTTCTCATCCTCAGTACGAATAAAAACTTCTTTACCTGATTCAAAAGCGTCTGCTTCCAAAACAGTTCCATTCTCTAATTTTAATTCAGCTAATTGAATATCAGATTCAGATAGCTCAACTCCCAATAGATTTTTAACTTGATTTAAAATTTCTGTTGCTTTCATAATTATATATCGATTTTTAAAATTTATTTTGCATTTTTACCCTGTTCTAGATACTCCATTTATAGTTGCATTACTGCCACCTTTCAAAGCACCTATACCTTGTGCGTGTAGTTCTCCTGTACAACATTCTATCTTGTATGTTAATTCATCTTTACATAAACAAGCTCTTCTGCCATCAATAGGACTTGTATAACTTGGTATATAATCTTTCATTACTTATTACTTTTAGGATGTCCTTTTGGTAGTAAGTCAAAGTCTCCTGTGTATTTAGGATTCTGTGGCCTACCATTTCTAACTAAATAGAGATACGCATTTACCCTCGCTTGAGCCCAAGCTGTAGGGGATTGTATTCTTGGACTATGTGATACATTGAAAGCACCTAGTCCTCTTTGAAATACTGCTTTTAACTGTCCGATTGTAACACCATAACCTAATTTTTCTTTATATCTTTTATTAAAATCGTCAGACTTTTTTTGCAAAGTTGCTTCATCTTTCTTACTTACTTTTGCACCTCTACTTGTAGAAGCATCTCCCTTTGCTGTACCCTTACCTTTTGGACTTGGATTTGGTGTACCTGACTTTGGTGCTTTTGGACTTTTTCTTATACCTCCTCTTGGGCCTATCTCAGCCATCTTTACGCATTTATGTTTTTGATAATCTTTTTTATATCCCTTTGGACATTTATACTTTTTAAATTCTTCTTCTGTTAGTGCGTGTTTTTCACAAGGCATATACCAAGTTTGATCTTCAAAATCGTGTTCGTGTATTCCTTCACATCCAATATCTTCTGCAATTTTTTCAGCCATCTCTTTTGAAGCATAAGCTAACCTATCCATAATGATTGCAAAGTCATCATTTACTTTTTCACTATAGAGTTCTAATTTGCCAAGTTCTTTTAATTTTCTCTCTGCATACCTTTTACCTGCAAGGCCACCCCATAATAAATATGATATTGTACCACAGGCTTCTTTATCTTCTGGTTTATAATACTCTTCAGCTCTTGACAAAAACGAATACATACGAGTTACAGTTTGCTCTGATATTGCTCTACCTTGTGCAAGTTGTTGCGCCCTTATTTTACCAACATCAGTAGCACATCTGTTATTTACTTTTTTGTTTAACTCAATACCTCTTTTTGCATTATTTTTTACTGCATCAGGATAGTCTGAGAAACTCTCAAATATTATTCTTTTACCACCTTTATATCTTTTGTCATTTCTAATTATACCTTTGACTTGTGATAAAAGTTCTTGTGCTTCTTCTTCTTCTATTTTTGCAAGATCGCTTATTGTCTGGTCTTTTGGTCTTTCTGCTTTATCAGCAAAATAACCTTCAATAGAGAAACCTTTTACTTTTCCTGTTTTTACGAACTCTTCCCATACTTTGTCATTGTTTACTTTTACTGCACCTACCCAAGTTCCAACAGGATATTCAAGACCATACAAAGCTGTTTTGTCTTTCTTTGTATCTTCAACTATCCAACTCTCAACTAATGAAAGGCCTTTCAAAGTGTGCTTGTGTTCCAATGTAGAATTGTTTTGGTTGCCTTTCTGTAAATAAATTTGGGAGGCCTTTCTTACTGTATCTCGTGAGAAGTATATATAATATTCATCTTCTCCACTTTTCCTATAAATAGGTTTGTTTGGAATTAGTAAAGCTCCCAAAAGAATCTTTTTTTCTTTATCTACTTGTGCAAGTTGAATTACCTGGTCATTATTAAGTGCTATAAAATCTTCTTCTATTGCAGGATTTTCAACTATACTTATTGCTTCGATTCCAGTTAAATCTTCGTTATCATCTAAAATTAATTCAACTATCTTCATAATAATATATCGTTTATAATTAACTATTTTGTTTATCCTAAAGCACTTTCTTGAATTATGTTTCTTTCTAATCCTTGTGCTGTTGTTACGTCTCCAGAAACTACAAATGCCTTTACAGGTTTATTTGTTTGTTCTGCCAAAGTTTGTGCTAATTGATTTTGAGGATCGCTACCAACAATATTAAATGAAGGTACTTGTGGAGCTGCTCCACCTCCTGTGCTATAAGACCTACCACCTCCTGTTGCACCTGCTGGTGGTTCAGGAGTTTTTGTAGCTAATATTGTTTTTACATTTGCAAGACCACCTGCAATAATACCAATGGCTGCAACTGCACCGAAAATACCCCCTTGAGCAATAGCTTTATTTGCACCTGCGTATGTATCAATTATAGCTTGTGCAACTGCAACGGCTTTTCCGAACTTACTATTTTCTCCTGCTAATTTACCAAGTCCACTTAAAGCACCTGATATTATTGACAGTTTAGCTTCTTGTGTAAGTTCTGTAATTTTTACTTCTGCCTCTCCACTTTCTTTTTCTAATTCTTCTTTCTTTTTATTAAAATCATCTTGAGCAGCTAATAACAGTCTATTCTTTTCCTCTTCATCAGTTACCTCTTTTTCTATCAATGCTTTTTTCTCATCTAAGGCTTGTTGCAGTTCTATAAGTTCTATTTCTCTTTCTGTTTTACCGATTAAAGCAAGTTCTTTATTTAACTCCTTTTGTTCTTCGAGTAAAGCATTTTCATTTGTAAGTTGTTCACTTCTTTGACCTGTTACTCTTGCTTGGATTGCTCCTTGTTCATTTAGAGCTTCTTGTAAAGCAGTTTGTAACTCAATATTATCCTCATTACCTTTTAGAGCTGCTCTTGCTGCATCTACTGCTACTTGAGAGTTCTTGAGCATTATTTCTGTTTGTTCATCTAATATTTCTCCTAATCTTCTATTTGCTTCTATTCTTTCTTCTATACTTAATGATGTATCATCTCTTAACTGTCTTTGTTGCTCTGCTTGTACATCATACTTTTCTATGAGGCCTTGATTTTCTGCATTTAATAACTGTGCTGAATTTGCAAGTTTAACATTTGCACTTGCTGTCTTAACTGTCTCAGTAGCATATTTAGTTGTTGCTTCTGCAACTTTAGTAACTGTTTCAACTGTTTTGTCAAAACTATCATCTACACCTGTAATAACATCAAATAATTCTTTACCTGCATTTTTTGCACTTTCTGCTGCTCCTTTAAAATCTCCTTCAAATACTTTTTTTATGGCCGTGCCTACAAATCCTATAGCATCTAACATTGACCTAAATCGTTCTATCACATTGTCAAAAAGTGATTTACCAAAATTCTTTATGCCTTCTACAGAAAATATTTGTTTAAATGAATCTGCTACACCACCAACATTATCTAATACTAAGTTTATGAAATCATTAAAAACTATTCTTACAGTTTCAAAAGTGGTAGCAAAAAAATCAGCAACTCTTTGATTTGAATTTAAGACTTCTGTAAATTTTGCAAAAGCAGCAATTATTAAACCAATGCCTAAGGCTTTAAAAGCTGTACCAATTTTACCTATTCCACCAGCAGCTTTGCCTGAAGATTTTTCTACATTTTTAAGGCCTTTTGATGTTTTATCAGTAGTCTTAATAGCTTCTTTATTTACACTTTGTATTTCCTTTTTTAAGTTTTTTACTTCTCTTACTGCTGTACCAGACTTAATTGTAAAATCTACTATTATTTCTTTTGCCATTTTATTTCATTTTTTATTTGTTTAAACGTATCTGTAAATGTAGTTGGAAGATTATACTTGCCTTGTGCTATTCTGATATTCTCAGTTTCTCCATTTGCAAACTCCAATAGTTGTAATATACTTTGTATCATATTATATTTTATTTAATAATTCTAAACTACTCTCTCCTGTTTGTAAGTTTGTAGTTATTTTGTTTATGATAAATTCTTCATTTGCAATAACTATTGTATCACTTAGTTTATAATTTATAAGAAAACTTTGTGGTAGTATTGCTTTAACTTTTACTAATCTTCTATTGAAACTAAATATGTCGCTTAAATAATTTCTATAATAAGTTTTAAATAATGTCTCCGTATCTATAGTTGGGATGAACGGATCGATTTCTGTACTAAAGTTTATTGTTTGATTTTCTGTAACCTCTGTGTATGCTATTGTAATATTAGATATATTGTCAAAATTACTTGTTATAACTACACTATTTGTAATTACATTATTTATTGTTGTATTGTTATTTGGTGCAACTGTTGCTGTTTGAGTTGCATTGTTACTATCAAAGTAACTAAATGTAATTGAACTCGATTCTGCTGAAGCAACTGTTAAGGTTACATTAGAAGTACCTTGTCTGAAATTTGAAGGCCTATTATATGTTGCTAAATAAGCAGGTGTACTTGCATCAATACCTGAGTGCATCATAATTTTTTGTGGAGATGGACTGCTTGTGTTTTTTCTTACAAACATCAAAGGATTTGCCACTACTGAATTTTGGTTGTCATCTACAAAATAACCAAAACCTATATTTGTACTAGCATCATTGTTCTGGTCTGTAAGTCTTTCATAGAGTACTTTTTCGAATCCTACCTCAACTCTATAATCTTGACCTCTATTTAATCTTGGGTCTCTACCACTATTAGGAGCATTACTTGCTTTTACAGAACCATACTCTCTTGAATTTAATCTATCATAATAATACGATGCAAATGTTTTAGGTTCACTAAACTTAAATTCTATATCATTAAAAGGTACACTAAAATTACTTTCACTCTCATCTATCTTTACAAACTCTGTAATATCTCTTGTTGTACCACCTGCATAAAAATCGTCAAGTGTTTGTACCTTTATTTGGTCAAAGGTTGAACTATTTACATCATTATCTACAAATGCTGTCAAGTTAAATGTCTTAAATAAAGACGTAAGAAAATTAAGTATTTTCATATCAGGTATTTGTTCTGTAATATATATAGTATCTACAACTCCTGTAGGCCCTATTGTTTGTGCTTGTATAGTATAAGTTGTTGTACCTGTAGCTATCTCTTCTAATATTTTTTGACAACTTAGTACATAACTGACAGTAAGAGCTGTTTCTGTTGTTTCTATAACAAATTCTATATTGTTATCTTCTAAAGAAAGAGGATCAACACTTTCAAATAAATGGTCTACTGTAGTTGATGCTGTTCCTGAAATGTGTTCTTGTTCTACAATAGTTTCGTTAGTTCCTGTCTTTCTTAATCTTACTGTAAAACTTTTTGTATTAACAGTAGGCGTTACTGTCCAAGTAACTCTCATTCTTTCAAGTTCATCAAACTGTGTTGAACCCAATATGCCTGTTTTAAATCTAAATATACCTCCATCGAACACAGGAGAAAAAGTTGTGAAACTATGTGGAGGTGTAAGACCAGGAGTGCTATCAAAAAACTCTATTACATCTCCTGTAAAACTTGAAATGTTGTCAAGCACTATTAAATTTGTACCTGCACTATTTGATGGTGTAATTCCTATGTCGCCTTTATTTCTGTGTAGCCACATATACAAATCTGCAAAGAAACCTGTCTCCTTAAAGAAATCATCTGTAAATTTTAAATTTATATTAGGGTCTTGTTCAATAACCTTTATGATATCTATTATTCTTAATGCTGGTTTTAGGTCTGTAAATTGGAAACCTTGTGTGCTACTTAATCTTTCTGTTGCACCTGAACCTGTAGTGTTTTGTGAACCACATTCGTTAGTATATAGGTTTCTTGTAAGCTGACTTCTATCTTGTGATGTCAAAACACCTTGATTCAAACTATCAAATATAAATCTTTGTGTATGTGATATTAAAGGATAGATAATATGTGGTACTGATACTGTTTGGTTATTAAGTTGAGTTACAAATGTTTCAACACCTTGCTTTACAGTAGTTGCATTATAATCGTGATTAAACTGACTAAAGTCTAAACTACTTAATTTTCTATCTTTTACTCTATCTTTTAATCTAATAGTTTGGCCGTAGAATGTTATATTATAACTATCAGGTACATTGTTTTTTAATTTTACACCATTCATTACAATATATCCAGCTCTAAATGGTTTGTAATTTAATTCGAGTATTGCATCAAGTTTTGAGTTTGCATCAAATATAGCATCAGGCGTAGCATCACTTACTATGTCTCTTCTGTAATAGTGTTTGAATAATCTATTGTTTATACTACTTGCAGGAAGATTAAATGTTCTACTAAAATCTGTAAATACTTTTTCTATATCTCTAATATCTTGTATAGTTTGTGTAAGTGTGATCTGCTCATCTTCAAACAAATCTAAATGCTGAAAGTTTATATCAGTAATAAGATTTATTTCATCCCATTTTCTAAAAGTATTTTCCCAAAGAGTTTCTGTCAAATTCCATAAGTCAGGATTTGGCTGAGGACTTTCTAGTATTATACTTGGAATTGATAGGCCAACTTGATTCATTATCTGATTGTATTTATTTTATCAAATGCAAATTTAAAATTGATAGTATAGTTTGCTAACCTATCATTAAGACTTGTTTTAAATACTACTTGTTTGTCTTGTGGTACGACAGGAAGCTGCTGACTATCTTTGAATATCCAACATCTTGGAGACATCAATAGCTCTTCTATTACTTGGTTGTAACTGTCATTCACATAGCCTGTATTTACTACTATGCTTTCTCTACTCATTACATTTCTTGTTTTGTATTGATGGTTATTTATAGAATAACTCGCACCTGTTGTTAATGTATTTGCTTTGTATTCTTCTCTTTGTACATCAATACTTTCTATAGATTTTAGAAAAAAGTTTACTCTTTGCAAAGCACCGAATCTATTGACAAATGTTACAGGTAGATTTGTAAATTTATTACAAGGCTGTTCTTCTATTAGTATCGTTTCTGTAGTGCCTCCTTTTACAATATCTACGCTTGTGAGTGTGGCCGTGTTACTTGTTGCATATTCTATCGCTGTATTTGTCGTATCTATTCCTGTACCTACAGTAACACTTGTAACTGTGCTTGAGCCATTTTTGAAATTAACTGTTGTTGCTCCTGCCAAAGTATCTGCACCTGAATTTACACTTAGGTTTGCTAATACAGGTATTTTGAGAATCTCTTGGCTTTCTCTAAATATTTTATTGTTTGACATCAATACAGATGTGCTACCTACAAAACTACTAAGAGATACAGTTGTTCCACTATTTGTCTGTGTTTCTGTTGTAAAACCATTTTCAAAATAACCTACACCATCAAAGGCCAACATATTTGTTGTTACTGCACTTAAGTTTGACGATCCGTCATTTGGCGTTGCAACAGTCTTTACCCAAAGGTTTAATCCATTGTTTCCAAACGTACCATTGAAACTATATGTGATATAATCTTTTATCAGTTCTCCTATTTCAAAAATTACAAAGTTATTATTAGCTACTTCGTTTTTTCTAAGTGCATAAGTTGTACTTGGACTTGTTTGGTATGTTCCTGAATAAATTGAAATTGTAAGAGTACAACTCGCCAATGATGCGTGTGCAACTTTTACATATACAGGACTATTTATGTTTACTTTATATATTGCCATCTTCTATTGTTTTTTCTGCGTCATTTACAAATGCTGCTATTAATTCTGGGGGTAAAGTTTTAAATCGTTTCTCAAAAGGTTTTGTAAAAAATAGACTTGGCCTTATGCCTTGTTCAAATATTGATTTGGCTATAATAAAATTTAGGCCTTTTCTTTTTGTGAACCTACCTCCTTCTTCTCTTGGTGCAATACCTTTTCTTACTGTCCATTTGTCAAAAGCTGATGAAGGTGGTCTCTTAGTTGTATATTTAAAAGGTGTCTTATATTTCTTCTTTGTACCTGAAACACCTTGATCTTGATACGCACCATATTCCTCCATCAAGAATTGTAAGATAAAACCTGAACTATCTGACAATATTTTATAGTCAAGAGAGTTATATAATTTCTTGGAAGCATTCTTATTTGTTTTTGTAAGATTGCTTCTTGATTGTTGAATTACATACTTAGCAAAACTGTTTAATATCTTTTGTGTTTCTTGTAATTCCATCAGCATTTACTTATATCATTCTCTATTAGTATATTCATTGTAGCTGCCCATCCTGCTAACTTGTTTTCAAATCTTTCATAGAAAGGTTCACAAGAAGGGTCTCCATCTAATTGGTATTTGGTTGTATATAAACTACCTCTTCTTAGTAATACTATAATTCTATTTAGTACGGCCAACTGTGTATTCAAAACATCTTGTTCATTGTCATTTCCTACAAATATGTCTGTCTCTGCATCTTTATATTCATTTATCATATCCATAGCCATAATTGTAATATTGAAAGACAATACTTGTTCTTGTGTAGTTACGTTATTTACTATAATATGAGCAAGAGGAAATATTGTTTGTTTGTTCAAATCAATATCTGTTATATCTCCTGTTGTTACTGTATTGATATTGCTATCGTTTAACAGGTTGTCTTTTATAGTTGTTGTTAGTTGATAAAACCCTCTTATACCTTGATTACTCATCTTGTCCTATTTTTTAATTGTTTAGATTCTAATTCACTTTTCTCTTTCATAAAACTTAACATAGTCAAACACTTGTGTACATTTAGTTCAACGATATGCTCAAATCGTCTAATATCCCCCTGAGAGAGTGCAAAAATTGATTGATACCATCCCCATTTCTGCCCAAATTGAGAGACGGAGGTAAGGGCTTCTCCTTGTTCTGTTCCAAATAAACTGTCATAAGCCTCGACAAGTCGATTCCTAAACGATAAAAAAAAAGCATACTACCAAGTACAATATCCATTGGCATATCCTTATATACATCTTGACCTTCTGCTTTATACTCCTCTATGGTATATTTGTTTTTATAAGTGTTTATAATTGGCCTATAAAGAACTGCCATAGCTTTTTCTACTTGTTGCCATTTACCTAAGTAAGTATCAAGATCAACATATTCTCCCAAAGTCATATCATCTAGGTTTGGTATGAAACCATACTCTACACCATTGAGTACAAACCTTGTTTTGATATGTGGCTTTTGTTCAAACATATCTGCAAGTATTCCTGTAATTCTATGAACGTCTTTTGCTTTTAAAGTGTAGGCCTCTTTGAGACTTATACCACAAAATATTTCTATCATTTTAGAAGCTAGAAAGTTCTCGTCTGTATTATCCTCTTGTATCTTGACAAACTTCTGATACTGCCATAATTTGATTTCTGACAAATCATTTGGTACAGTTATTTTAACTCTCATATATATATATCGAAATCTAAAGTGGATTTTTGACAAAAAAAAAGGAGGCCAATTTGAGACCTCCTATCATTCAGTTATTATGAAAAACTAAACTAAATATGTTGCAATTAAATTAAACAACTAACTAATTAACTGAATGTATACTCCTATATAAAATGCTAACCAAAGTAGTAATGCTTTTATAAAAAATTTAATATCTGACATTTCTTTAATTAAGCACCTTTACACACTTAGGATATTTTGACTTAGCTTGTTCCCAAGTAACATCATACAAAATAACTTTTTCGAAACTTCTAACAAAGCCATCATCCCAATAATATTTTTGTGATTTATGACAATATATTATGTTTTTCTTTTTTGTGATTTCTACTTTAGGATTTTTGTAATCCTCTGTGTTTATAAATATATCTATTTTACTCATTGTTTTGTTTTAAATTAAAGGGGTTGGGTGCATCCTTCCCCATTTTTTTTTTTATTTTTTAGTGTTTTCGCACCGAGCAAATTGCACTCGCTTCTGTTTTTATATACACAAATATAGTCTTTTTTTAATTATCCACAAATTTTAATAACTTTTTTTTTGTTTTTTTTAATCTACTTCTGTTATCTTATAACATATTTACCTTTGTTTGGCCTTTCTAATTGCATCATAAGTGCATATCGAGCTGCATCAATGCAGTCAGGATGTAGGCCTGTAGGTTTCTGTATATTGTTTCCTTCTTTATCTTTATCCCATACATAGCCTTGTAGTTCTCTAATTAGATTCTTCGATCTTGATGTTACATACACTTCATTCTGATTTATAAGGTTTATACCATAGATTACAGAATCTCTACCTTTAGTTACAGGGAATATTCTGTGGCCATAACTTCTAATCTCTTGTATTGATTTGGGTTCTGCACTATCTGCGTATATATGTTCTAATGCTCTGTTGTCAGTTATAAAATTACTTATGTCTCTATTTAACATACCTTTTCTATAAAGCAGCTCATCAAATATATAGGCATTATTCCATTTGTATAGTCTTATGTAAGTTGTAGGGTCTACAGAATATCCAAAGTCAAGACCTGCACAAAGAAGCCTTGCATCATCTGGTAATTTATCTATTGACTTCCAATCAGGAATACAAGCACCCTCTAAACTACCTATCTCTCCAAGTCCATATACTTTCCACCAATTAGCCCAATATGTAGATGTTTTAGCTTTTACTCTTGCTTTCTCTATTTCTTTTACTATTGACTTTGGTAAACTATCATTGTCTTTATAAGTTAGTGTTACAAAGTTTGTATCTTCTTGGCCTATCAATTCTTTATCTACCCAAAACAAATTAGTTGGATTATAGTCAAGCCATATATTACCTGATGTTCTTACAGCTAATTGTTGGTAGGCCTCAAAGCTAATATTGTTACACTCATTGATAAATAAGTCTGTTCTTCTTGCACCTCTCAGTTTGTCTGGTTGATCTGTGCTAAAGAACTCTATATAACTACCATTACTAAATTCGTATTTTAAGATACTTCTATTGAACTTTCTTTCATCATACCTATTCAATACCTTAAGTATATTGAGAAAGTCTTTTAAAGCTCCTCTACGCAAGTGTGGTACTGATTCTGCAACAACGCTTATTTCTTTGAATGGATGACGCATACCATAATCTATCAAAATCATAAGTATTGCAATAGTCTTTCCTGCTGACGAGCCTCCTCTAATTATTCGTAGTCTTTTATCAAGGCCTCTAAGTTTGTCGAGTGCCGTAGTTTTGGTAAACATCAGTCTATAAATAACGGCATATCCTCGTTTATACTAATGTCCTTAGTCTCTCTTGGTTTGCCGTACCTATAACCCATATATAAATTCAAAGCTCTCATATCTCCTTTATCAATTAAATGTTTTAGTTTTTTTATTACCTCTTCATTGTTGATTATATTATCAAGTTTTTCTATGAGTTCTTTTTCTTGTGTTTTAGGTTTTCTACCTGCTCGTCCTTTTGTAGAATGGCCTCCATTATTTTTTCTTCCGTCCATAGTAAAAATTAATAAAACATTAATTAATTAATTCTGTTTATATCTATATATCGTAAAATTAAATTAATTTTTGTTACAAAACTTTTTTTATTCTTTTTGCTACAGCTTCTACGACATCTACTGTAACTGCATTTCCACACATCTTATATCTTTGACTATCTGATATTTCTCCTAATTCTTTTCCTTTCTTTGTCCAATTATCAGGGAAGCCTTGTAACCTTTCACATTCTTTAGGTGTAAGTCTTCTAATAGATTGATTTAATATAACTCCATTTGGGTTTGCTGAACGAAGTGTAAAAGCATCTTGATTATCTTTACCTACAGCATTACCAAATTTTTTACTGTTACCCATTTGTGTAGGTTTTACTACAGCTTGTTCTCCACCTGAATCTAATGTTTGTGCAATACCCTTACCTACTCTACCTCTTCTTGTTTTGCTTGGTAGGTTTTGATAGTTTATTGTATCTCCGGGTTTTGCTATTTCATATCCTTGCTTATTGTTTGTTTTGATTCTAATTACAGGCTGTCCACTTCCATCTTCTCTAGCACGAGCTGCTATTGCTGGGCAATTATTATCTATTATCTTTCTAAAACCTTGTCCGTCTTTATGAGTTCTCCAAGTTCCTAGCTCTATTTTTTGTGCATCGAGTTCACGTTTAACAATGTAACTTCCGTTTCCTCCTGCTTCGTATCTTGTTGTGAGTGTACAGGCATTTCCTTGTTGTCTTTGTATGTCATTAATCTTTCTACTACTTTCTGTGATAGGAAATATTTGTTGTCCACTTCCTTTTCCAAGACATCCGACAAGGTAGATTCTCTCTCTATTTTGGGGTAGAAACCACTTTGTATTAAGCAGTTGCCATTCAAGTCTATAACCCCCAATGTTTGTAAAGGCTTGGATAATTGCCCAAAAGTCTGCGCCATTGTTTGAGGAGAATGTTCCTTTAACATTTTCCCAGATAAAAAAACTTGGTTTGCATTCTTCGATAAGCCTAATTGCTTCGGAGATAAGGGACGATCTTGCACCATCCATTCCTTTTCTTTTTCCAGCCATACTAAAGTCTTGGCAAGGACTTCCGAAAGTGATAATGTCGATTCCTGGTAACTGCCCTGCTCGAACATCAGTAACTGATTTGACATAAGTTATGTTTTTAAAATTAT
>VTLG01009985.1_pt1 | contig 14624 bp, 18 predicted proteins | sample 4694571 | NCBI WGS metagenome assembly VTLG01 (sample SAMN12604809, study PRJNA352737) | marine metagenome | biome: ENVO:00000447; feature: ENVO:00000209|ENVO:00000569|ENVO:01000036; material: ENVO:00002151; isolation source: viral sequences binned using virsorter ...
TATCACAAAAGAGTCCGAAGTGCAGTAAGTGTCTTTGGTTCTTTGTTTAATAACTTATATGTACTGCGAAAAAATTCTGCGGGACAAACTATCTCACAAGTAAAAGTACCGTTGTCATACGCACCAAAAAGAAACTTTATTTCAAGACTTGAGGCTATGAATAGTGGAGAAGAAGCAGAAAGAAGAGTTGCAATCAAACTACCAAGAATGTCTTTTGAGATTACGAGTATTACCTATGATGAAACACGACAGTTAAATAAAATGAATAACATAAGTAAGGTAGTTAGTGGTAGTAGTACAACAAGACAAAAGATATTTTCTCATACACCATATAATGTAAACTTTGACTTAAATGTTTATGCAAAATCTCAGGACGATGCACTACAAATAGTAGAACAAATATTTCCATTTTTTACACCACAATATACTGTGACTGTAAAACCATTTAGTAATATTACAGACTTGACCGAAGATGTACCAATTACTTTGACAAGTACAAACTTTTCAGATGATTTTGAAGGTTCAATAGAACAAAGAAGAACTATTATATACACTCTAAGTTTTGAAATGAAGATAAACTTCTACGGGCCACTTAATCAATCTAAAATTATTCGTGAAGTTAGTAATAATATTTTTATTATTGATAGTGCGGGAAGTAGTGGAGACTACATAAAAACACAACAAATAACACCGACACCAGCAGGAGTGACCGCAGATAGTGATTATGGATTTAATGAGGTTGACTCAGATAATCCCAGTAATGTATGATTTATGAAGAAAAGAATGCTCTAAGTGAAGAGATTTGTAATGATATGATATCTTGGTTTGATAACAAGGTATTATATGGAAACACTGGAATGAATTATTCAAGAGTTGATATTCAAGGAAGAAAAGATATATCTCTTTCTGAATGTCAACAGTTTGGTTCTTTTAAACCTTTCTATAATCAGATAAACTCTATTATTCATAAACATATGGTGCATTATATAAATGAATTTAATAAAGGTGGGGGTACTGGTTTCTATACTATCACTGGATATAAATTTCAAAAGAGTGTAGAAGGTGGTGGATTTACTGCATGGCATTCTGAACTACCAGTATTTAAACCACAGTGGGAAAAAGTTAGAGATAGGTTTGGAGTTTGGACATTTTATTTAAATGATACTGATACTGGATATACTGATTTTATGCATCAAAAATTATCAATAAAACCCGAAACTGGTAAACTAGTAATATGGCCTGCATATCATACTCATACGCATCGTGCAAATCCAGATTTAAAAGAAGATAAATACATTATGACGGGGTGGTTGGAGACCGATTATGAAAGAAACAGAAAATAAAAATGTAGATATAGATTACGAGTACAGTCGTAAGACTTACTATGAACTTATAGAAAAGAGTAAAGAGTCTCTTGACTTGATGTTAGAAGTCGCAAAGGAGTCTGAACACCCACGTGCATTTGAAGTACTTGGTAATATGATAAAACAAATATCAGATGTAAATGATAAGTTGTTAGATGTAAATATCAAAATGCAGAAAGCAAAATCTCAAGATGAAGTAAAACAATTAGAAAACACTACGAATAATCTTTTTGTTGGAACTACTACAGAATTGCAACGCATGTTGAAACAAATAAAACCAGACGAGAATGTTATAGATGTTGAACCAGAAGAGTGATACTTATCTCGGTAATATCAATGTTAAACGAGACGGTGTTCAACATGAGTTTACCAAGAAAGAAATTAACGAATATGTCAAGTGTGTAAATGACCCAGTATACTTTTGCACAAAGTATCTCAAGGTTATTTCTTTAGATGACGGTCTTGTACCATTTAAACTCTATCCTTATCAGGAAGATATGTTCAAACATTTTGATAAGAATAGATTTTCTATAGTACTTGCATGTCGTCAATCTGGTAAATCAATTAGTTCTGTTGCATATCTTTTATGGTATGCATGTTTTCACCCAGAAAAAACAATCGCTATACTTGCAAACAAAGGACAAGTTGCAAGAGAAATGCTTGCAAGAATAACCTTGATGTTAGAAAACTTACCTTTCTTTTTACAGCCTGGAACAAAAGCACTTAACAAAGGGTCATTGGAATTTAGTAATAACAGTCGTATTATTGCGAGTGCAACATCTGGTAGTTCTATTCGTGGTATGTCAGTTAACTTACTCTACCTTGACGAGTTTGCGTTTGTAGAACGTGCAAACGAATTCTATACTTCTACTTACCCAGTAATATCTGCGGGTACAGATACCAAAGTTATTGTGACATCAACCGCAAATGGTATCGGTAATACTTTCCATAAACTCTGGGAAGGTGCGTGTCAGAATACAAACGAATTCAAACCATTTACGGTTAACTGGTATGACGTACCAGGCCGTGATGAAAAATGGAAAGAGATGACAATTGCAAATACATCTGCACTACAGTTTGACCAAGAGTTTGGTAATACATTCTTCGGGACGGGAGATACATTAATAAGTGGAGAAACACTCATGGGTTTCCGTGCGAAAAATCCTCGCAAAGTGCGTGAAGGTGGAGATTTACTTATATATCGTGAACCGATAAAAGACCACCAGTACATAATGACTGTAGATGTTTGTAAGGGAAGAGGTCAGGATTATTCAACCTTTTCGGTATTCGACATTAGCACTAGGCCCTTTAAACAAGTCGCTGTATATCGCAATAATACTATCTCTCCAGTTCTCTTTCCTAATATTATATATAAGTACGCAAAGTTCTATAATGAGTCTTATGTCGTTATTGAGTCGAATGACCAAGGTTCTGTTGTCTGCAACGGACTATATCAAGAACTAGAATACGAGAATACTCATATGGAGTCTGCAGTCAAATCAGACCGAATTGGTATTGAGATGACTCGTAAGGTTAAACGTATTGGTTGTTCTGCAATCAAGGATATACTAGAACATAAAAAACTCCAGATATTTGATGAACAAACTATACTGGAAGTATCCACTTTTGTATCAAGAGGACAGTCATATGAAGCATCTGACGGTAATCATGATGACCTAATGATGAACCTAGTATTGTTTGGATACTTTGTATCTGGTACATATTTTAGAGATATGACTGATATTAATCTAAAAGAGATTATGTTCTCGGAAAGAATGAAAGAGATAGAACAAGATGTAGTTCCAGTAGGGTTTATAGATGACGGAAGTCAGTATATAAATGAAATAGAAAACAAGGAACAAGGTTGGATACAAACACCATATAACCAAGATGATGTAGATGAATGGTAGTTGAAAAACTTGTTTTTTATAAATAAAAGTATTATTGAATATAACCGTATTATGTTTAACTTATAATTAGATAAAGGATTTAAAAATGGCATTATTTTCACCGTCAACAAGTCCTAGTGTAGCCGTAAAGGAAGTAGACCTAACGGGAGTAGTCCCTAATGTACAAACTTCAACGGGTGCATTTGTAGGAAACTTTAATTGGGGGCCAGTATATGAAACAACACTGATTTCAGATGAAGCAGGGTTAGTTTCTACTTTCGCAGCTCCTTCAACAACAAACACAGTAGATTTTCACCAGGCCGCAATGTTTCTGAAATATTCATCGCAACTATTCATAGTTCGTGAATGTGACTCAGATGCAAGAAACTCACTTGCAGTAAATAACTTAACTGCAACTGCAACAAGAGGAACAACTTCTGCGTCCGCAACAAACCAAAAACTTGGTAATCTAGATAATTATGACGCCGCTACGATTGACTCGTCTGACGGTGCATTTATTGCTAGATACCCAGGCGCATTAGGAAACTCACTACTTATATCAATATGTGGTTCAGACTCCGATAATGGTGGTTCAACCAACTTTAATGCATGGACTTACAATGGTTCATTTGACGGTGCTCCAGGCACTTCATCTTATGTAAGTGGTCTTGGTGGTAAGAATGACGAAATTCATATCGCAGTAGTCGATGAAGACGGAGAAATCTCTGGTACTGCGGGTACAGTTTTAGAAACATATCCTTTCTTATCTGTTGCAAGTAATGCTAAAGCAACAGACGGAACATCTAATTATTTTAAAGACGTGTTAAAAGCAAGGTCAGAATACGTTTATTGTGGTGATTTCCACAGAAACGACTCTGCATCATTAAGAGACTTTTCTGGTTCTTTATGGTCAACTGACGTAGTAAATGGTTCTCAAGACTTTGCTGCTGATGTAAAATTTGGAACTGGTCAAAACGAATGGTCATTTACTGGTGGTGTGACTTCCACAACATTAGGTAATGATGACATCTTAAGAGGTTTCGATAAGTTTGAAGATAAAGATAACATCGAAGTAGACTTCTTAATTGCACCACAAAGAATTGCAGACGTAGACGCAACTGCAATAGTAAATGACTTGGTTGGAACTGCTGCTAGTATAAGAAAAGATTGTGTCGCAGTTGCATCTCCAAGTAGAAATGCAGTAGTCACTGTTGGTACAACCAGTGCAGTCACGGACTGTAATAACACTTATACCAAAAGTTCGTATTTAGTACAAGATAATAACTTTGTAAAAGTATACGATAAGTATAATGACCAATTTATTAAGATACCCGCAAACAGTTCAGTTGCGGGTCTAATGGCCGCAACAGACTTAGTTGCAGCTAATTGGTTCTCACCTGCTGGACAACGAAGGGGTAGGTTATTGGGTATAACCGATATCGTATTGACTCCTTCAAAAACAGAAAGAGATGTATTGTATAAAGCGGGTATAAACCCGATTGCAAATATACCAGGCCAAGGTATCATGTTGTTTGGGGATAAGACCAATGAGTCAAGACCTTCTGCATTCGATAGAATAAATGTTAGAAGACTATTCTTAGGTATAGAAAGAGCAATCGCAATTGCGGGTAGAAATGTAATGTTTGAATTCAACGATGAATTTACTCGTGCAGAATTCGTAAACATTGTAGAACCTTTCTTAAGAGAGATACAAGGTCGAAGAGGAATTACGGACTTTAGGGTTGTTTGTGACTCAACAAATAACACTGCGGCCGTCATAGATAGAAATGAATTCATTGCATCTATCTTCATTAAACCTGCTAGAAGTATTAACTTTGTGACACTTAACTTTGTCGCAGTTAGAACTGGGGTAGAGTTTGAAGAAGTCGTAGGTACAGTATAAATAAGGAGAAAGTAAGACAATGGCAATACTAGGAGTAGATGATTTTAAATCGAAAATAAGAGGTGGTGGTGCGAGACCCAATCTCTTTCAAGCGACTGTAAACTTTCCCACTTATGCAGCTGGTGATGTAGAACTAACATCTTTCATGTGTAAAGGTGCTCAACTACCTGCTTCATTAACTAATGTGATTGATGTACCCTTTCGTGGTAGACAATTAAAAGTTGCGGGAGACCGAACATTTGAACCTTGGACAGTGACTATCATTAATGATACTGATTTTGCTGTAAGAGACTCAATGGAAAGGTGGTTAAACGGTATAAACAATCACAAAGCAAATTCTGGACTGACTAATCCAGTAGATTATCAAGCAGATTTAATAGTTGACCAGTTAGATAGAGACGGAAATGCAATTAAAACTTATAACTTTAGAGGTGCATTCCCAGTTAATATTTCTAACATTGAGTTAAACTATGAAACTGTAGATACTATAGAAGAATTTACTGTAGAATTCCAAATCCAGTACTGGGAGAGTAATACAACATCATAGTCTTTAGGACATATATAAATAAAGGTGTAAACCTTTATAATGGGTGAATTGAATAGTATGGAAATAATATATGGCAGAACAAGACAATAGTATCTTTAAACTCTTTGGTTTTGAACTTAAAAGAGCAGAAGATAAACAAAAAGAAGAAAAGAAAAAGAAACTTCAATCTATAGTTGCACCGACTGACCCAGACGGTGCGGGTTATGTGACTGCAAGTGGTTCTCACTATGGTCAATTTCTTGACATGGACGGGACTCAAGCAAAAGACAACCGTCAACTTATTCTTAAATATCGTGGAGTTGCAGTACACCCAGAAGTAGATGCAGCTATCGAAGATATCGTAAATGAGTCTATGGTTCATTCTGAGAATGAGTCTCCCGTAGAATTAAATCTTGATAATGTAGACGCACCAGACAACATCAAAAAAAGTATGATAGAAGAATTTGAAAAAATTGTTTCTATGATGAAAATTCAAGAAATCGGTTCTGATATTTTTAGGTCTTTCTATATTGACGGTAGACTATATCATCACTTAGTTGTAAATGAACAACAACCTAAATTGGGTATCCAAGACATAAGAAACATTGACGCAACTAAAGTTAGAAAAGTTAAAAATATCAAGTACAAAAAAGATGAAACAACTGGTGCAAAGGTTGTAGATAAAGTAGAAGAATTTTATATCTTCCAAGAAAAAAGTGGAAGTAATCAGGGGATTAAATTATCTCCAGACTCAGTATCGTATGTCACGTCTGGACTGTTAGACCCTGCTAAAAAACAAGTACTATCGTACTTACATAAAGCATTAAAACCCATAAACCAGCTACGAATGATGGAAGACTCACTAGTAATCTACCGTCTTGCAAGGGCTCCAGAAAGAAGAATATTCTATATTGACGTTGGTAATATGCCTCGTGGTAAATCAGAAGCATATATGAAAGACATCATGACTCGTTATCGAAACAAGTTAGTCTATGATGCAAGTACTGGTGAATTAAAAGACGACAGAAAACACATGAGTATGTTAGAAGATTTCTGGTTGCCGAGAAGAGAAGGTGGTAGGGGTACTGAGATTACTACACTTCCAGGCGGAGAGAACTTAGGACAAATAGATGACATCGTCTATTTCCAAAAAAGATTATATCGTTCATTGAACGTACCTTTAAGTAGATTGGAACAAGAAGCACAATTTAGTCTGGGTAGAAGTACTGAGATTAATCGTGATGAAGTTAAGTTCCAAAAGTTCATTGATAAAATACGAAGAAGATTTTCTAAGATGTTTATTGAAATCTTAAGAAGACAACTAATCTTGAAAGGTATTATTACTGACCAAGATTGGAATACTTGGAAGAACGACATAACTGTTGATTTCTTGCGAGACAATCACTTTGCAGAATTGAAAGATGCAGAAGTATTACAGAATAGACTGAATACTTTAGACCAGATTTCACAATATGTAGGTGAATATTTCTCACGTGAGTGGGTAATGAAAAATGTTATGCAAATGTCCGAAGAGGATATTGAAAACATGAAAGACCAAGTCGAAGGGGAAAACGCATCTGGAGATGACGAAGAAACCGATGACGTTGGTGGAGATGATAACTTTTAATCTAGGAGAATAGAATGGATTATATAAAAGACTTGTTTGCAAAAATTAAAGCATGGTTTATCGGTGTTGCTGACCAAGACGGTGACGGTGATGTAGATAAAGAAGATGCTAAGATTGTTGCTAAGAAAGCCAAAACTGCAGTAAAAAAGACTGCAACTAAGGCAAAAACTGCAGTTAAGAAAGCAACTGCTAAAAAGAAAACAACTAAGAAATAGGTACTAATAATGGAAGAAGTAGAAAACTTTGAATTAGAACAAGAAGTTGACGGTACTGAACCAGAAGTTCAAGAAGTTGAATATCACGACCAAGACGAATTACCGTCTGCGGTTGATGATGCAGCTAATGTAATATCTGAATATGACCCACAACCAGAAGCACAAGACGAACTTCCTTTAGGTATGGAGAATGATGAAGAACCCGTAAGGGAACTTATCAACCAAATAACTACAGATGATTTAGTTGGTGCAGAAGGTTCATTTAGGGATATCCTTGCAGATAAAGTTGCGAGTGCGTTAGACAATAAAAAGGTTGAACTTGCAAACTCAGTCTACAATGGTATAGATGCACCTGACGGAGCTATGGGTTTAGACCTTCCTTTGGACGATATGGACGCTGAGAGCGAAATAGAGGACACTGGAGAGGAAAACTCTACTGAAACGACTGATAGTATCGAAGAAAACTAGTATCAAAATCTCCTTTTGTATAAATAATAGTTATATAAAAGGTTATGAAAAATTTTTCTTCAATAAGGGAGGCGACTTCCAAAGGTAAGGTAGTCTTCAAAAAGAAGATTAATCGTATTGATGTGGTAATCTACAAAGATAAGGGTAGATTGCCTTTTGTCGCATATATAGATGGCGACAAACTCGATGCGTTTAAAAACCAGAAAGATGCAGAGAAATCTGCAATGGAAACTATTAAAGAACTAACATGAAATTAATAACTGAGTACAACGAAAGTAATATAGAATGTTTAGTTGAGAAAAAAGAGAATGGTGAGAAAGATTACACCATTCAAGGTATCTTCGCACAAACAAATAGGAAGAACCGAAATGGTCGTATATATCCAAAGGATACAATGGAAGAAGCTGTTGCAAAATACGACAAAGAACAAATTCAAACTAAGAGGGCAGTTGGAGAGTTAAACCACCCAGAAGGGCCGACTGTGAACTTAGATAAGGTTTCACACTTAATCACCGAACTTAAATTTAAGGGAGATGATATAGTAGGAAAGGCACGAATACTTGATACCCCGAATGGTAAGATTGTAAAAGGTCTACTTGACGGTGGAGTTCAACTAGGAGTGTCAACTCGTGGTATGGGTAGTCTTGCGAATAAAGGTGGCGCAATGGAAGTCGGTAAAGACTTTATTCTTAGTACGGTTGATATCGTACAAGACCCTTCCGCACCGTCAGCATTTGTTAATGGTATAATGGAAGGTGTAGATTGGGTCTGGAATAACGGCATCTTAACTCCGCAAGAAGTTGAAAAAATAGAGACAGAAATTAAAACTGCTCCAAAGAAGTTTGCTTATGAGACTTCGGTAAGAGAGTTTAAAAATTTCCTCTCGTTAATTAAATCTAAAATGTAATTTAGGAGACGATATGTCAGACGAAATTAGAAATGACGAGTCTTCTACTGATGAAGTAATTAACGACATCGTGGAAGAAACTCTCGAAGAACAAGATGCTAAGTCATCTGTAAAGGCGAAAGGTAATGCAAAGGACGAAACTCCAGTGTCAGAACCAGAGTCTATTGCAAGTGTTGACAAAGCTGCTGATGAAACTCCTGATAATTCTGCAAAAAACAGAGCATCAATTGCACCAAAAACTAAAGCTGGTATGATTAATGCAATGGTAAACGCTATGATGAAACATGGTGCCGAAACTAGTAAGGAGAAATTGAACGCTACTTATGGTAAGGTTATGGCCGCTATGTATGGTGAGTCAGTTGAAGAAACTGATGAAATTATCGCAGAAGAGTCAGTAGAGAAAGTAGATGCAGTTGATACTGCAAAAGCAGAACTTGACACTCTTGTTAATAACGAAGCAACTCTTTCCGAAGAGTTCAAACAAAAAACTGCAGTTATCTTTGAAGCCGCAGTTAAATCTAAACTATCAGAAGAAATTGATAGATTAGAAGCTCAATACAAAGAAGAATTAGAAGAAGAAGTATCTTCAACTAAATCTGAATTGGTTGAGAAAGTAGACAGCTACCTTAACTACGTAGTTGAAAACTGGATTAAGGAAAATGAAATCGCAATCGAGAACGGTTTAAGAACTGAAATCGCTGAAGGTTTTATGGACAAATTGAAAGACTTATTTACTGAGTCTTACATTCAAGTTCCTGAGTCCAAAGTAGACCTAGTTGATGAACTTGCTGAACAAGTAGAAGAGTTAGAAACTAAACTTAACGAAACTACTCAGAAAGTTATCGACCAATCGGGTGAAATCGAAGAAATGACAAAAGACCGCATAATCAACGAGTCTGCGTCAGACCTAGCGGACACTCAAGTCGAGAAGTTAAAATCTTTAGTAAATGACTTAGACTTTGAAAACGAAGAAAAATTCAAAGAAAAAGTTGACACTATTAAAGAAGCTCACTTCTCACAAGAAACTGGTAGTAGTGACGAAAGTCCTATGATTGAAGAAGACGGACATGACGAAGTCATGGAAACTTCTCCTAACATGGACAGATACGTTTCTACATTAAAGAAAACCGCACCAAAGAATTAATCTTTGATGCATAACATAGGAAAAATAAAATGGAACAACCAAATTATTCTTCACTGATTGAAAAATGGTCACCAGTATTAGACGAAGAGTCTGCTGGTGAAATTAAAGACAATCATAGGCGTTCCGTGACTGCAGCTCTTTTGGAAAACCAAGAGAAAGCAATCGCAGAACAAAACGCACAAGGTATGTTATTCGAAGCCGCACCTGCTAACAATGTTTCAAGTGTTGCGAATTTCGACCCAGTGCTAATTTCTTTAGTTAGAAGAGCTATGCCTAACTTGATTGCATACGATGTATGTGGTGTGCAACCAATGAACGGCCCAACTGGATTAATCTTTGCTATGAAAGCAAGATATCAAGGTGGTTCAACTTCTAACAGAGAAGCATTATTTAACGAAGCAGAAACTAGATTTTCTGGTGACTCTTCTGGTACTCATGACTCAGACAACGTCTCAGGTTATAACGGTATCGACTCAGACGGTGACAGATTAACTTCTTTAGCCGCAACTGGTATGCCGACTGTTGACGCAGAAGAGTTAGGTGCATCTACTGGTAGTACTTTCAACGAAATGGGTTTCACAATTGAGAAATCAACTGTGACTGCAGTTTCAAGAGCTCTTAAAGCTGAGTACTCACTAGAACTTGCACAAGACCTTAAAGCAATTCACGGTTTAGACGCTGAGACTGAATTAGCTAATATCCTATCTACTGAAATCCTTGCGGAAATCAACAGAGAAGTTATTAGAACTATTAACTCTCAAGCGAAAGACGGTGCTCAACAAGCCAACGTGACTGTAAATGGTGTGTTTAACATGTCATCTGATGCAGACGGACGTTGGAGTGCTGAGAAGTTCAAAGGTTTAGGTGTACAGATTGACAGAGAATGTAATCAAATCGCTAAAGACTCAAGAAGAGGAAAAGGTAATATCCTAATCTGTTCTTCTGACGTTGCAACTGCACTTGCAGCTGCTGGTACTTTGGATTACTCTCCAGGCATATCTAACAACTTAAATGTTGACGATACTGGTAATACTTTTGCTGGTCTTCTTAACGGAAGAATTAAAGTATACATCGACCCATATGCAAACACTGACTACTGTACAGTAGGTTATAAAGGTACTAACCCTTATGACGCTGGTGTTTTCTACTGCCCATATGTACCTTTACAAATGGTTAAAGCAGTTGGGGAAGATACTTTCCAACCTAGAATTGGTTTCAAAACAAGATACGGAATGGCGTCAAACCCATTTGTAGGTTCTACACCTGCTAACGGTCTTGCTTCAGTGAAAACTAACTTCTACTACAGAATATTTAAAGTGACTAACATTTTAACATAATCTGTTTAGGTCAAAGACCAAAAAGGGGAGAACTTCGGTTCTCCCTTTTTTTTATATTATTTTGAAAATAAGTGTTGACATTTCTTGTTTCACCATGTATAATACTTGTATTAAGAATGAGAAAGAGAGGTTAAATTCGGAATAAGTTAACGGCGTAAAGTCAAAGGTCGATAGACACTCACCCCCCGCTCGTAGATATAGATAGGTTCGCAACCTTCCGAGGCGGGGGTTTTCTTATAAATATAAATGGTCTCTTAGTTTAATGGTAGAACATGTCACTGTCGATGACGTAGTAGGGGTTCAATTCCCCTAGAGACCGCCAGAATTCACAAGTAGAGAAGAGTCGTAGTTGGTTGGTTGTTGTGAGACTCAGAAAAGATGTTCTAGTTGTTAAAGTCAATTAAGACGTGACATATGGTAGTGAGACTAGAATAAACATCGAACAATGATTGCAAAGAAATTCTTACGCAGTTGGGTTGGGATTTGCAGTAAAACGATACTTGTTATGGTGGATAGGCCGAAACCACCTAGATAAAAAATAGAGTGTAAGAAATCGGGTAATCCCGAGACATTGAACTACTACACAATCAACTGCAAGATTTTATGAAAGATATATTAAAACCAATAATTGATGACCACTTAAATAAGTTTATAAAGGTTAACCTAAAGAAAAACCTTGAAACTAATAGAGGACATTCTTTTACTTATGATGCTTTACCAAAAGAATTTAACACTTATGGTGCATGTTCTAGAGCTTTAGATAGTTCTATAGGTAAACTTTATGAACTTTTAATTGTTGAATTATCAAAAATATATAATGAAAAAACATTTACAAAATATAAAGATAAAACAGTTGACCTTGGCTTTGAAAGAAATGGTATAACAAATATTTTACAAATAAAATTAGGTGGAGATTTAGATAAGGGAAAATCTGAAAAGGAAAAGGAAATATTAGAAGAAACAAAAAAATTATTAGAAGAAGATAATAAAAAAGTTAAAACATATATAGGTATTATTAATAATAAAAATGGTTATTCCCAAGATTTGTTTCAAAATGAAATTTCTAATTGGAAACAACCAAACATTCAAAAGGTGTTTAAAGAAGATGAAATATTAGTGGAGAGAGATTTATTTTATTTTATAACTCAAGATAAAAAAGTTTTTCCTAAGTTTTATGAAATTACCACTGAGATAATTAAACCACACATGGAAATTTATTTAAAAGGAGTAAAGTCTAAGTATGGACTTTGATAAATAATAGTATGGCATATAGTAATAAAGTAGTAGACAGATTTGAGTCTGTATTAAAAGACCCGAAGAAACATGCGGTGGGTAGGTTTGACCCAAACGACCCTAATGTTGCAACTGGACTCGTAGGTGCGCCTGCGTGTGGTGATGTTATGAAACTAGACCTTAAGATGAACGGAGACGTTATAGAAGATGTCAAGTTCAAGACTTATGGTTGTGGTTCTGCAATTGCATCTTCTACCATGTTTGTTGAAATGTTAAAGGGTAAAACTATTGAAGAAGCAAAACAAATAAAAGATAAGGAGATTGCAGACGCATTAGAATTACCACCTATCAAATTACATTGTTCTGTTCTTGCAGAAGAAGGTATTAAAAGGGCAATTGAGAATTGGGAAGAAAAGGTTAAACATAGAAAACACAATCAATCATGGGAAGACCCAAATGGATACGGTTATTGAATTAACAGATGAAGCGATTACAAAAGCTATGGAACGATGTTCTAATGAAAAAAACATTCGTCTGGGTGTCACTGGTGGTGGGTGTGCTGGTTTTGAGTATGTCATTGAGTATGCCGATAATATCAATCCAGACGATAATGTGGTAGACTATGGTAAATTTAAGATTGTTGTAGATAATATAAGTTTACCATTCTTAAATGGTTCTACTTTAGACTTTCAAAGAGAAGGACTTAATGAGTTCTTTAAAATCATAAATCCAAACGAAGTATCTTCATGTGGGTGCGGAGTTTCAGTTCAATTAAAAATATAACTTGACATTTATTGTTCGTATCTGTATAATACGACAATGAGAAAATTTAATCGAAGAATACAGAAACCAAAATCATTCGATAGAAAACCTAAGAAAAAATATACAGGCCCCAAAGATACGGGTCTAACTGTATATGTACGAGAAGGTAATGTAGATAGAGCATTGCGTACTTTTAAAAAGAAAGTAAAGAATGCGAATATCATGCAAGACTTGAAAGATAGAGAGTTCTTTCAGACTCGTAGAGAAAAACGTAGACTATTGAAAGATAAAGCAATTCGTAGACAGAAAAGAGAAAACGAGAATAATAAAGGTTTAGGATTTACTAAACGGGGAAGATTTCAGTAGAAACTCAAAGTCACTAGTCGACTAAAGAGTAATCAGACTAGGGTTAGTCACCGAACACTCGATGTAGAAATGAGAAAGTCTACAAACCTCTCAAAAGGGAAGATAGAAATGTCTTCCCTTTTTTGTAAATTATTATTTGTATAAATAGTTTACACTTGTGACACACAATTGTCACACAAATGACACAATATGAAAACACTAGACAAATTGATGAAAAGTGGTAGATTAGATAAGATATGGTCTGGTATTGATACTGAGTTAAAACCATGGGAATGGAATACTGGTATATTCATGATACCTTCATTATTTCTTTGTAGTATTGTACTACTATCATTAGTATTTTAAAAACATAGGGGGACACGAAGTCCCCCTTGTTTTTGATACAAGATTAAATCTTAACCATGTTTAACACCACGGTAAATACCACCTTGTGATTTTACCTTAGATGCAGACTTGTCAGATTTAATAGCATCATGTTTAATCCCACGATAAATACCCGCAACGGACTTTTTCTTTCTGTCCTTTGCAGTATTTTCGGGAGTTTGTTTGATACCTCTGTAGTACATCGGTTCGCCCTCCAGTTTTCTAATCGATTTCGTACATAGTCTCACGACTACACCCTTCTCATAGCGTTCCTTCGGTAAACTGTCGGTCTCGTTCCCTTCTGGATTTATTGACCCAAAAAGAAGGTACTAGCTTGCCTCACTGGATAGTGAGAGGTTTTCAAGTTTCCTACTTCCGTCCTATATAAAATATAAGATGAACGAAGTCTGAATACTCAGCCTAAGCTATACACCCCCCTTGGCGGCGTATTCAGTATTCAGTATTATTTATACAAATTAAGTTTTTGACTTAATCTGATAAAAAATCCTTTAAATCCGAG
>VTLG01013917.1_pt1 | contig 14622 bp, 11 predicted proteins | sample 4694571 | NCBI WGS metagenome assembly VTLG01 (sample SAMN12604809, study PRJNA352737) | marine metagenome | biome: ENVO:00000447; feature: ENVO:00000209|ENVO:00000569|ENVO:01000036; material: ENVO:00002151; isolation source: viral sequences binned using virsorter ...
AGGTGTGGCGCAAGATGTGTGGCGATAGCTTGCCCTCGTATTTAATGCGCTTTTTCAACCTCGACATAAACGATTGGACCGCACGCAGCCCAATGGGTTCGCCCTTCTCGCCCACCCACACTCGGGTGTGGACCTTGCCTACGATATCCTCGCGCTGCGCTAAATAGGCCCGTAAAGCCTTGACCGTGGGCAGCGATGGATAGACGAATCGCACCTTTTGGCCCTTGCCCTTGACCCTGATGCTGCGTGCCTCCAGGTCGAGATCGCCCAATTCCATGTCAACCAACTCAGACAATCGCAGGCCCGTATCGACAAACGTCCTGACGATCACGGTGTTGCGAAACCCCACCAGCGTATCCTGGTTGGCAACCTGCGCCAGGGCATCCCGCGCAGCACCCAGGTCCAAGGGGCGAATGTCCTTCTGCGGTTTAGGTGGGCACGCGAACTTGTAGGGACCTGCCATGTACTCTTCGGCTATTGCCCACTTGAGGAAGGTCCTGATGCCCCTGCCATAGGTGTGGATCGTGTAGGGGCTTAATTGGCGTTCAACCAATGAGAGCATATACAGCTTGGCCCATCGCTGCAGTGCGTCTGCATCGCTACGGTCATATCGCTTTTGCTTCTCGCACCATTCCAGCCAGCGATACACCGAATCTTCGTAGAAGTTGATGGTTTTGGGACTGACCAGCGCGATTTTTTTGTCTGCGATAAACTCATCATACAGCAGATATGCCTGCATCGTATAGACTCCGTAATTAGAGAGAATAAACCGAAGCAGGTTCGCGCTATAACGTGGGGAAACGAGATAGCCCACTCTCGCTAAGTCATTGCAAGAGTGGGCTTTATGGTCGGGGTGGCCAGATTCGAACTGGCGACCCCCTGCTCCCGAAGCAGGTGCGCTACGGAAAAGTATGCAAACCCCTATCCTGCAACAACTTAGCTATGCGAACTAACCATAGCGAGTCGCTGCTCCCTGAGCAGCTAACATACTAGTGCCCCGAATATAGTGCAATGGAAAAAGCGCAGAGCAAGCACGAAGCTCACCCTGCGCCCTGATGCAGATCACCCCCCTCAGAGCAATCCGCTACTTCGCGGCATCGACGTATGCCTGCCCCAGCACGTAGGCTGCAGCCACTGCTGCCATCGGCCAGGTAAGCTCGACTACGCCCGTGCCAGCTGCTGCTGCGACCGCTGCGGTAACGCCCAGCTTACGTGATGCCACCTTGCCTGCCAGGTTGCCGATAATATTAGTCAGATTCATTTTCTTCCCTCTCCTGTTCAGGGTCTTGATCCAGTTCCTCCAGCACCATCAACGCCCCCTGCTGTCGCTGCGCAAGAGCCGCCAGATCCTGCACCGTGCCCTGCGCCTGCTGTAAGCGCTCCAGCGTGGCACGTTGATTCTCTCTTAATTCTGCAATCTTCTCTGCTACACTCATCACAAACTACCTCTCATCTAGTGGGAGTCTGTCGAGGGGACGTTCCAGAAGCAAATCCTTGAGCTTGGTGTTGCTGACCTTTAGCAAAGTGCCTCCCACGATAGTCTTCTTGCCCTCATCGTCTATTTCGATGTCATAGAGGTAGAGCGTTGAGCTAAACCACCCTGCTTGGGTAATACGTGCTGGCCTGCGGTGCCCATTGATCTGCGCCCAGACAACCTGCGATTCCTCATAATCGCTGCCCAGGTAGACACTGATGCCACTGATCAGATTGACTACGGTCTCGCGGATCGATAGCAGCACCAATGCTGCCAAGAACCACCAGACATATTGCTCAACCAGCAGTGCTACGCCAGAAGCCTCTCCAAAGCGCTGTAACGCCTGCTCCGCATCGTTCTCAGTCATTGGTATGGTATGCGTGCGCAGCTGCTGCAAACAGGCTGGTCAACAGCCAGGCACATCCCGCAAATACGAAATCAGACTCCAGCAAATAATCTGGTATCGCGTGCTTATGCTTGTAGTAATTGAGCGTCTGAAACAGCAACGTATTGATGCCCAGGGCGCATCCACTCCAACTCGCCGTAGACTTCAGCTTCTCGGCCTGCGCTTGCTTGCGAGTGATCGTCTGTAGACTGCGCTTTAGCCCTTTCGCTTCCTGCTTCGCCTCATCTGCTGACTTACGGTAATGCTTCGCAGTGCTTGAGTCAGCAGAGCGCATCCTGCTGCACTCTTCATACATTCGCCAGAGTTCGCTATAATGAGAACGCAATTCAGCAAACGAAGCGACCTTTTTCGGATCACGGGGAGGTCTGCGTGGCATCATTTGCCTCGCTTAGGCGTGCGTTGCTCCTCTACCCATTCAATGAGTCTCGCTACGCGCTGCCCTAACGAATCTACTCGTTTATCGCTTTTACTTATGCGGTCCCGCACGGTGAGCAGCAGCCAGGTGTTAGCCCCGATCAGCGCGACCAGCGCGAGAGCTACTACAGAGATAATGAGATCGGCATCCACACTACGACTGAGACTCGCGGTACGTCTGCCACGCCGATTTAACCTGGTCAGTCCAGACTGCCGCAGCGATGCTTCTGATCTCAGCAGACTCACCGCTCACGTCCATATCGGGCGTAATGACGCGCCTGTGAAACGAGCGCGATAGCTCGGTACCGTCTTCGGACACTATGGTTGCTGTGCGAATATTGACGTGCTTGTAATCGCCAACGATCTCTATTTTATCGTCGGCAGTGGCTTTGGTTATGGCCATTTTATTTTTCCTTTATACGGGGTAACTTACTTGAATCCAAAACCCATCACCTGACGCGACATCTGCACTGGTAAACGTATCATAACTCGCATTATCAACTGATGCGATTAGACTTATCTTAGTTGCATTTGGAGACACATGGGCCACTGGTCCCGTGCCACTATCCATATCCAACCCCACGGAGAGGAACGTACCCATGTACGCCTGACCCGTGGTGTTCGCGCTCGTATACGGCAGTCCACTGATTTCAAGATTGCCCGAAATCGTCCCACTCGTATTGAGTGTGTTAATCGTCATTTGCATCCATATATGGACGACATTGCCGACCCGCGTGTAATTGCCGACTTGCGTCGTATAGCTGTGTGTGCCGTTGCTTGAGTGCGCTCCCAGTGTCGGGGTAAAGGTGCCAATTTCATAGTTGTCAAGGACCTCACTTGTGGCCCCACCCGCATCACTCGTTGCTGAGAAATCAATGCCGTGACCACTGGTGCCGATGACAAGATCGCCATCACTTATAGTAGCATCGCCACTGGCGTCGATGACCAAACGCTCGGTAATAGTCGAAGCCCCCGATGGGCAGGTGCCGAAATGTAACGATGTTGGAATGTTATTCGATGCGGCATTGCCTTCAGCCTCGGCCCAGATACGCGCTCCGTCATGTTGGTAGTCGGTCCCATCATCTACGCACCAGATGATTTGCCCAAGTCTATCACCGTCATCTGCTGCATTATCTGAATGGGCACTAGCACCAATGCTACCAGCGCGTGATTTGATAAAATAAAACAGAGGCGAGGCGGCATCTGCTGACCATCTACCGTGGATTATTGCACTATCCGCAGCACTGGTTCCCAAGATTTGCGTTTCGGCAGTAACTCCGTTTGCTGCAACCTGTGATGTGTGACCAATAACCAAGCCGTTGCCATTGGCAATATGCTGATCTGCTGTTACGGTCAGCGTCGAGCCGTCGAAGGTCAGGTTCGCCTCTACTGTTGCTTCATCACCATCCTTATAAGTCGCTACGCCATTAGGAGTGCTGCCATCCCAACTGATGCCGCTGCTAAGTGCAGAGCCATTGACCGTGAACGACAACCCACTGGCGAGATCGATGCCGCCATCATCAATAGTGGCTATTTCCTCTTCATCGATGTGAAAACTGATCTTACCATGATCACCAGTGCCTGACGCAGTTTTAGTCGTGAAACGCAATTCTTCTAAAGTCTTATTGCTACCACCATTCAATGCCTGTATTACCAATGCTTCAGTAGCACTGGTGCCCATGCTCAACGACACATCTGCATTGTTGTTGTCATCGAACAGGGTCATATCGCCAGCCGTAGCGACCAAGGTGCCCGTGCCAGCATTAAGCGTAAGGTTGTTATTCCCTGATGTGTCTATCGTAGCCGCAGCATCGAAAGAGAAAGTGCTGGCATCGGACTCTATCGTCCCACCATCCAGGGTGAGGACTGCGCTGCCTGCATCTAACGTCAGGGCGTTATTGCCACTGGTGTCGATAGTGCTGGCAGCGTCGAAGGAAAGCGTAGTCGCTTTAACGCCCAGGGCCTGCCCACTGTCTCCCACGGCATCGGTGTAGACATTCGCCCATCGCACGCTCGTAGTGCCCAGGTCATCAGTGCCGTCCGTATCAGAGACAATGTTCGACCCACTCTGGATGCCTCCCGTGTGGACGCTCTGCGCCGTAAAGGTGCCTACGCCTGTTACGCCCAGGGTGCCACCTACCGTGGCGTTGCCCGATACATCCAGCACGCCATTCAGATCCAGGGTCGTAGTGGTGATGTCCACCTCGGTTGCAGCTGCTATGCCCAGGGTGCCATCTGACACTGAGTAGATATACTCCCCGCCCATATCCCTAAAGGCCAACTTCATGCCTGCATTAAGGAATATCCCATCATCTGGATCATGGGTGAGGGTAACGTCCTGGTCCTCGCCAAAGGCCAGCACTGCCGAATCGCCCAGGTAGAGGTCTGACCAGGTGACGCTGGTCGATCCCAGGGCATCAGTATTCGTAGTGTCACTGATGACAGGTCCACCTGTTTTGATGCCTGTGGTGGGTGCTGTGGCGTTGTTGGTGCTAAGCCCACCTCTCACCCTCACATCGTCTGTGCCATCCTGTATGTCCAGGACTACCGCATTGGTGCCACTGCCATCGGCGTTAGTCGTAGATAGCTCCAGGGCCGTATTAGAGGCATTGTAGCGCATGAAGTAATCGCCATCGGTAGCAGACCCGAAGGTGACGTATATATTGTCGATAATCGCCAGTTTGCTGCTGGTGGACATGGTATGCGTGCCTGTCCAGGTCCAGGTTGCACTGGTGGATACATTATCAGAGTTCAGATTACCACTATTGGTATTGGTAATGATGTTATTGAACTCTGCATTCAGGTCACTACTGGTCAGGGTTTCGTTGCTCGACCAGGTTTTTACTCGGCTGTAGGTTGCCATAACTTACCTTGAAGGTGGGGTTTGCCCTGCGCGAGATAGGGACCGCAGCAAGCGCTTATTCTCCTGCGTCCCTTCCGCAGCAGAGATGTCTGTAATATCGTATCCTGCTTCATTTGCCAAACGCTCTAACGCTACTTTCATGGGCGTGTTTGGAGGCAGCGTCTTTAGAAAGTCTTTCGCTGGTTGCGGTAGCTTATCGTAATTCTTTGCCATCGCATCTACTGCCCCTGCCATCTTACTGCGAAACCCTGGTTCCTTGCCCTTGCTCAAGCGCACAATCATCTCAGATGCCATGCGAGGGTTGTACAGTATCTGCTGGGGTATCTGCGTAAGACCAAATACTACCGCCGTAGTCACGGGGTCACCCGTAGCTACGCCTGTAAGTGCCGTGCCTGTCATTGATATGATGTTGGCAAGCTCACTACGCTGCGCCAACCCCTTAGAGACAAAGGGCTGGAACAGGGTGCCCAGGGTCATTGCCATGATGTTTTCATTGCCTGACAACTCTTCAAATTCGCGTAGCAAATCGGGCCTAAAACCTTGCCGCGCATTTGGGTTGTAAGTATTGGAAAGCTCAGCGATAATTGTTTCGCGTTTTGACTTGTCCAAACTTGTGCCCGTAATCTTGAATGAGTTGTGCAGTCTTTCTTTTACCTCAGTGATGCGCCTGTAGTCACGCATCGCCTCTTTATATCTATCTCCGTAGGCATTTTCTATGTTGTCTGCTAACGTCTTGCGCAGGCGTGTTCGCACGCCAAATGCCCTTTGCCCAGGCGCAGGACTGCCATCGGGCATTGTGGGCGAGTCCATCTTACTAATCTTTTGATCTAAGTTCCTGCGCCAATCGTGGATTTGCTTCCCTGTAATATTGGGATTCCAGTTGAGGATCTCCTCAATATCACTTGCAATAACGCTGCGCATCTTGTCATCGATGCCACTGGCATCTCCAAAGCTAACTTTATATTTGACTACCTCGCCGCCTCGCGCACCAGATGGAGTGTACCCCACTGTACGCACATCCCGAATTGCAGCCCCTTCAACATTAGATGTAATACTATCAATCACCTGTTGCTTGAGAGTCGCTAACGCATCCCCCTCAACAGCCGCAGTTCTAAAAGGCTTGCTCATTACATCTGATAATTTATTTATAGCCGCATCATAGCTATCACTGGCTCTTTTATTAATCTCGCCCGTGGCTTTTCGTATCTCGCCAAAGGCTTTATTAAAAGCCTCTTCTCTAGGCATCCCTCGCCAGGCGCGGAAGCGATTTATCCACCTTTCACCTCGGGCATTGGATAGGTCCCGTAATTCTCGTACCGCTGCTTCGCCCACGCTGGTCGAAAACCCCAATGCTGCCTCTGCGTACTCTTCCTTGAGCTTCCTGTCTCCACGCTGGCGCACACTGCCCACAAAGTCCTCGGCCCTGCGCTTTACTGCGCCTGCACCCTTCTTAGTAGCCGTATATGCAGTTGTAGTGGGATCGATGTAATCCACTGCCTTACGTGCAGTCTGCAGTGCTTGTGCCGTGCGTGGTGCCTTAGCCGCTTTTGCAGCACCGCTAAGCCCTGTCAGTAGTCCACGGGCAGGAATTACACTTAAGACATTTGCCAGAGCCTGCGCAGGACGTTTTTCGATATTTTCTGGCGAAAGCGACTTCGTAAACTCTGTTCCCATTTGGCGTGCAGCTGCCTCAGACTCTGGCGAAGCGAGGTCTACTCCCTCTACGCCTGCTTTCTCAGCCAGGACATCTATACCACCAGCACCCAATCGCCCAAGAGAGGCTAATACCCCTTCACTGACAGGCGTTGTTAGCGCTTGTTCTGCGATGTCATACAAGCCCTTGCCTGTCTCTACTGTGACATCCAATAGGTCTAAAGGAAGGTTGCTAATTGTCTCGCCTACATCTATGTCCGTGTATCCCATCTCAGCAGCAGGGCGCAATTCAGGTGCCGCAGTTGCCTCAATCCGCACCAGGTCAGGACGCTTCGCCGCATACTTGCGTCCCAACTCCGCTGCATCGCGCCCTTCGTATTGAGGGAACTTGGCCTGCAGTTCCCTACCCAACTCTTCAGGTGAGGAATATCGCCTCATTAGATGTCCTCATATGTCAACTCGGATTGCTCTTCACCCTCTACTACACCTTCCTGACCGAAAATGGACTGTGCTGTGGGTATGTCGATATTAGGCATTCCACTCTTGTCAAAAGTCAGAATCTTATTGGTGGTAAGGATATTGCCCTGGTCCTCACGCCCTGTCCACTGGTTGGTTTCGGCCAACTGCTTGAGCAGGATCAACCTGTCCAAGGCTGCGAACTTGGCTCTGACAACCTCTTCGGGTTCGCCCACCTTCGGCAGGAGTCGCGCTACCGCTCGGGCATCCGCATCAGAAGGTCTGCCCTTGTTAAACGCACTGGCTAAGCTGATGCCCAAACCGCCTGCTTCAGCACGATAAAAAGCAGCGCCAGGCATGAAGCGACTGAGCAACAAGCTGTCATCGTCAAACCATTGTGCAAATGCGCCCTTGGCGAAGCTGCTGGGATTCTCAATTACACTCCACGCATCTTTTAGTATCTCACTCGCAGCTTTTAATTCTTGAAAGTCACCCCCCTTGGCAGCGCCCAGCCGCTTCTCTCTATCGGCCAACCCCTTGCTAAAACCACTGCGCACAACCAGCTTGAGGAAGTCAGGTAGCTGCTCATACTCTGCTCTTGCCGATTCGTCCGCAGCGAAGAAGTCTTCCAGGCTTTTGTATTGACCACTGGCAATGCCCGAAGCGATGGTCTTGGACATGGCATTTGCCCCAGACTTCATAGCAGATAACTGATCTCTCGCCTCTTGCCTCTCTATGCGCCTTTCTTCTGTCAACGTGCGTGCTTCCTGCCCTGCACGCTGTACATCCAAGCTCTCCTGGCGATAATCCCGAAGCGCTTCAAACTCCTCTTGCTCCTGCTCCCGCTTTCGTTCTGCGGTGCGCTCCTCACGCAAGCCTCCACCGATATCGGCCAGAGTTCCGAAGAGGGTGCCCAGCTTGCCCATGCGAGGTTTCTCTACCGTGCCCCTTGCGCCTGCGCGACTGCTCAGGGCATTGATAAGGTTCGCTCGGGCCTGGGACTGCCGCATCCTCTCATTTGCCTCAGACTGCGCCCTGCCTCCCATGTATGCCTGCCCACCCTTTGCCAGTGCCTGTAGCACCGCAAGACCCTTGTCGCTGCCTGCGAAGCGCCCTAGTCGCTGTAGCAGCGTGGGGTCTTCCAGGTCCTTGATGTCCTCCATCGCAAAGGGCGATAGCTCTACATCATCAGGCTGGTCCTCAGTAGTGTCTTCTGCTATGACATACGGATCTCTGGAGCGCAGTGTTCCAGGTCGCTGCCTATAGACATCTTTATATCTATCACGCTTAGCCTTTGCTTCTATATCAGCTAGTTCGTCTTCAGGGATGATCTCAGTTTCCAGACTTGGCTCAAGCTCAGGCTCAGTCTCAGGCTCTGTCTCAGGCAAGCCAGCCAAAGGATCTTCCTCGGGCAGGTCTGCCATCCATGACTCTGGCTCAGGCTGCGTTGCCCCTGCCATGCGCTCGTATTCGCTAAGCGCTTGCTCCATCGCACGGGCACGCGAGTCCCTGCCTGCATCCTTGTACCGCGCACCTTGGGTCTTAGCTACGCCGCCCCTGGAATACACATCATATTCTGGATCATTATATATCTGATCAGCACGCTTTTCAATTTCGCGTGCTGCTTCAGGATCGGTTTCGCGCAGTTTGTTTAAGCGCTTAATCCAATCGGTTGAATACGCTGGCATTTTAGCCTCCGAAGCGTGTCACAAGACCTTGTGCGTTAGGCATGGTTCCACCTCCACCTCCACCAGGTGCCTGCCCACCACTGAACAAGTATTTGAACAGCATATCCTGGATCATCTTCTGCATCTGTGGGTCACCCATCATCTGCTGTCCTGCGCCCAGCATACCCCCAGGAGGACCTGCCATGCCAGGGCGCTGCGGCTGGCCTTTCAGACTGCCCTGCAGCTTTGCCATAGCGTCCATGCGTGCCTGCTCTCGCTCCTGCTGCTGCTGTGCGCGTTGGTCGAGCAGGTACTTAACGCCCTGCGACCCTACCAGTGCTGCGATTTGTCCTAATGCCATGACTAATCTCCCATAACCATTGTCTTAAATCGTGAAACCCAATCTGCATCTTCTCCACCAGGTACGTTCCCTAGCAGTTCCAGCAGTAGCTCAGCCAACTCTTCTTTATTGCCCTGTATCTTGAGTTCAGGATCAAGGGCTGCGATAACCGCAGAGATGATGTCTAGGTCTGCCTCTCTGCCACCCAGCGTCTGCGTATCACCCGCAAGCCCTGTAAGCTCTGCCATGCCCAGGTCACGGGTCGTAAGCGTCTTGCTCAGGTCAAGCCCACGCTGCATGGCCGCATCGCGCTCGGCTTGTATGCGCTCAGCAGCGCTACCCAGCACGCCTAAGCGTTCCCTGCGCTGCAAGCTGTCCAACTCAGGTATCGCTTCTGCAGAGGCACCAGAGGTGATAACGCCGTAGCGCTGCAGCTGCTCCAGCAGTTCCTGGTCCTGGGTGCCCTGCTTAGCCTTAAGGTCTTCCAGCAGGCTGGCTGTAACAGGTTCGCCCGTGAGATACTCTGCCGTCAGATCAGGCAATGCAGCCCTTGTGCCTGTCGCTGGGTCGATTGCGCCTGCTATCTTTGGAGTCAGTGCGTCTTGCAGGGTCTTTAACCATCCTGAGCCAGAGGCACCCGTGCCTGCGCCTGTGCCCGTGCCTGTGCCTGTGCCAGCCATATCACCATCTCCAATACTTTCAAGGATCTCTTTGATTTCATCGATGTTCGCTACGGTTCGCTTAAACGTAGGTTCATGCTCGTAGAAGTCTTCCCATAGTGCTTCTTTAATGCCTGGGATAAGCCCTTCCCACTCCATCTCGGGCAGTGGCCCATACGTGCTGAGGATGCCCTTACGCAACTGGTCGAGGAAAAACGTGGGATCATCGCCATCAGCAGATTGTGGGCCTGCTCTCCAGTAATCTGAAATCGCATCGGTGAGGGCAGTACCCTGCATCTCTCTAAATCGCGTAATGAGATCGGTCAGCTGCTCCGTGCCCAGGCTGGCGATGCCCTCGGGACCGATAAGATTGAGCAGCATCCCCATGATCGCCTGGTCCTCGGGGGTGAAAGCGCCCAACGCATCCTGGAAAGTTCCCAACCCTTCTACTGCGCCTGGCAAGTCAATGCCCAGCTTACTTATATCCCCTACCAGGGCATCTAACCCAGGAGGGGCAGTAAGCGCGTCGAGGTCGATGCCTTGCAGCGCATCCTGCAGCAGTCCCACCTTGCCCATGAGTGTCTCAGGTGCATCGAAAGACCCTAAACGACCTGACATTTGATCCAATACTGGCTGGAAGCCTGCAATGCCTGTTGCCTCGCGCCCTGTGCCCATGCCCGTGCCGTACAGCAGGTCAAGCAGCTCTCCTGCTTTCTTAGTGCCTTTTTCCAAAAAAGTCTCAGGAACTTGGAATCCCCCAATATCCTGTGTTAGGCTAGTGCGTAGCCCTTCGATCATATTCGCTATAGGTGTTTCTACATCACGCTCAAACGTAGCAGGTAGTGCCCTACCCTCTTCTTCCAGCCCAGCGAACAATTCCTGTATAGGCGATATGGCAGATTCCTGCACCTCCCCTGGAAGACCCCCAATCTCGCCACGCAAGGGGTCGAGCAACCTGTCGATGTCTACATCGGTAAGGCCGATATCACCGCGATTGATCGCATCGATTCTGCCTACAATGTCTTCACGGATCTCGGCAGCGATTGCACTTGGATCACGCTCAAAGTCCGCAGCAGTAAGAGGATTGATTGCATCGACCAACTCATTGCGCAGGATGCCTGCCGCAGCTGGGTCGAGGGTAAAGCCAGGCACGCCACTTTCCGCTACGCCCACCTGTATCATGCCCAGGGCATTTAGGAGCGAGAGTTTGATCTCTGCCGCATCATCTAGCTCAAAACCTTCAGGGCCTATCTTTAGAATCCCAAGATCCTGTAGCAGCTTCTGCTCAGGGGTTTGCCCATAGTCTCCCGTGCCCAGCTGGAACTGCCCAGGTCCCACCTCGACGTATCCCAGGTCAGTAATCAGCTTGTTTGTTGCTTTATTGACATCCTCAATTTGGAACTGTCCTGGAGATATCTCTACAACTCCCACATCTCGGGCCAACTTGCCTGCTACGTCTAAGGGACCCATCGCGCCAGGCATCGTGTCTTCCATCGTGCCCAGCACAAATTGGTCAGGACTTACCTCTATCGTACCCAGCTGATTGACTAACCTGTCAATCGTAGCATCAACATCGGCAGCTGTGAACTGCGAAGGGTCAATCGTTACATCAGGTATAAGATTTCTCAAGCGCTCTACTGTGCCTGGGATATTCGCAGGCGAAAACGCTTCAGGTCCGATATTTATAGAAGGGATGAGATTGCTCAGCTTGGTTACCACGCTGGCAGGATCGTCTACCGTAAATTGTCCAGCACCTACGTCGATGATGCCTAAATCCCGCAGCAGCTTGTCTTCGACATTAAAGGGACCCGTAAGGGCGTCGTATCCTGTCCCTAATCTAAACTGCTCAGGACTTACAAAAATACGCCCAAGCTCATTAGCCAGTAATGTCTTGGTCGCTGCAATGTTTTCAGGGCTGAAAGACTCTGGACTAATTTCTACATTTGGGAAATACGCTTGTAGTGCTTCCAATGCACCAGGGGCAGGCTTGAACTGTCCTGTGCCTACTTCAATCACACCCAATCTTGTAAGCAGGCTTTCTACTGTTCCCTCTTCGGGCGTAAACCGTTCTGATCCTACAACGATATCACCTAAAGCATCGACCAGGGACTCTCGCGTAGCATCAATATTTGCAGGAGTAAACGCATCTTCTCCTATTGGGATCGACCCTTCAGGGAAAAAGTTGGACAGGTATTCTATCGTCGCATCTACATTGGCAGGAGCGAATGCCTCCGCAGGGATGTCGATGTTGCCCAGCGCATTCAGCACTGCCTGAGAGGTCCCAGGTGCGATGGTTAAGCCCGTGCCACCAAATATTTGTCCTAATAGCGAGTCAGGTGTCAGGGGTAGATCCAACTGCATCGACATCGGGTCTACGCCACCCATCAGGTTGCGTGCGGCACTCACCGCTGCCTCACCTACAGGTCCCGTGCCTCCAGCGCCAAATAGCAGGCCCAAGGGGTTTGCCATGTAGCGAATAATATTGGCAGGATTCCATGCGCCTGGTTCATCTTCGGGCGTTTCCACGAACCCACCCCTGGTCCTTGCAAAGCGAGAATAAACAGGCTTAAAAACATCGGTCCACCACTGCTGCAGCAGGGCAGGATTAGCACGCACAAAGTCCAACCCCAGCCCATATCGATCCAACTCTACCAGGGCATTGCTGGGCGCACTCCCATATAGATAGGCGGGGAACAGGTCCTGGTAACTGCCTAAGTCCTGCCCTTCGGGTCCTGTGCGTGGAGCGTAGACTGCGCTAATATCAAACATGGGCGCAGTAAAAGGCTCGGTGCCTGGGACTATAGCGCCCGTATCGGGATCGATGCGCGTGCCGTAGCTGCCGAAGAAGGTGCCTCGGATGCCTCCTGTATTGGGGTCATAATATGCCTCCGTGGAAGGCCTTGGCTTTTCAATAACCTCTTCTTCTATGGGAACAGACTCAGGCACATAAGTGCTTTCGACTAACGAAGCAGGATCAACGTCTATGGGAGGAGGAGGAGGATCAGTAACAGTAACAACGTCAGGGTCAAGCGTAGGACTATCTGGGGTAGTCCTTCTTTCAGTTCCATCACTCGTTGTGCTTGTTACAACTGCCTTACCAGCAGGTTGCCCAGGCGCACTGGGCCTAAAAGACCCCCCAGGTTCCCCTGCCTGCAGGTCATACATAGACACATCGCCAGGCAAACCCTCGCCACTTATGAGCTTGTCTAACTGCTCATCGGTAAAGCTAAAGCGATTTGGAGGCAGCTGACCCCGCAGGTACTTGCGCAGTCCAGGCATATCATAATCGCCTGTAGTGGACCTGTAGTACGGCATAGCGAAATTACCAGGTATGCCGAAGCTGCCTACGTCAACTGCCATCAGGAGACTCCTGCCTTGGGTTTGCGCATACGACCAATTGGCAGATACTGCAGGTGCGTATGTCTGATTCTAAAAGTTTCGTTGTTGTTATTGTTGGTAAACTGCAGGCTGGAGTGCGGGTCATACCCACTCATGTCCAGGTCCGCACTCACCATGCGCAGCGACCCCAGCTTGCCTACGTCCACCTGGTCTGTGTCGAGCGTAAAGCCCGATCCTACCAGGTTGAGCAAGCCTGTGACACTGGTAAGACCTCCCGATTCCTGGGTGACCGTGACATCGTAATCGCCACTCTCATCGAAGTAGGTGCGGCTATAGAGCCAGCGCAGGCGTGTGTCACCTCCCTGCGGTGGAGGGGCACCTGTGATGAAGTTGGCTGAGATGGCGCTACCCGCATCGTTGTCGTTGGTGCTGACCATATCGTAGAGCTTGCCATCGAACCCACCTGCGTGTGGCTTGTCGCTTACCAGCGCAGAGCATCCTCGCTCAAAGCCTGTATAAGGTCCCATCCATATCTCAAAGCGCTCGTTGTAGATGATGCAGTAGTTCATCTTGGTGTTGGAACCATAAGGGATGAAGAACCACACCTCGTTGACGCTGGGATAATAGACTGCATGGATATGCGCTAATCGGGCACTGTTCATGTTGGGCCAGAACCCATCATCCAGCGCATAGCTGATCTTGCGAACCTCATCACCCCCCTGCCACAGGTAGATACCATCGGGCCGAACGAACAACTGGCGCTCGTTGGGCAGCGTCAGGCACGCTCGGGGTGCTATCGTCCCTGCCTGCGTGCGCTGCTGCAACTGGAAGGGTATGCTGGCGTTGCCTGTAGGTGTAAGCGTATGGATGCCCTCACGGGTATGTATCGCCAGAGCATTCTGCATCGGCACCAGGGCAGTGATGTCATCACCCACATTGTAGAAGTTGGTAGCGCCCCATGTCTCTATGTCCAAGATGTCACTGCGCCACACCCTATTGGGATTAGCATTGGTGTTGCCCAGCCACAGGCGATTGTCCCACCAGGCAGCGTGGGAGGCATAATTGAACCGCGAGTCGAGGTCGAGCGCTGCGACATTGCCTGAGCCTGCCCATACAATAGGTGGATTTACACCATTGACTGCCACCATCCTATTGTTGTTGGAATCTTTCTCGCCTGTAGTTACAAACTCAAAGTTGTTGTCATCACCTGCAGTGATCGTCACGGACCCCGTGATGTCCTGCCATCCACTGTTGTAGTACTGGATCGTCGCGCCTGCGGTGATGACCGTGTAGTTGCTGGTGCTGTTATAGGCGTAGTCATGCACCCCTGTGACCGTGGGGGCACCCGATA
>VTLG01015214.1_pt1 | contig 14622 bp, 24 predicted proteins | sample 4694571 | NCBI WGS metagenome assembly VTLG01 (sample SAMN12604809, study PRJNA352737) | marine metagenome | biome: ENVO:00000447; feature: ENVO:00000209|ENVO:00000569|ENVO:01000036; material: ENVO:00002151; isolation source: viral sequences binned using virsorter ...
ATCAAAATTGTCTGTATCAATTATAATATTATCTTTTTTATTTATTCTTTTAAATATATATACTAGCTTCATTATTTTTAACTCCTTTTTATTACATTTTTAGCTATTGTTTTTAGTTCGTGATTCATCTCCATGCCTTGTCCAAAATCAGTTTTAGCCCAAATATACAAGCCCTTAAATTCAGCTACACAACCACCAACTTTAGAAAGTTCATCATATAGCCAACCACTAATTGAAAAATATTGAAATATTTCTTTAAAGGTGTCATTTTCTTCATTATATATATTGTCAAAGTCTATATGATCGCCATTTTCTGTAACATATTGTATTAATTCATTACATAGAGTAAAAACGTCTCTATTAATAATACTTTCAGTAAGCTCTTGTTCTTTATCTGTTAAACCATTCCAATTAAGTTTATTTGTTTTTGTTTTCATTTTATTTACCTTTCTTTATTTGTTTATATTGTTTTATATGTTTTTTTCTTACCTTTATCACTGCTTTTCATAAACTCTTCACCAAACATAAAAATATTAAATTGATTCATTTCATCTTTATTTAAAGATGTCCAACTTTTATTTTTAAATATTTTAATCATTTCTTTTTCTGTTAATTTCATTTTATTTTCTCCTAATGTTATTTAATGTCAATTATTTAATATCTTAATCTAATACAATTTACTTAAAAGTCAATAGCCTTTTTTAAAAAAGTTTAATTTCTCCTCTATAACTTTTTTTATTTATTTTGTTTATTTGGCTTTTAAATGGCTTTTTGGTCTTATTTTGTGCCGTTTCTAGTTAATTTACTTAATGATAAAGTCTAGCCGTTCTAAAGTCTTAAATTCATACATAGTAAAACAAAACAAAAACTAAATCTAAATTATGCTTTTGGAATCTTGGAAACTATTCAGAAACTAAATTAATTCTAATATGTTAAAATCTGTTAAAACTTGGTATATGCTCTTTAATGCCCCGTATTATCATTTATTTATCTACAAAATCGCCTGTTTTAGAGCCTTTTTTTGATCCCTGGGTTAAGGTTAGGGTTAGGTCGTATATTTAGCTTAAATGGGGTGTGGGGGTATGACTCTCACGCACACTAAGTCAGGTCCCATTCCACAAAAAAAGTGGTTTTTTACTACCAAAAAAATATTTTTAAAATTCTACCAAATTGTATTAAATTACGCTATGGATAATAAACTAGCTAAGAAAAAACCTGCAAAAGTGTTAGCAATAGAGTGTTTTGCTTTAAATCCTACGATTACAGCAAAGGAGGTTGCAGCACAGGTTGGCGTTAGTCCTAGGACAATAGCGTTGTGGAAAGAAGATCCAATGTTTGTAGATAAGATATATGAAAGGTATATGACTGAGTTTGGTAGTCAGTTACCTGCTGTTATCAATTCTATGGTAAGAGAAGCTAAGCATGGTAATGTACAAGCTGCTAGGTTAGTGTTAGAGCATAGTGGTAGATTGGTAAAGAATGTAAACATTACTATTGATAGTCCTTTTGAGAAGTTTTTAAAGAAAGAGAGTATAGAAGACGCCGAAGTTGTTGAGATATTTGATGAGGTAGCGATGCCAGAGGACTTACCTGAAAGAAAAGAGCATAAAACGGTCAAAGAAGAAAAGATTAAGATTAAGACTATTATGGATAGGGAGAAGAAAAAGCTTACTTACAACGATAAAAGGAAACAATGGTATAAGTGGAAAAAAAGAGCTAAAGCTGTTGGTATTGAACCTTTACCTGCTAGAAAACCTACTAAGGGTCAAAGAAAAGAATGGGAAGAACGTATAATTGCTGCTGAAAAGGCTAATCGCTAAGCTCAAAGAGTAAATCTTCTATTCTATCAAATCTATTATCTAATTGTGTTTCTATCTTACCTACACTAACTTTTAAATCTGTTATATCTTCTTCGTTTTTATCTATACGTCTTACGCTTTTAGTTTGTTCGGCTTCAAATCCATTTAATTTAGTTGCATTTGCACCATGAGTGTATACTATTGTTGAAGCTACTGTTATTATCGTAAGTATTGATCCTATTGAAATCTTTTTATCAATCATCGTTCATTCCACCTTTTTCCATCATTCGTAAAAATTTATCTTTTAATCCGTTACCACTTAAACGAGCTATTATCTCTACCTGTGCTTTGAATATACCGTTTAATTTCTTTTGTTCCATTTGTACTTTCTTTTGCTGGTCAATCAGCTTAATAATAATACCTTCCAACCTCTTGAAATCTTGGTCTAGTTCGGTCATTAGAGTTTCTTGAATGAATTTGTTCTGCCTCCATATAAAAATACCGAACGCTATCGTCATCGCCACAGGAACGCCAAATTGTTCCAATACTTGTAAAATATCCATTGTTCTCCATTAAGCTATTCCCATAAAGGGTATTACATTACTATCCATTAAATCGCACATTTGCTCATAAGTGCTTTTATCTATCTCTACTAACTTATCCTCTTCACTAAAAAACTCTCTTTGAATTGTATCCTTAAAATCTTCTTCTAAAGCTAACTTTTCATTAATAATATTAAGTTTTTCGTGCATATTGATAATATTTTTAAGTAAAATCTCAATTAACTCTGCTTGGCTTTTCTTTTTCATTATTTCCTCATTCGCTTTTTGAGTAATTTAACAAATTCTTCCAGAAATTCCTTGTAAATTTTATTGTTAGCTGACTTTTCACTAGGTATAAGAGCAGTAATAAATTCTCTTTTAGGAACATCCACAGAACCTTTAGCAAATTTGTAATCAGGATTTTTAGGTCTATCTGACCAAGTATAGCCTTCTCTATGTTTTTTGTAACTTTTATTACCATATACAGCAGAATTTGACGATATTCCTCTTTCAGAGCCTTTTAGTGAATTGGCTAAATTGCCTGTCATTAACAAAGGTTTATCATGTGATACTCCAAAATACTTTTTACGTTGTCGTATTGTGATTCCACTTAATGGTTCTTTTTCAAGTTTACCAACTTTTCCTGATTTAATAAAATTTGATGAATTTACTGCTATTTTGGGAGCTATACCTTTGTTAAGAGTTTTAGTAAGTTTTTCTGTACTAAATTCTTCAAGAACTTTTTTTAAATTTATATTAATCTCTACTTCTATCATCTTCAGGGTCCATTTGTGCTTGATTTGCTTTTAATTTAGCATTTGCTTCTTCTAAAGTCAAGTCTTTATTATATTCAACCATTAATTCAGCTTTATTTACAAGTCCTAAGTTTAATCTATGATTATCAAGAGCTATTTGATCTTGTACTGTCATTGGATACTCAGGCTCATTAAAATCAAGTTTTAAGCCTTCAGGCATCCCAATATTGAAAGTTCTTGCTATTTTACGTTCAATTTGGTAAATTTCGTGCTCGTATTGTGTCCATAAAGCCAAATCATCCTGATAATCTTCAAATCTTTCTAAATCTTTAATTTTTAAAGCAATTCCACTTGGTGTTTCGCCTCCATCTTGAGCAAATTGAACAAATAAATGATTATTTTGTGCTACAAGCTCCATTTGGAACTTAACATTCTCAATTACCTTCTCAATATCACCTCCAGCAGACTGAATACTATAATTTGCACCCTCAGGAAGCTCTAGTATAACATCTGAGCCAAATCTTTGTCTATTTCCTAAATCTGCACCACTTACAACAGGTTGTCCAAACATTTGGAATCTTAAACCAAGTTGCATCTCTGTCATAGTTAAATTTATGTGTTCATTAGCATTTACTATATCATTTGCTCCTTCTACGTAAAAAGAATCGCTTTGATGCTCTCTGTGCGTAAATACAAACGGCAGCATTCCATAGCCATGCTCTTTTTCTTCCAAAATTCGCCCATTTTCGTCAAAAATAGTATAAGTTGTATCATTCCAATGAATATACTGACATTCGTCTGAATTTGAGGCATCTTCAGTAAAGTGCATTAAAGGATACGATAAAGCGACAGGTTTAAATGGATCTTCTCCAAAAAAAGGATGAAAATAATATACAGGATGATAATCAAAGTGAGGCATTTCACCATCAACATACATTATTCTTACAGCTATTGTTCCAATTAAGCGTGTCATTCTTTCTATGTGTTTCATTTTAGCGTCTTTAAATGCAGAAAGTGACGTATATTTGTCATTAACATTTCTATCGGCACCTACTGTATAGATTCTTGACATTTTATTTATGAATTTTTTAGTTATATTTGCCTCGTAAGGAGGAACTTCTTGGAAAGCGTCTAAATCAAACTTATCTTCAATATAACTTTGTGTATCATTACCGTTGTAATAATCTAAAAGTTTATGAACGTAACTTTCTCTTCTTCTAAAGTTTTCTACTTTCAGGACATTTAAGCTGTCCTTTATTGCTTTTTCTGAATAATCATATATCATCTTTGCCTCACTTTTATCTGTCTGTTTTTAATTGGAAAATGGTTAATGAAAAAATATCTTAATTGGTCACAACCATGGTCGTGATAACCATCTTTTAATGGTTCTTGTTTCAATTCTTTACCCTCTTTATCTTCAGGGTATCTATAACTTTCTAAATCTTCTGCCATACCTATACAATTATTGTTTAAATGAAGGTATCTTTCGCCATTGGCGTTTTCTATAAAACTTCTAACGTGGTTTACACCTGCTGTAATGCTTCTTGATGCTTTATCGGTCAAAGTATTCACTATAATGCCTCTTTTTTTAAAAATTTCAATATCTCCTACTCCTGATTGACCTTGTGCTTGTAATCCTGCTGGGTCGCCATAATATTTTGCTACTATATAAGGTTTTGCTTTTATCATCTCTGCAAGTTCATCTGTTTTTATGTTTTTCTTATGAATAACCTCATCTATCATATTAATATGCCATTCGCCATTTACTCTGTACGTTTGATACCATCCCACAGAAGGCATCCTGTACCCAAAATCAATACTACAAAAAGTAGGAAGATATGGGTTGTAAGGATAATAACCGACATCAAGATTCCTATCAAAAGGATAAACCCTACCTTCAAACGATGTAAACTGAGCTCCGTATTCCTGATCAAAAAGCTCTTTAGCCATATTACGTTTTCTCTCAATGAGAAATTTGTCGCCTTCACCGTCAGGAAAAGCGAAGGAATTATCCCAAGATGGTGCTTGATGTGATTCCCATAATTCATCACTTTTTCCAAGTAAGAACAAATCATATAACCAATTAAACCCTTCTGGTGTTGAAATAAATACAGCTTTACCTTTTCTATCAGATAATGTGGGAGATAAATACATATCCCATATTCTTGGTTTTACTTTAGCAGCCTCATCTACTATTAACAAGTCTAATCCTTCACCTACAAGAGAATCAGGATTATCTGCCGATTTAGCTTCTACTACAGTATCCCATTTGAATTTGATATACCTTTCTTTCTCCGAAGCCTTGATAATATCATTTTGATGTCCTTTGACCATTTTATCCCATACTTCTCTAAACATCAAATCGGCTTTATCATATGAAAGACCTACAAGCCATATTCTTTTATTCGGCTGGGAGGCGTAGAATGTCGCTTCCATTGCCGATGCCGTAGTCTTCCCGAAACGCCTCCCACAAACCATTACAAAAAACCTAGCAGAATCTTTTTCAGGGAAATGCAATTTTCTCTGACCTTCATGTGGTTCGTAGCCTAAAAAATCAAACCATTTTTGCTTGTATTCATTTAAAACTTGCATAATTCCACCAACTTAATTTAACTTACGATGTATGACAAATGCAAGATATAGTATTTTGCAATTAAAAATATACAACATATAGGAGGACAGTATGTCTGAAGAAAAAGTAGTATCAAACGAAACAGAAGTGGAAGCTGGTACAGAGAATGTTACTCAGGATAATGCTCAGAATGAGTACATAGCAGAAAGTAAAAAGTATAGAAAAAGAGCACAAGACGCAGAATCTCAATTAGCTAATCTTAAAAAACAATTAGAATCTCAAGAAAATGCTAAACTTAAACAAAAAGAGGAATATAAAACTTTAGCTGAAAAATATGAAGCTCAAGTTAATGAACTTAATCCGTTTAAGGAAAAATATGAAACTTTAGTAGACCAAAGAAAATCTAAATTGTTAGAAAGATTACCTGAAGATAAGCGTGAAATTTTTAAAAACAAAGATTTAGATGTTTTAGAATTTATGGTATCTGAACTTAAAACTAAAGCTCCTGAACCTTCAGCAAGAAATCTTGTAGGCACTAAAAATACAGAATTTGGTGGTTATAGTTCTTATGTTGAATGGGCAACAAAAGACCCAAAAGGTTACGAACAGGCAAACAATACTGTAAAAGGTAAAGGTATTTCTTTAGGTTATGTCAAAGAAAACTAAACATAGTAAAATATTAGGCACAGATTATGATCCTAATAATGATATGTCTTTAGACGTTAAGCCTGATGGTGATTGTGAAGTTAAATACAAAGGTCAAAAAATGGATTATATGACTTATGTAGATGAAATAGAAGAAAGAGCTACACGCCACCAACAAGGAAAACCTATTAAATCTATTGGTTCATTTGCAGGTTTTGGTAAAGGTACGTTAAAAAAAGCATACGAAAAATAAAATACTCTCAAAATGAAGGCTTCGGCAGTTGAAAGAGAGTAAAAGGAGGCTGAAATGGCAGAAACTGATACAGGTGTCGCCCAAGGTGGATTGGGTAAAATAATAGGTGACGCAGTTATAGCGTTTAATCACGCTAACGTAATGTTACCATTAGTAACTTCAAAACAAGCAGTGAAAGGTGCTATCACAGTACAATTCCCTGATTATACAAAAATAAACTCATCAGACGTAGGTGCTGGTACAGACGGTGCTGATTACACAACAGTAACATCAATTACAACAGCAGCTAGATCTTGCACAATATCTGAGCACGTTATCAGAGCAGATGTGACTGATTTAGCAGTTATGGGTAACGCAGAAGATTTAACTGGCAATGTTGGTCAAATCTTAGGTAATGCTCTTGCTGCAAAACTTGATGATGATTTAGTAGAATTAGGTAAATCATTCTCTCAAACAGAGTGTGGTGCTGGTACTTCTTTAGCATTATCTCACATATTTGGTGCTATGCGTCAATTAAAGACAGCAGGTGCTCCAATGCCTTATAGTTTGGTTTTATCACCAAAACAGGTTTGGGGTTCTAAAGGTCTTATATCATTAACTAATGATGCAGCAGTTACAGGCTCAAATGCAAAACCATTATCTTTATTAGGTAACAAAGGTGAAGAAGCTATGTCTACAGGCTTTATTGGTTCTATAGCAGGTTTCAATGTTTACTATAGTGACCAAATAGATGAAGATGTTTCTTCTGGTGGCGATGCTGCTGGATTCGCTATGAGTTCAGGTGCTGTTGGACTTGGTATAGGTCCTGATGGCTTATTTAGAATTGAAACAGAAAGAAATGCCTCATTCAGATCTACAGAATATGTAGGTGTTGGATTCTGGGGTGAAACAGAGATAAAAGACGCTTTTGGTGTTTATATCTTATCAGACGTTTCTTAATTCTTAACAAAAAGGGAGGTAGGTAACTGCCTCCCTTATAATATGGAGATAATATGGATAGATTTTTTAAAAAAGGTAATGGTTCAATAATTAAAGTCGGACCACAACATGATTTAGATTCCTTAAAAGATAGATTTACTGAATGTGATGCAAATGGGAAAGAATTAAAAAAAGTAGTTAAAAAAACTAAAAAGGATGGTAAATAATGGCTATCAAGGTTAAAGGTTTTTTACATAGTGACGATAAAATAGTTAGTGCTGATGGTGATGCTGATGGAACACTTGCAGAAGATGTTCAAGATTATATAGATGGTTTAGATACTACTCCTGCTAAAGTTTCTCATAGTTGTGCTAAATTTGGTTCTAAAATATTTACATTAGTAATTATAGAAACTAACTAATTTAATGGGTCAAGTTCAAAATGGTAAAGGCGATTCATACAGGATTCCTGTTACTGATAAGAAGTATAAAGAAAACTATAACAAAATATTTAGAAAAAAACACGAAAATGAGTTTAATAGAAAGCATTAAAGAGCATGAAGGTTACGTGGGCGTAGTCTATAAGGATTCTTTAGGTATAGACACTATAGGCTACGGCTTCGCTATAAAAGATTTAGAGTTAGATGAAGACATCTGTGAGATGATTCTTGAACGTAAACTTAAAAATTTAAACGATAGAGTTAGAGTTAGATTTGAATGGTATAGATATATGCCTCCTCAAATTCAAGATGTAATCATGGAGATGTGCTACCAATTAGGTGTTACAGGGTTTTCTAAGTTTAAGAAAACAATTTTATTCTTGCAAAATAAGCAGTTTCACGATGCTTCGCAAGAAATGTTAGATAGTCTTTGGGCAAGACAAACACCTAATAGAGCAAAAGAATTAAGTAATAGAGTAAAAGAGGTAGAATAGTTGTCAAAAGGTGTTGTTAAACGAGTAGTTGTAACGCCTGATAAACATTTTCCTTTGCATGACCAACCTTCTATAAATGTCTTAAAAAAGACAATAGAAATAGTAAAGCCTGATGCCTATGTAGATTTAGGTGATGTTGGTGAATGGGAAGCGTTTTCGGCTTGGAAATTTAAACGTAAAAAAGCACCTCCTCTTGAATACCTTATAGAAGATTTTGATAAAGACATAGTTGATGTCAATGCTGGTATGGATCAGATTGACGAGAGTTTAGACAAAGTGAACTGTGAAGAGAAGTATATCACAGAGGGTAATCACGATAATTGGCTTAATTTAGCCGTTGAGAAATATCCTTATATACCTCAATATAAGTTTAAAAACGCAGTAAACCTTAAAGATAGAGGTTATAAATATATTCCCTTTGGAAAACACTTAAAATTAGGTAAATTATACCTATATCATGGACATCAATATGGTGGGCAATACCATACATCTAATCATTTAAGGAAACTTGGATGTAATGTTATGTATGGGCATTGGCACGATTTGCAACAAATGTCTGCTACTCACATGGATGGACCTAAGTCTGCTTGGAGTATCGGATGTTTAAAGGACATGGGTCCTGAATCTAACGAATGGTTAGATAATCGTAGGATTAATTGGGCTCATGCTTTTGCAATAGTAGATTTTTTTAGAGGTGGACTATTTACAGTTCACATTATACAGATAATAAACGGCAGAACTTCATTGTGGGGTGAGTTGATAGACGGAAATAGGAAATGATAATACAGAAGTTGATAGTCAAAGAAGTTTTAAGATTAGTCACAAAAAAATTCAAATTACAAAAAGTCCTAAAGTACGTTCAAGAACCCAACGAATTAGATGAAGAAGTTGAAAGACTTAGAAACCGTATAGAGATGTTAGAAACTATTATAAAGGAGAAATAGTATGTTAGATTTTTTATCAAATAACGCAGGATTATTAGCAGGTGGAACAGGAACAGCAGTTGTACTTTGGTTGCTTAAAAGAGTTCCGAATGAAGAGATATGTGGATGGGTAGAAGGTACAGCTTCTACATTAGGCAGATGTATGACTTTAGGTTTATCAAAATGGAAGTTTACTAAAAACTTTTGGAATAAAACGATAGAGCCTTGGTTTATAGATTTCTTTGATAATTTTATAGGTGGATTTGTAAGAGGATTCATTAAAGGGTTAAGGTCTGATAATTAATGACTTATAAGACAAGAGGAAATAGATTAGTTAATGAAGTTACTTTAGGTGACGGCTATCCTCTGTCTGATAATTTGCAACCATTAAAGATTGGAGGGGAAGCATCTATTTTACAGATTTCCTCTCCAACACCTAGTACAACAAATAAAGGCAAAGTTAAAGTTGAAGGCGATTTAGAAGTTACAGGATCTTTACTTAAACAGCCTACTTTACATGTATTAAATGGAGGAGTTTATAATAGTGGTACAGATAAATTTTATTTACCACTTGTAGGTTATAATATTGAGTATACATCTAATACAAGTAGAAATGAAAATGTAGCATTTGTTCCTCCTTATGATGGTAAAGTTAAAAAATTACTTTTAAGAAGCGAAACATTTGCAAGAAGCACAACTGCTGGATTTCATATATCTACAGCAGAAACTGAAGTGCCTAATGCAACTGCTGTAGAAGAGATAACACAAGATTTAACTCCTGATGATGTTACTTTTACTTTTGATTTTACAAATGCTTCTTCTTTTAATGCAGGAGATATTATTGCTGTATCAGTAGATCCTACAAATGCAGTACACGACATGGTTTGGACATTAGTTTTAGAATATTATATAGATTAGGAGAGAGATGGGAAGTTTAGCAGGAAAATCACCAGCAAATACATACAAAAGTTTACTTAAAGTAGCAGATGAAACTAATGGCGTTTCTACAGCAACAAGCCAAATAGAAGATGGAGAAGGAACTTCTACTTGTTTAGCTGTAAGTGATGACAGTCTTGTTATTTATCCCAATAATGACAATAGCACTACAACTTTAAGGGTTAGAGATGCTTCAGGAAGTAACATAATGACTGTAGATACTAGCAACAGTTGTGTTAAAGTAAATGCTACACAAACTTATGCTAATACACAAATTTTAGAGTTTTCTTCTTTTAGATTAGTACCTGCATCAGCAGGAACTCATTATTTTGTGCCTTGTAGTGGTAATAGTTTTAATCAATTTGCTTTGCCTGAACTTGCTAATGGTACAGGTACTGATCCTGATACAACTTTTGATGCAGGTGCAACAACTGATGAACTTGTTAATATGCTTTTTTATGCTCCTGCTAATATAACTATTGATAATGTAACATTTATGGTATCTACAGACACAGATACAGATACCACAGTTAATGTTCATCTTTATAAATTTACAATGACTAACGCAGGTGGAACAAGTGACGGAAATTTAAGTAATGGAACTTTACTTGCAAATGGACAAGCAACAAGTGTAGATAGAAACGTAATTAAGACTGTAGGAGCTAGTATAGATAGTTCAAGTGTTACAGCAGGTGAAGTAGTTGCTTGTTTTGTAGAGAACGAAACAAATACAGACGATATTAATTTAAGAGTACAAGTATTGTACCATATAAACTAGGAGAAAAAATGGCAAGATTAGACGCAAATTTAACGGTATCAACAAACGATGGTGACTACTTATGTTCTATGGATAATCAATATACAGAAGTAGTATCGGCAAAACAAAAAGTAGATAATACAAATGCTTTTATAACAATCGCCACATTAGGTAAATCTATATCAGGTACAGGAGCAGGTGTAGGTCAAAGATTAAAAGGAGCTAAATTAATTGTTCTTAAAAACAATAGCCCTGTTTCAGTAGAGATTCAATTAATGTATACAGAATGGAAAGATGATTCAAATATTGACCAAACTAATAGTATTGATATTTCAGGTGATGGAGCATCAACAACAAGGCAATTAAATTTAATATTAACAGCCAATCAATATATGGTATTACCTAATCAATGGGCAGCAGGTTATGAAAATGATGCTTCAGCAGGTAATGCTAAAACTATTGACAATAAAACAGGTTATGATGTTATTAGTGGTTATATGTATCAAGATAGTGTCGCTAATTTAGCAGAAGATGTAGACGGCTCTGAAGTAGAAATAGATGTAAATGATGCAGATTATTTTAGAGTTGGCGATTTAATTCAACTTGGAACAACTACAGGAACTACTGCAACTAGGATTGAAATAATGGAAGTAACAGGCATTTCTTCAAATACTTTAACAGTTAGAAGGGGTTTGTTTGGTTCGCTTCAAGGTAATTCAGCTAATCAATCAACAGGACACGCAAATGGTGCAGCAGTTTATTTTCCATTTTTTAATACTCAAGAAAATTATGATAAATATTATTCTACAGCATCAGCAGTTGGAATTGCACAAACTAATAGAACAGGAAGATATACTCAACAAAATTTATTTGGTTATGGAAGAAGTGCTACTTATCCTACAGGTATAGTTAAAGGTTCTTTTGCTATGAAATTTCGTGATGCAGGTTATCAAGAATTAAATCTTTCAGGTATTACGCCTTCAACCCATAGTGGATTAGCTGCTTCTACAACATATCAATTCAACATAACAGTTGATGGTGGTTCAGAATTTGCTAATTTAGCATTTACAACTGATGCTACTAATTTAAATTTTGGTGGTAATAATGGTGTAATAAGTAAAATACAAGCTGCTTTAGATGCTCAATTTTATACATCAGGAAACTTATTTGAGAAAAAAGTAACTGTAGGTATAGTAAACGGAGATGTTAGATTTACATCAGGAGATAGAACAAGAAATTCAGCTATTGCTTTAGCTGCTCCATCAAGTGGTACAACACCATTTGGAGTAGGAAGAATACCAGCAATAGGAAGTATAGCAGGTGCTATCGGTGGAAGATTACCTGATGATACAACATTTGATAAAGATTACGTTGAAAGTAAAAATCAATCTGTTTTTGCTTATGATGATGGTAAAGGTAATATTCAAGGCGTTGCAACAGGAACTATAAATTATGAAACAGGTGCTATTGATTTTTCAGGACCTGCTAATGCAGAGTTTGCAGTAAGTTTTAATTATGATTCGGCTCATAGTGGTGGGATTAATGAAACTTCTAATGAAGAAAATGGACTTAAATCAATATCTGCTAGAAGCATGAATAGTAAAATAGATTCAGAAGTAGAAATAATAGGATTCGTATAATGCCATACAAGAAAAAGAAAAAAACTAAAAAGACTAAGACTAAATACAGGAGGAAGTAATGGCGACAGCAGCAATATATTGTACACATAAAGAATTAAAGAGAGTATTTCCTCAACTTGATAGTTTTGATAATAAAAAGCAGATTTATGGTTGGGTAGAAGTTACAACTAATAAGTATGCTGCACACAATAGTGGTATAGTAACTCAATTATTTGCAGATGGAGAAGATTTAGGACCTGCACAGTCAGCACATACTGATTTAAATGTTGAAGGTGAATGGTTTTACAATTCTGCTGAAGATGTATGTTATTATTATTCGGCTAACACTCCGTTAGATAAATTAATGGAAGGTGGAGAAGAATTTACAACTATGGTTACTCAATACAGAACTGATGCAAGTAGATATTTAGATAGTATGTTAGACCCTAATATGCCTAAAGAAGCATTAAAAGACAAAGAAGGTAATTTTGATTACATTATTATTCGTACTACAGCTTTACTTGCTGCTAATTTTATGATTAAAAGCCACGACCCCAATAGTGAACTTGCTAATGCTCTAATGCAAGAAGCGACTTTAAACATTGAAAACATTAATCAAGGCAGAGCAGCTTTATCTTGGCAAGTTACAAGAGATTCATCTCAAGGTGTAGTAAGAGATGTAACTTATACATCAGGCAAAATTAGACCTGTAGATACAAGAGGTGAATGGACAGGTACTTATGATTTAGTTAAAGTTAAAATAGGTACTGGTGGCGTTTTAGGAACGGCAACATATAGTGTTTGGGTTAAAGACGGAGATAAACTTAAAAATAATCAAATAGTTACTAATAAAGTTATTAATGGAGATTACCAAGAATTAGCAGGTGGTTTAGAGATTAGGTTTGCAGGTAGTACAGATTCTACACAAGCTGCTGCTAATGATGAATGGGAAATTGAAGTATTTGGTAGACATGAAGAGGTAGATAATTCAGAAGGTAAAGCCGTTAAAATGACTAGAACTAGAAAATATGGAAGGTATAATAACTAATGCCTATAACCTTTACTAACAATTTTAAGAATATTTTAGATAAATTACGTAATGTATTAAGAGCAGAATTTAAGGGTACTTTGCCTATTTACATAGGTCACGAAACTAAAGAAGTGGCGACACAATATTTACGGCTTGACCCTATAGGTAGTAATTTAAGCGAATACAATGTTAATGGTGAACTTCGAGAGTATCAAGTAAATATGTTTTATTATTTTGCTGATCCAAACGTAAACAAATCGTCATTAGACCATGTTTTAAGATTTGTATCAAGAATTGAGGCGTTAATACACGATAACATTACTATGACATTAACAGATAGTACACAATGTTTTAATTGTAGAGTAGAATCAACAGAACTAAATGCCTTAGATGACGAAAACGAATATGTTGTACAATTTGAATGGCGTGGACAACATCATAGTAATACAGCTTAGGAGCATATATGAAAATAAAAATTAAAGATAAAAATAATCCTATTACACAACTTTGGTGTTTTATGTATAGAGGATATGATTCGTCTTTGATAGGCAAACTAAATTCTGGAAAGCAAGTTAAGGTTGATAAAGTGCCTAAATCTGCTTGGGATTATGTAGAAGAAGTAAAAACAGTAAAAAAGAAAAAGGAGAGTAAATAATGGCTATTTCAACAGCAGCACACTCGCCAAAAGAATTTCAGTTTTTAATAGCAGAACAAGACGCTTTTGGCACATTTGAAGCAACTAATGATATGCACGCTTTAGATGTTGATTCAGTAGGTACACCATCTTTAAATCCAACACAAGTATTAGATGTTAGAAATGGTAGTAGAGTATTACAAAAAGAAGATTTTTTTCAAGATGTTAGAGCATCAGTAAAAGAATTATCAGTATCAGGAACAGCAACAACTAATGCACTTGATATGTTATTAGAAAATATTACAG
>VTLG01001285.1_pt1 | contig 14621 bp, 23 predicted proteins | sample 4694571 | NCBI WGS metagenome assembly VTLG01 (sample SAMN12604809, study PRJNA352737) | marine metagenome | biome: ENVO:00000447; feature: ENVO:00000209|ENVO:00000569|ENVO:01000036; material: ENVO:00002151; isolation source: viral sequences binned using virsorter ...
AAAAGTTTCCCGCTTCTCGTTTCTTGCAACTAGTAGTTGTATTCCAGGAGGTGTGGTATTTGGGCAACAAGTGTTGCCTGGAAGTCACAGTATTTGGGAGACGAGAAACTAGAGACTAGTTTAGAATGGTTCTAAAAAAGATTAGTTGACTTTACTTATGGGAAATTATAGGACCATAAAGAAGGAGAAAAAAATGACAAATACAAAAATAAAATGGTTTAATGAAGATTACGATTTAGGTTGTGATGTTTCAAAACTTGAAGAATTAGGTTTTACTAATTCATCATGGAAAGATGATATTGCACCTTCATTTGCAAATGACAAAATGCAAATATATTTTTTGAATAGAAAGAAATTTAAAGAACATGAAGGTAGATCTAAATTTAGTGTAAATAAAATACTAGATGATGAAACTATAAGAACTATTTATCAGACTGATTCTTTTGATAAAGTTTTACTATTAGCTAAATTTAGTAATATTAATAAATAATCCTTAAAACTCCCTAGACTCTCGCAACTCGAAACAAGTTGCGAGAGTTTTTTATTTGCGCCTTGTCGCTAGTTTCTAGGATCTTGTCACTTGATAGAGGTACCAACATACTTCCAAAATACTAAAAGTTATTATTTATTAATTCTTTTTTTCTAGAAACATGTAACTAATACTAGTCATTATTGCGAGATTTGTACGGTTTATGACCTCAAATTCGTTATTGCTTTCTAGGAGAATACCGAATAAATTAACAATCGTTGGAAACATTAACCAAAAAATTTTACAAAAAATTTTTTTCAAAATGCATATTGATTTAGACAAAATAAAAAAACTTCCCCCTGATATCAGAAAAGACTTCATGAAGATGGCTGTAAAGCTTGATGAAAAGAAAAAAATATCCAAAGTAAAAGAGGATTTTCTGTCATTTGCCAAACATATGTGGCCAGAGTTTATAGAGGGAAGACACCATAAAATTATTGGGGATAAGTTTAATCAAATGGCACAAGGCAAGATCAAGCGATTGATTGTTAATATGCCACCAAGACATACAAAGTCAGAGTTCGCTAGCTCCCTGCTGCCCGCTTGGATGATTGGGCGTAACCCTAAATTAAAAATAATTCAAACTACTCACACCGGAGAACTAGCAATTAGATTCGGGCGTAAAGCTAAAACATTAATGGACACGGAAGACTATAAAAAAGTATTTGAAACAAGGCTTAGAGAAGATAGTCAAGCAGCGGGTAGATGGGAAACAGAACAAGGCGGTGAATATTTTGCATCTGGTGTTGGTGGAGCGATTACAGGAAGAGGTGCAGACTTATTAATAATTGACGATCCACACTCGGAACAAGATGCCATGAACATGCCGGCACTTGAGAGAGCTTACGAATGGTATACGTCAGGTCCTCGTCAAAGGTTGCAGCCAGGTGGTGCAATCGTTTGTGTTATGACGCGTTGGAATGTTAAAGATTTAACAGGTCAGTTATTAAAACATCAAAAGGAAGCTAAGTCAGACCAATGGGAACTAATAGAGTTTCCTGCAATCATGCCATCTAATAAACCTGTATGGCCTGAATATTGGAAGATAGAAGAATTAGAAAACGTTAAAGCATCTTTGTCAGTTGGTAAATGGAACGCACAGTGGATGCAAAACCCTACGTCAGAGGAAGGTGCAATCATTAAACGTGAGTGGTGGAACGTTTGGGAAAAAGAAACGATGCCACAATTAGAACACGTCATACAATCTTATGACACGGCTTTTATGAAAAAAGAAACAGCGGATTATAGTGCGATAACAACATGGGGCATCTTTAGAGATTCTGAGGACAGTCCACAGCAGTTGATATTAGTGGATGCAATGAAAGGTAGATACGAATTTCCCGAACTTCGTCGTATAGCCAAAGAACAATATGATTATTGGCAGCCAGAAACTGTATTGATTGAAGCTAAAGCATCAGGTTTACCTTTAACCTATGAGCTTAGAAATATGGGTATACCGGTAGTTAATTTCACACCATCAAAAGGAAACGACAAGCATGCAAGAGTAAATGCAGTTGCACCTTTGTTTGAAAGTGGTATGATATGGGCTCCTGATGAAAAGTTTGCAGAAGAGGTAATCGAGGAGTGTGCAGCTTTTCCATACGGTGATCATGATGACTTGGTCGATAGTATGACACAAGCTGTGATGCGATTTAGACAGGGAGGGTTGGTACAGCATCCTGAAGATTATGTTGAAGATAAAATTATAAAAACAAAAAGAACTTATTACTAATGTCAGAACTAACAGATAAATATTCAAAAAATTTTAGTCCCGCACGAAAAAAAGAATTTGAACGACGTGTGCGTGAAATAGGTCCTGATATGACAGAACTATCAGCTATACTATATGTTTTAGCAGAAATGAGAAGTGAAATGAAATTGGGTGGTAGAGTAGACAAGCCACTAGGAGCAGGAGGCAAGAAATCAGGACCACCACCTAAAAAAGGTCCAAACCCACAAGGCTTGAATATTAAGAATAATACTGTTAAGACAATAAAATTGGAGAAATAAATGGCAGAAATTGAAAAAGCCTTGCCTAACGAGGTAAGAAAAGAAATCAATATTCCTAATGTCGAAGACATACAAGTTGAACTAGAACAACCAGAACAAAAAGGTCCTGTTGAAGTTCAAGAAAACGAAGACGGTAGTGTTGATATAAACTTTGATCCAAAGCTTGGAAGCTTAGATCAAACCAATGAACATTTTGCAAACTTAGCTGAACTATTACCTGATGATGTATTAGATCCGTTAGGTAGTAAAATGTTTGAAAATTATACAGACTACAAATCTTCAAGAAAAGATTGGGAAAGAACTTACACACAAGGATTAGAACTGTTGGGTTTTAATTATGATGATCGAACAGAGCCATTTAAAGGAGCAAGTGGTGCAACGCACCCAGTTCTTGCTGAAGCAGTCACTCAGTTTCAAGCTTTAGCTTATAAAGAATTATTACCAGCAGAAGGACCTGTTAGAACTCAAATCATAGGTATGCCAACACCTGACAAAGAAGCGCAATCACAAAGAGTAAAACAATTTATGAATTATCAAATCATGTCAGAGATGCCTGAGTATGAAGCAGAATTTGATCAAATGTTATTTTATTTACCACTTGCAGGTTCGTCATTTAAAAAAGTTTACTACGATGAAATTATGCAAAGAGCAGTTTCAAAGTTTGTACCAGCAGATGATATTGTTGTGCCTTATACTGCAACATCATTAGATGATTGTGAATCAATTATACATAGAGTTCGTATGTCAGAAAACGAATTACGAAAACAACAAGTAGCTGGATTTTATAGAGATATAGAAATTAATCCATCATACATGGACGAAACATCTTCTGAAAAAGCAGAAAGAGAATTAGATGGAACATCAAAAGGCAGGGATCAAAGAATGTATACACTTCTTGAGTGTCATGTTGATTTAGATCTTGAAGGTTTTGAAGATGTTGGAGTAAACGGAGAGCCAACAGGAATTAAAATTCCATACATTGTAACTGTTGAAGAAGGTACGAGAAAAGTTTTATCTATAAGAAGAAATTATGAAATTGGAGATGCAATGAAAAACAAAATTAATTATTTTGTGCATTTTAAATTTTTACCAGGTTTAGGCTTTTATGGTTTTGGCTTAACTCATATGATTGGAGGATTATCAAGAACAGCAACTGCTGCATTAAGACAATTATTAGATGCAGGAACTTTATCAAACTTACCAGCAGGATTTAAAATGCGTGGCATCAAAATGAGAGATGAAGCGCAATCGATACAACCAGGAGAATTTAGAGATGTGGATGCACCGGGTGGAAACTTAAAAGATGCATTTATGACTTTGCCGTTTAAAGAGCCATCTCAAACTTTATTAGCACTTATGGGTGTCGTGGTACAAGCAGGACAAAGATTCGCTTCCATAGCGGACCTGCAAGTAGGAGATGGGAACCAACAAGCAGCAGTGGGCACGACAGTGGCTATGTTGGAAAGAGGATCGAGAGTAATGTCTGCGATTCATAAGAGATTATATGCTGCAATGAAAAAAGAATTTACAATTTTAGCTAGAGTATTTAAATTATATCTACCTCCAGTTTACCCCTATGATGTTATTGGTGGACAAAATCAAATTAAACAAACAGATTTTGATGACCGTGTTGACATCTTACCAGTTGCAGATCCAAATATCTTTAGTCAGACTCAGAGAATATCTTTAGCTCAAACGGAAATGCAACTGGCTGCCTCAAACCCTCAAATACATAATCAATACGAAGTTTATCGTAATATGTATGAGGCATTGGGGGTAAAAGATATTGATTTAATATTAAAAAAACCAGAAAGACCAATGCCAAAAGACCCAGCGTTAGAACATATTGATGCTTTAGCTGGAAAACCTTTCCAAGCATTTCCTGGTCAAGATCATCAAGCACATATTACAGCGCATTTAAACTTTATGGAAACAAATATGGTAAAAAATGCACCTATGGTAGGCGCTGCAATACAAAAAAACATACTTGAACACATAAGTTTGATGGCACAAGAGCAAATTGAAGTAGAATTTAGACAAGAATTACCTAGATTAGTACAAATGCAACAAATAGCAATGCAAAATCCTCAAATGCAACAACAAGTTAGAATGCTACAAGAAAAAATTGATGGTAGAAAAGCAGTTTTAATATCAGAAATGATGGATGACTATGCAAAAGAAGAGAAAAAGATTACTTCACAGTTTGATAATGACCCAATTGCTAAATTAAGAGCAAGAGAGTTAGATTTACAAGCTCAAGAAAATGCTAGAAAACAAAAAGAAGGTGAAGAAAGATTAAATTTAGATAAAATGCGAGCTATGATGAACGATCAAAACCAAGATGAGAAATTACAACAGAATGAAGAGCTTGCAAACCTTCGTGCAGACACTTCTATTCAAAAAACTATCTTAAGTAAAACAATACCACCTGCTGATAAAACACCAGATGCTATTTCAATAATTAGAGGAGAAGAATAATGTGGTTAAGTGCAATTAAATTAGCTGTTTCTGCTGGAAGTAAAATTTACGCTAACAAACAAAGAACTAAAATGGCAATGTCTGATGCACAATTAATGCATGCAGAAAAAATGGCTCGAGGTGAGGAATCTTACCAAGGTAAACTTTTAGAAGCTCGTCAATCGGACTGGAAAGACGAGGCAGTCCTTATAATTTTAAGCATGCCGATCGTAGTGCTGGCTTGGGCGGTTATATCAGAAGATCCGAGTGCTATGGACAAAGTAAAATTGTTTTTTGAGATGTTCTCGCAGCTCCCGTCATGGTTTACAAATTTATGGATACTTGTGGTTGCGTCGATTTATGGTATAAAAGGAACACAAATATTCCGTGGAGGAATGAACAAGGAGAAAAATAATGGCAAATAGACTATACAACAAACAAATATCACCTAAAGGTTATAAAATGGGTGGAAGAGTAAAAAAAATGGGTGGAGGTAGCCTTAAAGCTGTTAAACCAAATCAAAAAGGTTTAGCAAAGCTTCCTAAAAATGTTAGAAACAAAATGGGCTACATGAAAAAAGGTGGAAAAGTTTAATGGCTAAACTTTGTCCAAAAGGAAAAGCAGCAGCAAAAAGAAAATTTAAAGTTTATCCTTCTGCGTATGCAAATATGTATGCATCAGGAGTTTGCTCTGGAAAAATTACACCTGGTGGTAAAAAAGGTAGTCGTAAAAAAGCTGCTGGTGGTGGAATGATTAACCGTATCCAAATTAAAGGATTTGGTGCAGCAAGAAGATAATGGCTAAAAAAGGCTTACGTGCATGGGTAAAGGAAAATTGGGTCGATATTGCGAACAAACGATCCGATGGCTCATACCCGAAGTGTGGAAGAAGTGGTGGAGAAAAAAGAAAAAATTATCCAAAATGCGTGCCTATTGCAAAAGCAAGAGCGATGAGCAAAGGGCAGCGTGCGGGTGCCGTAAAAAGAAAACAAGCTAAAGCAAACGTTGGACCAACACCAGATAGAGCTGCAACATTCGCAAAAAGAAAAACAGCAGCAAATGGTGGCTACATGGGAAGCTTTATAAAATTAAATGTAGATGGAAAAACAATTGGAAATCCAAGTTTAAAAAAATATTACAAAGGAATGGTGTAATGAGAAGTTATTATTCGAAAGGAACCAATCCTCCAAGAACTAAAAAATATTTCAGACCTACAAAGTCTGGAGCAGGGATGACTAGAGCTGGGGTCGCCCGATACCGAAGAGATAATCCCGGTTCAAAACTAAAAACAGCCGTGACTGGAAAAGTGAAGCCAGGATCAAAAGCTGCTAATCGTAGGAAATCATACTGCGCTAGATCACTAGGACAATTAAAAAGGTCATCAGCAAAAACTCGTAACGATCCTAATTCACGAATAAGACAAGCACGGAGAAGATGGAAATGTTAAATGAAAAGAGCAATATTAGATGCACTTCGTGCTAGATACGAAGCAGAAATAGCTGAAGCAGACGCAATATCTAACATATATTTAGAAAACAGTGTTGGTATTGGAGAACATCCGCAACATCTTGAAGAAATAAACAAACAAATAGAAAAAATAGCTAATGCTAAGGAAAAGTTAGAAGTGTTAGATGAATTTGAACCAGAGAAAGGAACAACGTTATGATGGATCCGTTAGTGGTTGTAGCTAAAATACAAAAAATGATGAGGGAAAACTTACAGAGAGTTGGTGATGCCATGATTAGTGGTGGTGTTGACAATATGGAAAAATATCAGTATATGTTAGGACAAGCAAGAACATATCAATATCTATTACAGGAAATCTCTAACCTGCTAGAAGAAAAGGAGCAAAAAGATGAGCAAGGAAACGTTATCGACATCGGAAAAAACAGTTCCAAAACATAGGAACGCGCTTTCTGAAAAATACAAAGAAGAAGCTAAAGGTGAACCAGAACCTTTAAATCCAGAAAATATTCAAAAACAAAAAGAACAGCTGCCTGAACCTAGTGGCTGGCGACTTTTAGTTTTACCTTTTACACCAAAAGAAAAAACTAAAGGTGGAATAATTATTGCACAAGAATCATTAGAAAAATTACGTATTGCTACAAACTGTGGCTACGTTTTAAAAGTTGGACCATTAGCATATTATGATAAGGAAAAATTTCCTACTGGTGCTTGGTGCAAAAAAGGTGATTGGGTAATCTTTGCTCGTTATGCAGGATCAAGATTACCAATAGAGGGCGGAGAAGTCCGTTTATTAAATGACGACGAGGTTTTGGGTACAATAGGGAATCCAGAATCTGTGCTGCATAATATATAACATAGAAGGAGATAACTATGCCAGACGTAGAAGATAACAAACAAGATCTAGTTGATATAGATACATCAGGACCCGGTGCTGAAATACAATTAGAAGAAGAAAAAATAAAAGAAGTAGAAGTTGAAGAAACAAAAGTAGAAGAAGTAAAAAAAGAAGAGGTAAAAGTAGAAGAACCTGAAGTAAAGGAGAAACAAGAAGTTAGTGAAGAGAAACAAGAAACTAAAAAAGAAGAACCAAAAGAAGAGTTAGAACAATATAGCGAAGGTGTTAAAAAAAGAATTGCTAAACTAACTAAAAAATGGCGTGAAGCAGAAAGACAAAGAGAAGCTGCATTAGAATTTGCTAAAGGTGGTCAGACTGAGTTAGATAAACTAAAAGAAAAATTAGCTAAGTTAGAGCCAGGTTATGTAAATGCTATGGAAGGTAAATTAAAAACTGGACTTGAAGCAGCTAAAGCACAACTTTTAAGAGCAAGAGAAGCTGGAGATATTAATGCAGAAGTTGAAGCACAAAAAGAAATAGCAAGAATTGGTGTTGAAGAGTCTAAAGTTAATACTTTAAAAACTAGATACCAACAACAAGCTAAAGAAACTGTTGCGCCAAAAACATTAGATGAGGCAATCAAAAACCCTGCTACTGACCCAAAAGCAGAAGAATGGGCAGAAAAAAATCCTTGGTTTGGACAAGATAGTGCAATGACTTATACTGCATTTGATTTACATAAAAAACTTACTGAACAAGAAGGCTTTGATCCTAATACAGATGAATATTATGCTGAAGTGGATCGTAGAATGAGACTTGACTTTCCACACAAGTTTGGTAAGACTGAAACAAAGGAAACGACTAAACCTACTCAAACTGTAGCGTCAGCTACGCGGAGTGTAAAACCAAGTCGCAACACAGTGAGACTCACTTCATCTCAAGTAGCAATTGCTAAAAAATTAGGAGTGCCATTAGAAGAGTATGCGAAACAATTAAAAATCACGAAGGAGGCATAAGCATATGACAAACGATAAAATAAAAACTTCCCGTGCGAGTCAAACAAGAGCTAAGACAGCTAAAAAAACTGTTTGGACTCCACCATCATCTTTAGATGCACCCCCTGCACCAGATGGGTACCATCACAGATGGATAAGAGCCGAGACTATGGGTTTTGATGATACAAAAAACATGGCAGGTAAACTGAGATCAGGATATGAATTAGTAAGAGCTGACGAATATCCAGAAACAGATTATCCAACTATCAACGATGGAAAATACAAGGGAGTGATCGGAGTTGGCGGCCTATTGCTGGCTAGGATATCAACAGAGCTCGTTAAATCGCGTGAGGAATATTTTAATAAACTCACAAAAGCAAGAGACGAAGCAGTAGATAACGATCTCATGAAGGAACAGCATCCAGGTATGCCGATTAATAATGATCGACAGACTCGTGTAACCTTCGGTGGTACAAAAAAGAACTAATAATTTTTTAGTAATTTTTGCCAACGAATTAAATTAATCGTTCATCTTTGATGAACAAAGGAGATAAATATGGCAAACCAAGACGCAGCCTTTGGATTAAGACCCCTAGGCAAAATTGGAGGGTCACCTGATAACAACGCAGCTACTGAATACGAAGTAGCAGCATGTGCTTCAGCTTTTTCTCAAAACGACCTTATGGTCGCTTTGGCAGCAGGAACAGTTGGAATAGGCGCAGCTACTGATAACGGAGTGCTTTTAGGCTCTTGTCAGGGCGTGTTTTTCACTGACGCTACAACAAGTAAACCAACCTTTGCTAATCACCTAGCCGCATCAAACGCAGCTACTGATATCAAAGCGTTTATTACTGACGATCCGCATCAAGTTTATGAAATACAATCGGATGCATCAGGCGCAACTCAACAATTAGACGTTTTCACAAACGCTGATGTTGCTGTTGGTGCAGGTGTAACACCGCATTTTGTTTCTAAAACTGAAGTGACGGATACTCAATCAACAACTACAGCTAACTTGCGAATTATCGGAGTTTCTGACGATCCAGACAATAGCGATTTAACATCTGCTAATTGTAACTTTAAAGTGATCATCAACGAACACTTCTATATGACCGCAACTGGCGTATAATAGCAGAATAGGAGATTAAATTATGGCTATATCAAGAGGACAACTAGTTAAAGAACTAGAGCCAGGTTTGAATGCACTATTCGGCTTGGAATACAACAACTATGCTAATGAGCATGCGGAAATTTTCGACACTGAAAACAGTGACAGAGCTTTTGAAGAAGAAGTTATGTTATCTGGTTTTGCAAATGCACCAATCAAAGCTGAAGGAACTTCAGTTTCATTTGATAATGCACAAGAAACTTTCACAGCTCGTTACACACATGAAACACTTGCTCTTGCTTTCGCAATCACTGAAGAAGCGATTGAAGACAACTTGTATGACAGACTTGCGTCTAGATATACAAAAGCTTTAGCAAGATCAATGGCTAACACTAAACAAGTGAAAGCTGCTAATGTGTTAAACAACGCGTTCAGTTCATCTTCTGCAGGTGGTGATGGTAAAGAGCTTTGTGCTACTGACCACCCAATTGCAGCTGGAACAGAACAGAATGAGTTATCTACTGCGGCAGACCTTAACGAAACATCATTGGAGCAAGCTTTAATAGACATTGCAGCAATGACTGATGAGAGAGGTCTTAAAATTGCAGCACAAGGAACTAAGTTAATTATTCCTTCTGCGCTTCAATTTACTGCTGAAAGACTTATGAAGTCTGCAGGTAGAACTGGAACAGCTGATAATGATATCAATGCAGTTGTGTCAAAAGGAATGATACCACAAGGTTATACTGTGAATCATTACTTAACTGATACAGATGCGTTTTTCATTAAAACAGACGTGCCTAACGGTCTAAAACACTTTGTTAGAGCGCCGATGAAAACAGCTATGGAAGGTGACTTTACAACTGGTAACGTAAGATACAAAGCTAGAGAGAGATACTCATTTGGGTTCTCTGACTGGAGAGGTATTTTCGGATCACCGGGAGCGTAATCATAACATTTTTGTGGCGGGACATAGTTCCGCCACAATTGAAGAATAGAAAGAAAAAATGCACCCTAAAAACTTCAGAATACAAATAAATGCTTACCAATATCATGCAGATTTTGTTATAACTTGCATAGATAGTCCATTAGATATTGAAAATGCAATCATTGACAGATTGGGAAAAAATGATATAAAGTGGGAACATCTTGGAGAAATGATGGATCCAAGAGTAAATAGAATAACCTATGAGGAGGTTATAAATGGTGCAAGCACATCTACAGGACCTTTACAAACAGAAAAGGGGCCTGGAACTAGAATGGGAGCAAGAGCATCTTAACGAGGGTAAATACACTCTCAATATGGTTAGAATCGATCATAAAGTTCGAGAAGTAATTAATCATATTAAAATGGCTGAGGCTAAAAAAGCCCACCTTGATAACAAGGTTGAGGATGCAGCCCCACAAGTTTCTGTAGCTACTTAATAAAAAGCTACATCGTTGAATAAATTCAATTCACATTACAGGCTCTCTTGCGCTTTATTAAAAACTGTTGTATATTTATCACACTATACAAATTAAAATAAATTAAATGTAGACGTGTATAGTCGACATGCCCCTAGGGACTACATTTAAAATATTCTAGGAGGAATATTATGGCTAAAACAACTTTTTCAGGTCCAATAAGATCTGAAGATACTTTTAAAACAATTAGTAAAAACTCCACTACTGGAGCAATTACTGAAATCATCACTTTAGGTGATGGACCAGTTGCATTAGGAGATGAGAACAAAACACTTGACAATGCAACACACAGTGGAAGAACTCTTGTAGTTCCTGCACTTGGAAGTAATAGAACAATAACTTTACCTGCACCAGTTGCTGGTTCTCACTTTAAATTTATTTATGGTGGTGCTGCAGAAGAGGCAGAAAATTTAATTATAATAACACCAGGAAATAGTAATTTCTTCATTGGTGGAATTGTTCATTTAGATTCAAATGCTGACAACGTATCAGTTTATTCTGATGGAAACTCTAACTCAAAAATAACTTTTACAGATTTTGGTTTATTTGAAATTAATATTTTGGCTAAAGATAGTACAAATTATTACATTTGGGGTTATCAAGAAGGTGCAGACGTACCTGCATTTGCAGATCAGTAATAATTAACTTTAATTAGAGCGGGGCTTTAGCCCCGTTCTCTAACAGGAGAAAAAAATGGCAGACGCAGTAACAAGTCAAACAATAATTGACACAGACAAAAGAGCAGTAATTAAACTTACTAATATTTCAGATGGAACTGGAGAAAGCTCAGTAAAAAAAGTTGATGTATCAGCTTTAAACGCACGATCAGCTGATTCAGCTGCTTGTTCTAGAGTTACAATTGATCAAGTTTGGTACGATGTTGGAGGATTAAGAGCAGCATTAGAATTTGATGCAACTTCAAATGTTGTAGGTTTAGTTCTAGGTGGAAGTGCAGCAGCAGGTAATGTTTCAGGACATTGGGATTATAGATCATTTGGTGGAATTAAAAATAATGCTGGTAGTGGAATTACTGGTGATATTGATTTGACGACACATGGTCATACAGCTCATGATCATTACACAATAGTATTAGAGTTAAGAAAATCGTATTAGGGAGGTAACTGATGGCCAATACAACTTCCGGCACAGTTACTTTTGACAAAACTTTTGCTGTAGATGATTTAATAGCAGAGGCATACGAGCGAATAGGTTCACAAGTAACTTCTGGATATCAATTAAAAACGGCAAGACGTTCTTTAAATATAATGTTTCAAGAATGGGGTAATAGAGGTTTGCACTATTGGGAGATAGCTGAAACTAATATTGATTTAATTGAAGGCCAAGCTGAATATACTTTTTATAGAGAAAGTGGAGACGGAACAAGTTCTAGCACAAATGCAACATCTAATGTTTATGGTGTGGCAGATATTTTAGAAGCAACTTTAAGAACTGATAGAACTGCAACTGATCAAGCTGATCAAGCATTAACAAAAATAGATAGATCTACATATTCTGCATTATCTAATAAATTATCTAAAGGCACACCTTCACAATATTTTGTACAAAGATTTATTGATAAAACTACTTTAACAGTTTATCCAACAGCAGATTCATCTAACGCATCTAAAGATTTACATTTTTATTATGTAAAAAGAATACAGGATGCAGACTCAACTTACACTGATGCAACAGATGTACCATTTAGATTTGTACCGTGCATGGTTTCAGGGCTTGCATTTTATTTAGCACAAAAATTTGCACCAGATAGGATACAAGCTATGAAACTTTATTATGAAGATGAATTAGCTAGAGCATTATCAGAAGATGGTTCTTCTACTAGTGTACATATAACACCAAAAACTTATTATCCAGGAACATAATGGCAAGAGGAAAATATTCAAAAGCAATATCAGACAGATCAGGGATGGAGTTTCCATATAATGAAATGGTTAAAGAATGGAATGGTTCTTTTGTACATCGTTCAGAGTTTGAAAGAAAACATCCACAACTAGAATTGAGAACAAGAGGCGGAGATGCGGAAGGTTTATTAGATGCTAGAAATGATAGAACTGAAAATGAAGTTATTGCAATATTAGGACCTAATCCTTTTGAAACTATTGCAGCTAGTTCTGGTATAATAAATGTAATAGAAAAAAGCCATGGTAGATCTACAAGTGATACAGTGAGATTTAGAGGTGCACTCTCTACTTCAAAAACATTTAAAAATCCACAAAATTTTGATGGTATTACTGGATCTAATATTGCAAAATCTGCTGGCTACTCGATTACAGTTGGCAAAAGAGATTCTAGTGGAAATATTACAAACACAACAGACTTCTATCACTTTACTGTGGACACAAACACTGCTACAAGTGGAGGAGTATCAGGAGGAGGAGAGAATTGCTCGGCAGGTCCAGCAACTCTAACGGCATAATATGGCAGGATTAAGTGCATCAGGATTAAAAACACAAATAAGAAGTTATACAGAAGTGGATTCAACTGTTTTATCAGATAGTGTATTAGAAAATATAATATTAAATGCACAGTACAGAATTTTTAGAGATGTGCCCATTGATGCTGATAGAAAAACATCTACAGGTAATTTTACATCTGGAACTGGAACTGTAACTGTTCCAGCAGGAGCTGTCTTTATTAGAGCAGTACAGGTCTACACTGCAACTGGATCTACTTATACAGGTGCTAATACTTATTTAGAAAAAAGAGACTTAACATTTTTAGAAGAATATATTTCAGCAACTACATCTACTGGTACACCAAAATATTATGCTATGTTAGATACAGGAGCAACAGGAGAAAGTTCATCAAACTCTGGATCTATTGTTGTGTCACCAACACCAAGTGGAACATTTGCATATAAAATACATTACAACGCAGTTCCAGCATTATTAGAAAATAATGACACTAATTATATTAGTATGAATTTTTCAAATGGTCTGTTATATTGTTGCTTAGCAGAAGCTTACGGGTTTCTAAAAGGTCCAGCTGATATGCTGCAATTATACGAACAAAAGTATCAACAAGAAGTACAAAAATTTGGAGGAGAACAAATAGGCAGAAGACGAAGAGATGATTACACAGACGGAACAGTAAGAATCCCAGTGCCTTCTCAAACACCTTAAGGATTAAATTATGGCATCAACATTTTCAGATCTTGGTATAGAACTTATGGCTACTGGCGAAAACGCTGGTACATGGGGAACAAAAACAAATACCAACTTACAAATAGTAGAAAAAGCAATCTCTGGTTATGTAGAACAAGCAGTAACTAGTGGCGGAACAACAGCGTTATCAATTACAGATGGAGATGCAACAGAATCAACATCAGTTGCAAGACACGCTGTTATAAAACTAACAGGTACAATAACAGGTAATTCTATTGTAACTGTACCAGATTCAGTAGAAAAAGTTTACATTGTAACAAACGGCACATCAGGTGCATACACTGTGCAATTTAAAACAGCATCAGGAACGGGTATTACTTTTGGTGTATCAGAAAAAACTACAAGACTAGTTTATTCAGATGGAACAAATCTTGTTGATGCAGGATTTGGTGGATCGTTAGATATAGAAGGAAGAGAATTAGTTTTAGATGCTGATGGTGATACAACCATTACAGCAGATACAGATGATCAAATAGATATTAAAATTGCAGGAGCTGATGATTTTCAATTTACTGCAAATACTTTTACTGCACAATCAGGCAGTACAATCGCTGCACAAGCATTAACTGCTACAA
>VTLG01004741.1_pt1 | contig 14621 bp, 15 predicted proteins | sample 4694571 | NCBI WGS metagenome assembly VTLG01 (sample SAMN12604809, study PRJNA352737) | marine metagenome | biome: ENVO:00000447; feature: ENVO:00000209|ENVO:00000569|ENVO:01000036; material: ENVO:00002151; isolation source: viral sequences binned using virsorter ...
TGTAATGTAGTTGACCAAGCTAAAGAAACAGTTGAGTTTTATAAGAATGCTATTGAGCAAGGAAATTATAAAATAAAGTTTGAGTAGGAGAACGAAAATTGTCGGAGAATAAAATAGTCCAGTTTGAAACCATACCACAATTAAAATTGGGGTTTGCTGGCATAGGTTTAGATGAGGTGAATATTATTAATAAGTATATTGATGATAACACTGAAAGATTGCCAGACCTGTCTTCGCAATTGGTAGGACAAATAAAGCAAGATGAAAAATCAAAGCAACTAGAATTTGATTTGAACGATACTGTTCCTAAGCAGTTGAGTAAGTTTTTTATTATGTGTGCAAAAGAATATGCTGCTGAACATCCAATGTCAGATCGTGTTAAAAAAATTATTGGGCCAAAGGAAGAGTATGTTGTTAAAAAAATGTGGTCGGTGCATAGTTATTCTGGGGACTACAATCCTTTACATGAACACGGAACTGTCAGTGGGCGTGGAGTATCCATGATTGCATTTCTGAAGCTCCCGTCACAAATATCTGATATAGCAGAAAGTATGAAAGGTGAAATTGGCGTACAGCAAGGTAATTCTGGTAGTACAGATGGTCTAACTCAATTTGTTTGGGGTGGAGACAGCATGTATGATATTCCTAGATTTAAGCACCCTTCCTTTGCGTATGCTCATCCAGAAATAGGAAAGGTTGTTATATTTCCAATTTGGTTGCTTCATCAAGTATCTCCATTTTTTGGTGAAGGTGAAAGAAGAACAATGTCTTGTAACATTGATATAATTAATAGTCATGTATGAATTGAAAGTCAAAAACGGAACATATAAAGCAAACAGTTTAACATCTTTATTGTGGGTTGTATTGCGCCACAGATTTCATCATTGGACAAAAGGTGAAGGGTTTATTGACTAATGTATGAATTGAAAGATTATCTTAATGCAATAAACCATACAAAAGAGCCTCTTTTAGACACTGTGGATGAGCAATGGGAAAAAAAATATTATCCATTTATAGTAAATAAGTGTGTTGCTCCGTTTCCAGACACCATTATGTTGTTGAATGAGATCAATCAACTACATCATCTAGATAAGAAACTCCAATTTGATTTTTTAATAAATAGTTTACGACCAAGGAAAAGATACACCCCTTGGCTGAAGGCGAAGAAATTAAAAAATCTAGAGTATGTTAAAGAGTTTTATGGATACAATAATGAGAAGGCAAAGGTCGCTCTTGATATACTAAATGATGAACAAATTTCTGCCATAAAAACAAAATTAAATAAGGGTGGAAGAGATGGAAGAAATTAATTGGACACAGGAGCATATGCTTGAAGTTGGGTTGAAAGAACCTGACGATTTTTTGAAGGTACGAGAGACTCTATCTCGTATCGGTGTTGCTTCCCGAAAAGAAAGAAAACTATATCAATCTTGCCACATATTACATAAGCAGGGACGATATTATATTGTGCATTTCAAAGAGTTATTTGCTCTTGATGGAAAGAAAACCAATCTGTCTGAAAATGATATTGCACGACGAAATACAATTGCAAATCTATTGAAGGATTGGGGTTTGATTAATATACTTGGAGAGGTAACAGATGTAGCTCCCTTGAGCCAAATTAAGGTTCTTTCGTTTAGTGAAAAGAATGAGTGGACATTAGAAACCAAATATAACATAGGTAAGAAAAAAGAAACCTAATGGAAAAGTTCAAGTCTTTTATAACAGAAGCAAAGGAAGACAAGTATCGTATTCTTGTTATTTCTGCTGAGCATGGTGAAAAAGCTATCACTGCAAAGAGGATGGAGGAAGAAGCAGAAAATCTTAAATATCCGATTTATGTTGCTCCTATGGATGGAACATATACCAAGTTTGAAAATAATATTAGAACTGTACATAAAATTGATGATGATAAGGGGTTTGAAATTCATATTGAAGATACCGTTATTTTTATTCGTGGTACTCCCGAAAGAGACAGCTGGCTTGATTTTATATCACAATTAGAAAAGTCTGGTTACTGTGTGGTTAATAGTCGAGACTGTATGGAATTGGCAGCTGACAAATATCGTACTTATTTGAGGCTTCAAGATTTTGGTCTTACACAACCTAATACTGTTCTGATTCCAAATAAAGACTCTGCTGAAAAATCGTTTGAAAATTTAGGAACTAAATTTCCTATAATTCTAAAAACTCTTAGAGGCTCTAAAGGTGTAGGTGTTTTATTTATAGAATCAGAAAGATCGCTAAATTCTATTGTACAATTGTTATTTAAACAAGATAGTCAATCTGATCTTCTCATCCAAGAATATATAAAAACTGATTTCGATATTCGTGCGTTGGTGTTGGGAGGCAAAATCATTGCCACGATGCAAAGAGATGTTCTAGAGGGTGATTTTAGAAGTAATTTTTCTCAAGGAGCAAAAGTCAAAAAATATGATTTAACTGATCTTGAAATCGAGCAGTGTCTTCTGGCGGCTAAAGCAGTTGGTGGTCTATTTACTGCTGTAGACTTTATTCCATCAGAGAATCCAAAGAAAGACCCACCATATATTCTGGAAGTGAATAGTTCACCAGGCACAGAGGGTATTGAAGAAGCAAATAATAAAAATATTGTTAAAGAAATTATAACATATTTTAATGATCCTGAGTTGCGATATACTGTACCAATTGAATGTGGTTTCTTAGAGGTTTTAAATGTAAAACCATTTGGCCCTATTATTTCTAAATTTGATAGCGGTAATTCTTCATTACCTGTTATTCATGGCGATGATATAGAATTGAAAGGTAAGATGGTTCATTGGAAGCTATTCGGTAAAGATATGAAAAATCGTTTGATAAAAACAAAGAAAGTAAATCTTGGTGGTATGCGTGATTATTCCGAAGAGAGATATACAATTGCACTTGATATTGAATTTGCTGGAACCATTTACAAAAATGTAGAATTTACTATTGATGATCGAAAAAATAGGACACGCATTTTACTTAATCGTGACATAATGCGGCAAATGAATGTCATGGTTAATCCTCAAAGAAAATATATTATCACAACCAAATATGTCCTTGACAATTAACTCCAAAGGTGATATAGTTACTATATGAATTTCTATACAAATGTACTTCAGTGGGGAAATAATCTCCTTGTTCGTGCCGTCATAAATGATAAACGTGAAGATTTTAGAGTAAGATATTCTCCCACACTTTATGCTCCCGTAGAAAAGAAAACTCCATACAAAAATCTTAATGGTGGTTATGTCACTGATTTGACATTTTCTACCATGAAAGAAGCTAAGGAATGGGTTGAAAGTCATAAGTCTCAACCAGAACTTGTATATGGAAATACTCAATATCCTTACACTTATATTGCTGATACCTATAAGGGTAGAGTTGATTGGGATTCAGAAAAACTTCTCATAGTTACAATTGATATTGAAGTTCAGTGTGAGAATGGATTTCCTGCACCAGAACTTGCTGAAGAAGAACTTCTATCCATAACGATTAAAAATCATCAGAGCAAACGTGTTGTTGTTTGGGGTATAGGCGATTTTGAAACAGACCGTGAAGACATAACTTATATAAAATGTGAGAGCGAAGTACATCTATTAAAAGAGTTTCTTGTGTTTTGGGAAAAGTATCATCCCGATATTGTTACAGGTTGGAATTCAGAATTTTTTGATATTCCATATGTTTGTAATCGTATTAAAAAGTTGTTTGGTGAGGATGAATTGAAACGTCTGTCACCTTGGGGTGGAGTAAAGGATCGTGAAGTTTATAAGATGGGCCGACATCACCAAATATATGATATACAAGGTATTGCTGCACTTGACTATTTTGATCTTTATCGTAAGTTCACATATTCTGCTCAGGAGTCATATCGGTTAGACCATATTGCATTTGTTGAATTGGGAGAGAGTAAAGAAGGTAATCCTTTCGAAACTTTCCGTGAATGGTACACCAAGGATTTTCAATCATTCATCGAATATAATATCAATGACGTTGAACTTGTTGATAAATTAGAAGACAAGATGGGGCTTATCGAATTGTGTTTAACTATGGCTTATGATGCCAAGGTAAACTTTACGGATGTTCTGGGCTCTGTTCGTTATTGGGATATTCTGATATATAATTATTTGCGAGAAAAGAATATTGTTATTCCACCAAAACGTAAATCAGAGAAGATAGAGAAATTTGAAGGTGCTTATGTAAAAGACCCTATTGTTGGTATGCATAAATGGGTTATGAGTTTTGATTTGAATTCTCTATATCCACATTTGATTATGCAATATAATATTTCACCAGAGACACTTATGCCTAGTGAAATAAAAGAAGGAATGGTTGATAAGATACTTGATGGTAAGATTAAAAATACCACTGATCATTGCATGACTCCAAATGGTGCTTTCTTTCGAAAAGATAAACGAGGATTTTTGCCTGAAATAATGGAGACTATGTATAATGACCGTACAAAATATAAAAGACTTATGCTGGAAGCTAAGCAACAATATGAGGACACTAAAGACCCTAGACTACTCAAACACATTTCATTATATAACAACATCCAAATGGCAAAGAAGATTTCTCTCAATTCGGCGTATGGTGCTATTGGGAATAATTGGTTTCGCTATTTCGATCTTATGGTTGCTACTGCAATTACAACATCTGGCCAGTTATCTATACGATGGATTGAGAAGGCTCTTAACATCTATCTCAATAAAATCTTGGATACAAAAAATGAGGACTATGTTATCGCATCTGATACCGATTCGGTTTATATCACTTTTGACGTATTTGTTAGTAGGGTGTTTAAGGAGGGAGGAACACCTGAGAAAATTACCGATATCTTGGACACATTTGCAAAAGAGAAGCTGGAACCTTTTATTCTCAAAAGTTATACGGCTCTTGCTAAGAGTATGAATGCATATGAACAAAAGATGGAAATGTCAAGAGAGGTGATTGCTGATAAGGGAATCTGGACTGCAAAGAAAAGATATATTTTGAATGCATGGGATATTGAAGGTGTTCGTTATAAAACTCCTCAATTAAAGATTATGGGCATTGAAGCAGTCAAGTCATCCACTCCAGCTGTATGTAGACAAAAGATTAAGGATGCATTGAACATCATCATGACGGGTGATGAGAAAGAATTAAATAATTTTATACAAGAGTTCAGAGATGAATTTATGAAATTACCACCAGAAGATATTGCATATCCTCGTTCTGTTAATGGACTTAAAAAGTTTTCATCATCCAATGGTATGTTTGCAAAGGGAGCTCCCATTCATTGCAAGGGGGCTATACTTTATAATCATTTGGTGAAGAAACATAAGTTATCAAATAAATTCCCCCTGATACAAGAAGGAGATAAAATAAAATTTTTGCATATGAAACAACCTAACATCTATACATCAAGTGCATTTTCTTTTTTAACTTCTTTTCCAAGGGAACTTGACATTATTGATAGAATAGATTATGATGAACAATATACTAAATCATTTGTAGAACCGTTAAGATTTATAACTGAAAAGATACTTTGGAAAATTGATGACAGCTATGGAACGCAAGGCACGTTAGAGGATTTCTTTTGATGAGTGAATTATATAATATATTAATAAAAAGTGCTGATTCTACAGGACTACCTATTATTAACAGCTCTCAATTTGTTAGTTTAACAGAGAAATATGGTAAAGAAGAATTTCGTATAATTCTTGCAGAATATATTGCTAAGGAAAAACCAGAATATCCTTTAAGGAAATTTAATGAACAAAAAGTAGTTAAAAGTTTTCATAAACTAAAACAAGCAGATTATACAGATTTTATAGTGTCTTCTGATAAAGAGGTTATTGAAAAATATGACGATTACAAATTTCCATATAGTAAGTATGGTTTGGGTGTAATAGATGGGCCTTCTACATTTAATTATATTAGTGATTATTTTATGAATGATTTGAGAATGTCTTGTGGTTCGTATGGATATTTAGCCCCTGCTCAAGTATGGGGCTGTGGTGAATCAAAAAAAATATGGTCTTCTATTGGAGGACTGTGGAGAGGCGTAAATACTCCGAAAGATATAAGTCCAAAAAGTATAGTAGAAATATTGCGTCTTGGCACATATATTGCAACACAATTCAAACCTATTGTTGCAAAAACCATTTATGAAATGTCTAATGCAAAGACTGTACTTGATACATCTATGGGTTGGGGTGATAGGCTTACTGCATTTTATGCTTCTAATGCAACTCATTATATAGGATGTGATCCCAATCCAAATACATTTGAACGATATAAAACTATGATTGAGTTTTTTGATAAACTTACTGGCGGGAAAAAGACTGTACAAATGTATCGGTGTGGTGCTGAAGATTTGCCGTGGGATAAGATTAAAAATGTAGATTGTGCATTTACCAGCCCACCATATTTTTCTACAGAACGATATAATGAAGGTGGAAAACATGAAGAAGACCAATCATGGGCAAAGTATAATACATATGAAAAATGGAGAGATAATTTCTATTTACCAGTTGCACAAAATAGTTTTGAGTCTCTAAGTGATAATGGAGTATTGATGGTAAACATACTTGATCCAAAAGTCAAAGGAAAGCGTTATCGTTCTGGTGATGAATTAGTGAATTTATTGAAGGATGATTTTATTGGCCAAGTTGGTATGAGAATTATGCAACGTCCACAAGGTAAATCAGTGTTCTCTGATGAGGATGGTAATTTTGATAAAGATGCAATGAACAAATTTATGAACAAAATATATATAGAAAACATCTGGTATTTTGGGAAGAACAAAGACTTTGATATATTCCAACATACCAAGAAGGGTACTTTAGAAGAATTTTTTGGATGATATATTTGGAAGATTGTAGGGAGACATTAAAAAGAGATATAGTATATGATTATGTCTTAACTTCTCCACCAGATTATAATGAGCTAAATATAAATCCAAACACTGATGAGTGGCAGAATTTTTTAAGTGAATGGATGAGCCTATTAAAACCAGTTAATAATCTGGTTACAATATGCACTACTGATAGAAAAGGAGATGGTAAGATATATCCCAAACATATAAAAGTCATTGATATAATGGAACAAAATGGCTGGTTTCTAAAATCAAAAAAGGTTTGGGTGAAGTCTTATAAGGTTAATATGTTTAGAATGAATTATATGAACATACTTACATTTGCTAGAAAACCATTCAAGGTTAAAAAGCCGCATGATCCTGATGTTATTTATGATGATAAGAGTACAAAGATAGATGGATTTTCTTTTGGAATGTCTGAACTGGTATGTGAAATAATGATTGAAAATCATACTAACGAAGGGGATGTTGTTTATGATCCATTTATGGGCAGTGGAACAACAGGTGTAGCCTGTATTAAAATAGGTAGAAAATATATTGGTAGTGAAATCAGTGAAGAAAATAAAAAAATTGCTGAAAGGAGATTGACAAATCCATTACTTTCTGGTATTATACAAACATGATTAATTGATATGGGTGAACCTGTCAAACAATCATTTAACAGACATTTATAGGAGAACTTTTATGTCATTTAAAACGAAAACAGAAGCCGACTTCATGGTGAACGTCGCAAAAGGTGGTATCATAGAATTTACTGATGCCGATCTTTCTCTACACAAAACAATCTTTAATCCAGATATCCGTCCAGCATATTTTCAAGACCTAAGCCCTATGGGTTTAGATTATGTTGATACTGAATTGAGGGAAAGTATTGAGATAGACCCTGTTTTACATCGAGCAATATTTGGAAGTCAGAAATATCGCAAGGGTCACAATCCGAAATATAACGGAATTAAAGCTTCTATGTTAAAGAATTATGACTTGAGGGAAAAGCCCCTACAAGCGGTGATTGATGACGATGGAAAGATTTTGTTTCTTTTCAACGGCAATACCACACATAACATTTTAAATAGTCATACGAATGTACAAAATCGTTTGGTTGCGGTTTACAAGAAAAATCGCTATTTTACTACTGGTAAGTTAATTCTTATTGGTGGTCGAATGAATTCTATTGACTATCCATCTGGAACTGTTACATGGGATGATATTCGATTGATTATTGAAGGTTATCTTGAAACTGGTGAACTTACGCTTCCCAAAAATCCAACAATAGCTGAAAAACAAACATTTGTTAAAGAGATACATAAGATCATATATTTTTCTTCAAATGGTACAATAACGGTTAACAAAACCATTAATGGATTTATTAACGATGCTATGGAGAAGATTACTGGTTCTCAGGAAATTCTTGGTGCTAAAAATGGTGAAGATGTAATTACTTACCTTGAAGAACATTACGGTTGGCGAAGCGATACCCGTATGGTGTATACTGGTTCTACTGCCAACAGTGATAAGATTTTTGAAGCTTGGAAGAACTGGTTCAAGCGATTTACTGAAAATTATGAAAATGGTGACTCGAATGTAAAGCCTGATGCTGTCATGGTTAACACTGTTATACATATGGGTATGCCTGATCCTTCTGATCCAGTAAAGGATTTTTTCACAACATATAAGAGATTCTGGGATACTTGGAATGATGTTGATGATTTTGTGCAAGGTCCATATATGCAGGAAGGTAAGAAATCTCAACTTTACAACATCATTGGTGCATGGCAGCAAGTCAAAGAACTTGATGATATTTGGGACTTTGGTTCGGTTGTACCATTTGAAGAATTCGTTGTAGAGTATAATAAACGCTATAACAAAAATGTAATTGCAATTGCTGCTTAATAAATATGGGGGAACCTCGGTTCCCCCTACTTTTAAGGATTTTATATGACAGATTTTTTAAAGAATGTAATCAAGGATGTAGGAAATGAATATGCATCCTTAGTGATTGATGGTGTAGAGGCTGGTGATGTAGATTCTTTCATCGACACGGGCTCATATATTTTTAACGGACTATTATCTGGTTCTCTTTACGGTGGACTTGCTGCAAATAAGATAACCGCATTGGCCGGCGAGAGTGCAACAGGCAAGACCTATTTTCTTATGGGTATTGTAAAGAATTTTCTTGACAAAGACCCCAATGCTGGTGTAATATATTTCGAAAGTGAGTCTGCAATCACAAAGCAGATGGTGGTGGATAGGGGTATTGATCCGAAACGAATGGTTATTATGCCCGTAACAACCGTACAGGAGTTTCGTACACAAACTCTAAAGGTTCTGGACTCTTATCTAGTACAACATGAGTCAGAACGCAAGCCTTTATTTCTGTGTCTTGATTCTCTTGGTATGCTGTCCACAACTAAAGAAGTAGAAGATACAGCAGATGGTAAAGAGACAAGAGATATGACAAGGGCACAAGTTCTCAAAGCTGCATTTCGTGTATTGACTTTGAAACTAGGGCGTGCTAAGGTTCCTATGGTTGTCACCAATCATACATATGATGTTGTTGGTTCTATGTTCCCCCAAAAAGAAATGGGTGGTGGCTCTGGTTTGAAATATGCTGCATCATCCATCATCTATCTAACCAAAAAGAAAGAAAAGGATGGCACGGAAGTTGTTGGTAATATTATTCATTGTAAGAATCATAAATCACGTTTGACTGTAGAGAATAAGATGGTTGATGTTCGTTTGACATATGATAAAGGACTTGATCGATATTATGGTTTGTTAGAACTTGCAGCGAAGTATGAGATATTCAAGAAATTGGCAACACGATACGAGTTACCTGATGGAATGAAGCAATATGGTAAAACAATTTTGAACAATCCAGAAACATATTTTACTGAAGAGATTATGCAGAAATTGGAAATAGCCGCAGAAAAAGAATTTAAATATGGATAATATGTAATGAGTCATTTTAGATTCATAGAAAAAAATATTGACGTAAGTAAAATCGTAAATGAAATTCGATCTGATGATTGGGGTGTTGTTGGTAAGTTAGAAGGTGCAGCTGGTGATTTGAATCCATATGGATTTCTACCACTCACTATGGCAGTAGTTAAAAAAATGGGGGATGATCCTAAGAATACTGAACTCCAAGAAAATACTCCAATGTACCATACCTATCGTGAGATAAGACGATGGTTGAAGACATATAAATTACATAGACATTCCCGTGCTGCATTTTTTAGATTAAAGCCTGGAGATAGTGTAGGACGCCATGTTGATGACGGTACATACTATTTAACAAGAGACAGATATCATCTGTCTCTATTAGGAACTTACGAATATACAGTAGGTGAGGAAATGCATATTATTGAGCCAGGAACTTTCTTTTGGTTTAATAATAAGGAATATCATAGTGCTTATAATAACGGTAATATTGATAGGGTAACATTTGTTTTTGATGTTCCCAAAAGTAAAAGGAATCCGTGAAATGCTACAAGTGATTGAAAATTGTTGTTCTACATCATATCTTGATATGTTAAAATCTGCAGCAATGAACAGTAGTAATTGGAATCTAAAATATCCGCTTGGTATGTCATTTGAAGATAAACATTTAAAACTTGATATTATTGAAAATGAACCAGTAGATGAATTGTTAGCTGGAATGGCAATGGGACTTCTTATTCAGATTTATGAATCAAAAACATATGCTGGTATTAAAAGTAAAGATTTGTTTTATCCAGAGGTTTCATATTGTGGTATAAGTATGAAGGACAAACATCGATTAGATAATAGGCATATTGACCATGAGCATGATACGGATTACATCAAGATTGTTGGATTGCTAAACAGTAATTGGAATTCCAAAGACGGTGGATTATTTCTGCATGGTGGTGAAGCAATTCCTATGGTTCCTACTCATTTTGTTGTGTTTGACCCAAGAGTTCAACATTGTGCCTCTGAAATTACTACGCATAAAAAGCGTTTGGGAATTGATTTTACAGTAAAGAAAAAATAGTGTACTCTAATTGGTATGGTGGATATATGGATAATTTTGTTAGAATTTATAATGATGTAATAACGAATGAGAAGTGTCAATATTTTGTTGACAAATTTGAAGCCCATCCAGAAATGCATGAGATACAAAATAATAGTCAAGGAAAAACTTTAACCCTGATAAATTTAATGGGCTCTTCTGATACTCCATTTATGGAAGATTTGAATTTTCTTAGCAATTTATTCATGGAAAATGTTGAGAAGTATAAAAAAGATTGTCGTATAAAACCATTTCAATTTCCAGATAAATTTGGTGTAGAAGCATTTAAGATTAAACGATATTTACCTGATACAACAGATGAGTTTCCTGCTCATGTTGATGTTAGAGATTATGCGACTGCTAGACGTTTTCTAGTTATGTTTACCTACCTTACAGATAATTATTCTGGCCAAACAGAGTTAGAAGTTTTAGCTGGTTCATCACCTTGTAGTAGAGGTTCTATTTTACTCTTCCCTCCAATGTGGCCGTGGATACATGCTGGAAAAGCACCTGTGAAAAATCCAAAATATATCATTGGGAGTTATTTACATTATGTCTGATATAAAAGACAGATATATGTTTGTTTCACAGGAGAATGAAGATTTTGCTTCCATCATGATTAAGGATGGTAAGTTCAAGGATGTAATATATAATTATGGTAAGGTATCAATTCCAGAAGAAGATAATTTAAATGAAGATGGAACCTTGCCTTTTCGTTTTGAATATACTATACTAGATAATGTAGGAATTCCAAGAGAGAATTTTGGAGAAGATTTTTTTACTCTCATTGGTGATATTCTAGTTGATATCATACATGAGCAATCAGAGGAAGATAATGTTAAATATGTCACAGACGATTGAACGAACAACTCTAACACAACTTGTAACCAATGAGCAATATGCTCGTAAAGTGTTGCCGTTTATGAAGAAAGACTATTTTGCTGACAGAACGGAAAGAACTATCTTTGAAGAGATAACAAAGTTTGTAGATAAGTATAATAAAATTCCTACGCAAACTTCTCTGGAAATTGAGGTACAGGGAAGAAAAGATTTAAATGAAGATGAGTATAAGAAAGTTGTTGCTGTCATTCAGACGCTCAGCTCTACTGATGTAGACTTTGATTGGTTAGTAGATACCACAGAAAAGTTCTGCAAAGATAAGGCGGTGTATAATGCTATTGTTGAAGGCATATCTATTATTGATGGAAAGGATAAGGATCGTGGGCCAGATGCTATTCCCAGTATTCTTACTGATGCCTTGGCTGTTGGTTTTGATAATGCTGTTGGTCATGATTACCTTGTTGATTCCGAATCACGTTATGACTATTACCACACAGTAGAAGAAAAGATTCCATTTGATCTAGAATTTTTCAATAAAATCACAAAAGGTGGCCTTTCTCCAAAAACATTAAATATTGTCCTTGCCGGAACAGGTGTAGGTAAATCTTTGTTCATGTGTCATGTTGCTGCGAATTGTTTAAGTCAAGGTAAGAATGTACTTTACATAACTCTGGAAATGGCAGAGGAACGTATCGCAGAACGTATTGATGCAAATCTAATGAATATAACAACAGAAGATTTGCATGATTTACCGAAACAGATGTTTGATAACAAGATTGCAAAGATTATCAAATCAACTTCTGGTAAACTGATTGTTAAAGAATATCCAACTGCATCCGCTCATACAGGACATTTTAGAGGATTAATCAAAGAGCTTGCAATCAAAAAGAGTTTTAAACCTGATATTATATTCATAGATTATTTGAACATTTGTGCATCTAGTCGATTTAAAGGAGCAGCTAGTGTCAATTCATACTTATATATTAAAGCGATTGCAGAAGAAATTAGAGGATTGGCGGTTGAAACTAATATCCCTATACTTAGTGGCACCCAAACAAACAGATCAGGTTTCTCATCTACGGATATTGGGTTGGAAGATACATCAGAAAGTTTTGGTTTACCAGCTACGGCTGATCTTATGTTTGCACTTATTTCTAACGAAGAACTTGATGAACTCAACCAAATCGCAGTCAAACAACTCAAAAACAGATACAATGACCCAACAGTAAATAAAAGGTTTGTTGTTGGAATAGATCGTGCTAAAATGCAGTTGTTTGATGTTAAACTGTCTGAACAAGATGATCTTGTAGATAGTGGCCAAGAAGATTTTGAAACACCCGTATTTGATAATACAGATTTCAGTGGATTTAAAGTTTGACCTGATACTCACTAAACTCTGTGTTATATAAATAGTTCAAACATTACGCATGGAGATATTGAATGAGTTTGCAAAAATATGTTCGGCAAGTAAAGCCAAGAACAGAAAATTACATTCCGCCTGTAGATAAGATTCAATCATTTTTGTTTGAGGATATTGATTTTCCTTCTGATATATTGGATGGTTTCGAATTTACTCAAACTGATAAGTCTTCTAAAGCAAAAGTTCAAATTAAAGTTGTTTCTGATGACAGAGATACCGACAGAGATGAAATTCTACGGCGTCTAAAAAATGCTGGAATTTCTGCAAATCTTTTCTCCACAACTACAACTTCTGTTGATCCCATTGATGGAACTTTTGATGGAAGAAAATTTAGAATTAATGTAAAACCTAAAGCTGGTGGTATGGGTGAAAGTACTCTTAATTCTAGTATTACAGAATTATTTCCTTGTATCGCATTTGAGAAAAAGTTAAATCCAACAAGTGTTGAAGATTTTATGACAAAATTGATGTCAGTAGATTTATCTACTTGCAAATGTATCATCAAATCAGATTTACCTGCTGCAGAAAAAACTGTTAATGGTGCTGAAGGGTCATCCAAATTTAAGGATAAGATGGAAAATGCACTTGGTATATTGGACTTTATAAATGATCAACATAATGATAAATCTATTAAAAATGTATATTGGGGTTATCGTGGTAAACCAAAAGGTGTGCCTGAAAATCATCCTGGCGATATGTTTATTGAATATGTTGGAAAAAAACCGAATTGGTTAGGTGTTAGTCTTAAAGCTGGAGGAAAGAAAACTAAAGAACCTCAATTAAACACCTATCATCAAACCATGTTTGTAAATACTAAGGGTGGCCCAGGTTTCAAAGATGAATCAGGTAAAAAAGCCTTGCGTGACTTAATCTATAGTCAAGTATATTCAAAAATTTCCGGCATACCTCCAATAGATAATTTTGATGGTGGGAAGAATGGTAGACATAAAGACAAAGATAAAACTATAAAGGCAATTGATAAACTTTCAAGAAGAGATCAAGACAAATATTATGATGAATACTTAGGCCTTGCTAGACAAGGCCTTGTTGATAGATTTAATAAAGACAAGGTAGCAAGTCTAAAATATATAAAGGATGCTATTCTAAGAGAAGCACCAGACGTGCCAACAATAGTTATTAAAGCAGTGGGGAGTTCATATGAAGAAGTAACCGATAGAGATGCTGTTGGTGTGTTTCTTCCTCAAGTTGAATTTGTAAAAGCATATATTAGTTCTGGTGGAAAGTCAAAACAAAATTGGTATATTGCTTTGTTATCTGGTGATGAAGTTGTTACATTATCAATGACTATTAGGTCTAGTTCGGGTGGTAAACTGAAACAGTGGAATCTAAAAGTTACATATAATGGATTGAAATGATGATAAGCTTTATAGAACTACAAGAAGATAAAGGTGGCAAGAACCTTCACCTAGAGCATCTAGAGGATGAAATCATCAACTATGGTGTAGATGGTG
>VTLG01009016.1_pt1 | contig 14619 bp, 27 predicted proteins | sample 4694571 | NCBI WGS metagenome assembly VTLG01 (sample SAMN12604809, study PRJNA352737) | marine metagenome | biome: ENVO:00000447; feature: ENVO:00000209|ENVO:00000569|ENVO:01000036; material: ENVO:00002151; isolation source: viral sequences binned using virsorter ...
TTATCCACAATACTTGATTGAGCTTTTCACGGGTTCTGGGATCAATAGTGCTATCATTAAAGGTGTTTCATCAATGATTGCTGGAGACCAACAGGGAACGTGTCAAGGGCTTGACGTAGTTGACAAAGACATTTTGGAAGGAGAACAAAAAGAACAATACTTGTTATTCTCTAAACTATTAAAAAAAGGAAGTAGAAACACAATAAAAAACTTGGCGTTTGATTTAAAGCTATTTGGAACGTGTTACGTCAACACTATATGGAACAAGACAAAAACGGCTATCGTTGAGTTAAAACACATTCCAGCTCAATATGTGCGAAGTGGAAAGGCGGACAGTTTTGGAAAGGTTAATGAGTATTATTATTGTTATGACTGGTCTAATCAAAGAAAATACAAGCCCTCAATCATCAAAGCTTTTAACCCAGAAGACAGAACGGCAACAAGCCAATTGCTACAAATAAAAGAATACAACCCTCAATCGTTTTATTATGGCATACCAGATTACATTGGCGGGACTGACTATATAAATTTAGATATGTCAATTTCTGAACTACATCTCGCTAATATAGAGAATAATTTCATGCCGAGTTGTATGGTTTCAATGAACAATGGAATACCTTCGGACGAGCAAAGAATGGAAGTGGAACGGAAGCTAAATGAAAAGTTTTCTGGTTCTGGAAATAGTGGCAAACTAATCATTACATTTAATGAAGGTAAAGAAACCGCACCAGAAATCATTCCATTAAACACGGGAGACAATGACGACAAGTATCAATTTCTATCCACAGAAGTCAGCAGAAAGATTCTAACGGCACACCGTGTCACAAGTCCTTTATTGTTTGGGGTGAAAGGTGATGGCTCTGGATTTGGGAACAATGCTGACGAATTGAGGGACTCATATAGTTTGTTCAATAGTTCCGTGATAAAGGTATTTCAATCCAGTATCTTGCAAGGTCTTGACGAGATATTTAGAATTAACGGGATTAATAGTTTAGACATATATTTTAAAACACTTAAACCAGCCGACTTCTTAGACCTTGACCACGTTGACGCAATAGACGAACAAACAGAAGGAATTGACATTGAAGAAGATGTGACAGAAGAAACAGTGGTTGCACCAGTTGGCGAAAGACCAGAACCAATGCCAGAAGATACAGAAGAAATTGAGGTTGTTCAAGATGTTGAAGCGTCTTACAATGGTGCGCAAATTAGTAGTGCCATTGATATTGTCGCAAAAGTTCAAGAAGGAATTTTGAACAAAGACCAAGCGATTGTGTTCTTGATTCAGTTCCTACAATTACCGCCAGAGGTTGCACAAAGATTCTTTGAAGGTGAAGAACAACCAAAACCAATGGTTGAGAACTTAAAAAACATATTGAAAAATCTTAAAAAAAAAAAGATAAGTAGTAGTGTTTTAGAATTTAAAAGCAATTTTAAAGGAATAGACGTTGAAGACGACAAAGTTTGTCTTGATTATTTTGACGAAATAGGAATTACAATTGACAACAACGAATGGTTTGAAGCTTATGTTGAAAGCGTTGACGACCACGAAATTGACAAGAGATACCATGAGTTTGCTTATGCACCTGCGGGGACACCTAACGTTGCAGACAGTTCCAGTGATATTGGAATGTTTAGAGTTTTATACAGATACTCTCAAAATTTGTCTATTGACAAAAAGACGGGGAAAATAACAAGCCGAGAGTTCTGTCAAAAGATGGTGGCGAAGTCTGTGGCTGGAACGGTTTACCGCATGGAAGACTTGGAGAAAGCTTCTAAGAGAGCCGTGAATAAAGGCTTTGGACCAAATGGCTCAAATACGTATTCAATACCACTTTATAAAGGCGGGGCGAATTGCAGACATAAATTTGAACGAGTATTCTATTTTAGAAGGATAGTGCCACAAGGAATGACATTTGTTGACACTGATGGCAAAGAGTATCAAGGCGGGGAATACTTACCAAACGGAACACTAAATAATTTTAGACTTGTTTCTCAACAATTTGCAAACGGCAAAATGCCAATGCCAGATGACGCAGAAATGAGAAAGACAACGTGGAAAATGAAAAATCACGGATTCTTAAAACCAAGAAAAGAAAAAGAACGAAGCTATTCAACTAAAGCAAATTAAATATGGCAACAACACACACACTCTTAATTTCAGCCGAAACGCTAAAACAAACGACAACGATTTCTCAAAGCGTTTCAGACGACTTGATTCACCCAATTATCATGGTTGCTCAAGATAGGTTTATTCAACCAGTGCTTGGAACTGATTTGTTTGAAAAATTAAAGACAGAAGTTGAGGGAACACCATCTGGTGAATACCTTGTTTTGTTAAGAGACTATGTATCAAAAGCATTATGTCAATTTACTTTGTCTATGTTATACAACCAAGTTCGTTTGCGAGTGGTCAACCATAGTGTTGTTCAAATGGATAATGAACAGGGGGCTTCTGTTGATTTTGATTCTATTGAGCCACTTGTGAACGAAGCTTTGGAAAATGGTATGTTTTACCGTGAAAGAATGATTGATTTCATTACTGACAAAGGGGCTTCCGTATTTCCAGAAATGGACGACAACACGGGGGCTGGTGAGATGGACAGAACAACACGCAACTATTATAGTGGAATAAATATGGACAGAAATATCGGTGACAATATGAAGATAAAAAGTATCTTGTCAGCAATCGGGGTGAAGGGCTTATGTTAAGAGGTAAATATAAAACGAAGTTCTCAGAAAAGAACTTTAAGAAGCTAAAGAAATATATTAACAAATTAAAAAAGAATAAAAATGGCGGGACAAAGATTAACGGATAAAACGGCACTTGAAGAACAATTAGGTTCGGGCGATTTATTATTGGTCGTAGATGTAAACGACACAACGGGAAGCGCAGAAGGGACGAGCAAGAAATATGACGCAAAATTTTTAATGCAAACGGACAAGTTCTCCCTTACTAATGCGGAGATAAAAGCTTTGGACTCAACGCCAAAAACATTAGTCGGTGCTTTAAGTGGGTATTATATTAATGTTTTTCAAGTCACTATTTTTGCAACATACGCTTCAGCAACAGAATCTTCAAGCAAGGATTTAGAACTAACTTACGACACATCAAGCACTGGTGTTTATACTATAATAAGAGATTGCATGAACGGAAAAACTACTGACATTACTTTTGTAACTAATACATCAGGAAGTAGCAATGGTGCTTGTGACACATCTATTTTAAACAAACCATTTTTAATGACTTCAAATGGTGCTTTTAATGGTGGTTGGTCAGCAGAAGTTTATGTTACTTATAATTATGTAAAAGTTTTATAATGAAATATCTATTTTTATTAATTCCTTTTTTATCATTTAGTCAAATAGACTTCTTTAAGTATTCTACAATATATACTTCAATGAATATCGGAACAAGCATGACCGAAAATGAAGACTATATTTCTATTGCTAAAGGTTACGAAGACGTTACACAAGTAAATCCGTTTGACTATAATCTCACAATCGGATTGAGAAAAAAGGCAAGATTCCAACACGAACAAAAAATTCGGACTTGGTATTATGGAGACGAATCAAACTACACAGATCAAGCAACAATCGGAAACGCAATTGGTTGGGAATATCTTTTAAACTATTCTTTCATAAGAAATAGAGGTGACAAATACACAGAACAAAACTTCTGGTTGCGATACTTGGGAAAGAGTTGTGTCACACGTTTAGAGTATAGAGACAACCAAAGAGTTGATTTAAGATACATTTCTTTTGATACGAGATACCGAATATCTAAAGGCAACTTTGACTTCACCTTTGGCGGTGTCTTTCGTGTTCACGACCCTTATGGCTTCGTTCCTATTCGTGATTTTTGGATTCAAGGAGAGCAATCATTCAGACAATTAGCACAAGACTTTGGCTATTCAAACGAGTTTGTCAATGGCTCTTGGCACTGGTTCAAAGGTGACGAGCTTCTTGCAACATCAAATGACGAGTTCTACAAACACTATTTCGGACAAGCAATTGCAGACTTTAACACACAAGAACTTGACAAATTAGGTATGCAAAAAGAAGTGAGCTTTGTTCTTGGCTCTACATACTACAAATATACTTCAAAATACTGGGTTCACATTTGGGCAAGTCTTATGCCTTTTCACTATGGTTTGGACGAATACTCTTACGAGTATGGAGAAAGTCTCTTAAATCGCTTAGAATGGGACGCTGGTGGTGTTTTAGGGCTTAGGGTCAACAAGCATTTAGGTTTGTTCGTTGAGGGTGTTCATCAAAAGGTTTGGGGAAAAGAAGTCTTTGACATTAAATTTGGGTTCAATTATTTAATATACTAATATGAAAAAACTAATCTTTTTATTTTTAATTTTCGGTTATGGCTTTAGTCAAACAAATTGTGAATTATGTGTTCAGCAAAATGGTTTCTATTGTGGAGACGACGAAAGCAATTGGACTCAGTATAGTCCTCTTGGTTGCGTTCCTAATGGTGCTGGGGGCTTGTATTATCTTAATGACGGTTGGGACGATTGCGGAGACGGAAGCGACGAGCAAGACGCAGAGCCAACAACATTAGCGGATTGCGGTCAATATGGTGAACAGTGCGACACTGTATTCATTGAAATACCATTTATAGAATGGATTTACGACACAATTGTTGAAATAGAATATCAAACTATAATTGAAACCGAATATATATTTGACACGATTATTGAGTTTCAAGACATTATCATTCCCGAATTTATAGACTGTGACACTGGTTTACCTTGTGGAATACGACTGCAAGAATTTGTGAATGAATCAAAAAACACGGGTTTAATGTATAATTTAAGTGGCAAGGTGGTGAACAAGCCCGAAGGTGTTTACATACAAAATGGACTAATTAAATTTAAATTATAATGGATATATTCAAAGACAATAATAATTGGAACGAAAAAGCAATCATTGGTTTTGTTGCTTTTACAATAATGTGTTTTATAATGATAGCAGACTTGGTCACTGGTTACTTTGGTCAAGACTTAGTAATAAACGAATTTGTTTACGATTCTTTTGTTTGGGTGGTGCTTGGTTGTTTTGGGATCAGTGGTGTTGAAAAATTCAGTGGTAAAAAATGCGACAAATCTTGTAAATAATGAAAGAACTTTCAGAAGACTCTAAACTTCAAGTCAGTATTAAGACACTGGGCGGAATAGCAATGTTGATCTTTGCGTTTGTTGGAATGTGGTTTTCGCTTCAAGCGTCAATCTCAGAAGCCAAAGAGCTTCCAGCTTTGCCAATGTCACCGCAAGAAATAACACTAAAAGACGAATTGATTAGAAAAACTATAATGAATTTAGAGAAACAACAAGAGACTCAGAAAGAGCAACTTGACAAGATAGAATCTAAAATTGACATAATAGATGAAAGGTTATATAACATTAATAATAAGTAGTTTATTTTTTATAAGCTATTCGCAAGTATCAACAATCCATTTCAATAGTGAATGGAATGAGAAAAACAATTTTGATATTTCAGTTTTAAAAGACTGCGAAACTTCCAATGTTGTTATTTGTCACAACCCAGACTTGCAAGAAAAACACGACATTCTTTCAGTGCCAACCATTATAATTTTTGACAACAATATAGAAGTCAAAAGGTTTGAAGCTAACATCATGATGAAACTTGAAACCACTAAAAAAGAAATCCAAGAAGAAATCCAGAAAATTCACTTAGCCAAATTTGAATGAAATTATCAAAAAACTTTAGTCTTTATGAATTTGAAAAATCAAACACAAGTTTGCGTTTGGGTATTTCAAACAAGATTCCAAAAGAAGGTATTTTAAAATATAGATTGATGACCACTCAATTGCTCCAGCCAATTCGTGACCGACTTTCTGGCTCTATAAGAGTAACGAGTGGTTATCGTTCTCCAGAACTAAACAAAGCAATTGGGGGGTCTTCTAACTCACAACATTGCAAATGTGAAGCCGTTGACCTTCAATACTTTAAAAGGGGGAAAATGGATAATTACAAGATATTTAAAGCCGTGATTGAAGGGTCTTTGGAATTTGACCAAATGATTCTTGAATTTGGAGAGGGTGCAACTCGTGAAAAAGACAGTGACAATCCAGCGTGGATTCATATAAGTTGGAAAGTAGAAGGAAACAGAAGACAAATTCTTGTGGCTTATAAAGACGAAAACAATAAAACAAAATACAGACCGCCAACAAATTATTATTCCGCATGAACTTTATAAAAAAAATACTTAGTGGTGATTTGATTAAAAATGTTGATAGTCTTGTTGATAACTTAACAACCACGAAAGAAGAAAAGCTTGAATTGTCTCTATCTTTGAAGAAAGCAATAATGGACGCAGAAGCCAAAGCACAAGAGCAAGTCACAAGGCGTTGGGAAGCTGACGCAAAAGCTGGGTGGCTACCAGCAAACATTCGTCCATTGACACTTGCTTTTTTAATAATAGCAACCGTTTTGCTTGTCTTCATTGACAGTGGAACGATAAATTTTAACGTAGAAGAAAGGTGGATCAGTCTTATAGAAATTTGTAACATCACTTGCATTGGTGCTTATTTCGGAAGTCGTGGGCTTGAAAAAATTAAAAAGAAATAAAACAACTAAAAGAATATCGTTTAAGGTTAACAAGGTCGGAACACGACTTAATAAAAGAAATACGCCAGTCTGAAAATAATGGATTAAATAATTTGCTTGTCGTCGGTGATTTGCATTGTCCATTTGAATTAAAGAATAATAAATATCTTGAGTTTTGCAAAGCCAAATATGACGAGTTTGATTGTTCAGAAGTGGTGATGATTGGTGATATAATTGACAACCACTTTTCCTCATATTGGGAGACAAATGTGGACGGAATGAGTGGTGGTCAAGAATTGGACGTTGCTATTGAAAGGGTGTCTCATTGGTATAAAGCATTTCCACAAGCAACCGTTATAATAGGAAACCACGACAGAATGGTTATGCGTAAAGCTCAAACAAGTGCTATTCCCAGCAAATGGATTAAATCATACAAAGAAGTTTTAGAAGTCCCAAACTGGAATTTTGTTGAAAGATATGTCAAAGATAATGTTCAATATATACACGGAGAGGGTGGAACGGCACGAACAAAATGTCGTGCAGATATGATGAACACAGTTCAAGGACACTTACACACACAAGCTTATTGCGAACACTATGTTGGTCAAAATTTTAGAGTTTTTGGAATGCAAGTTGGTTGCGGTATAGACCACGAGTCTTACGCTATGGCTTACGCAAAACACGGAAAAAAACCCGCCATTGGTTGTGGTGTCGTTTTGAATAATGGAAAATTGCCATTAAATTTGTTAATGGAATTATAATAATTATGAGTGATAATAAACACATATATAGCGAACAACTCAAGCTTGGTGCATATTATAGCTATGACAAAAACAATAAAAAAGTTTATGACATTAAAGCTATGCGTCAAGATTTTAAAGAGTTGATAAAACGCTTAAAATAAACAATCTAAAAACGTTTATTCTTTGATCTGTGTCACAGATACAGACACCTTTCCTTTGTCCTTTTTGTTAATAAACTTGTTAATATCAATTTCAATTCTTTCGTTTTGTATATTCAAAAAGTTCCATATATTTGTTGGAGAAAATAACATTAAAAATAGAGAAATGAATTTACTAATTATAAAGCTTATAGCTTCTTATTTTACCATAAGAGTATTTATGACAATACTTTTTGGCATTTAATTATTAACCTTAAAAAATAGAGAAAAATGGAAAACAAAATCAATTTAAATTTAGATGATGACGATTTAATTATCATAATTCATTCTTTAAAAACTCACATAAAAAGTGAGAAAGAATTGCTCAACTATCACTTAACAAGATTGAATGGTTCGGATAGTCACAAAGACGTTCCCTATTATCAAAAACAAGTTAAGAAGACAAGAGAGGGAATTCAAAAAACAGAAAAATTAATTCAAACTTTTAAAGACAATTTATTATGAATAGTTATATAATTCAAGGAAAGGGCTATTATAACACATTAGACAATGACCCTTTTCTCACTGGCGTTGAAACGTCAGACATTTCAAGTGGTTATGGATATATAAAATTCAAAGGCACTGACAAGCAATTAAGCTCGTTTTTGGAACACCTATATGAAGACGAAGCAACATTCAAAGTTATAGGTATATTTGACGAAAACGAAAATGAATAAAGCATTAGAATTTATTAAGCTTGGAAAAGAGTATCAGTCTGCACATGGTGGCAATTGGTTTCATATTTATTTTAAGTGCTTAAAAACGGGCAAAAGCTATCGCACTGCATTATATAAAAATATGAGAAACTTTAAAAATTGGAAAGAGATCATTGACAAAGCTCAAAGAGGTGATGTCATTGACAATCTTAGAATGAAACTATACAAAGGAAAAGAGATTGTTGACGCCGATAGTATTCCAAAGCTTTTCACGATAGACGAAATTAATGAAATAAATAACACTATATTAGAAGATTTTTACGACATTAATAATTATTAATTTAAAGAAAATAGAAATGAAAGAAACAAAAAAAGATATTTTAAACAGATTATTTGTAGAAAATAATTTAACAGAAGAAGACGTTTTTAAACATCAACATTATACAATAATCACTCGCAATGGAATAGAAAAGATTCAAGCTAATATGAACATTTATATTGAATATGAGGTGATAAAATGTGAACCAAATTTTGCAGTTGTTAAAGCAAAAGGAGAAATAATAGACGAGAAATTTATTCAAACATTTGGTTCAGCTTTAAAAGGCAAAAGCTATACTGATGGCAACACTAATAGTTGGTATGTAATGGAAATGGCTGAAAAGAGGGCAATGAGCAGAGCCGTTTTAAAATTAGCTGGGTTCTATCAATTCGGGTGTTTTAGTGAAGACGAATCCGAACAATTCAAAAGAAGTAATAATCAATAAATAAATTAAATATGTATCAAATTAGAGGTAAAATAATACGATTAGAAAAAATAAATATCAATTCACCAAAGGGTGATTTTGTAAAAATGCTAATTACAATTGAAAAAGTTGGTTCAGAATTTAAAGATGTTAACCAGTTTGAAGTATTTGGCGAAGAAAATATCGCAGTAATTGAGAGTTCACAAAAGCTTCAAGAAGGACAGATTGTTAACATTGATTTTTATATAAGAAGCAATGAATTTAAAGGCAAGTTTTACACAACTTTAAAAGTAAAGGAATTAAGAATAGAGGATTCCTTTGTTGAACAAACAGATCAAACACCATTTTAAAAACAATTTCGGCAATCCCTCGTTTCCTTTTCTGTTATTTTTTCTCTATTTTCTATGGAGACGGGGGGTTGTTTTATAAAATAGAGACATGAAAAAAACATATTTTCCACACGATTCCAACGCACGGAACGACTACAAGCTTATAAAACTAAGAGCAAAGTATTCTTGGCAAGGGTTTGGCATATATTTTGCACTATTAGAATTGCTCTTTTCTGAAAATAATAAACTAAAAATTGACGATTTTGAGACACTTGCATTTGGTTTACAATGTGATTCAGCAATTTTGAAAGATATTATAGAAAATTTTGACTTATTTGAATTAGAGGGCGATTTCTTTTATTCTAAGCGACTTTCTAAAACCTTAGATGATATATGTCAAAAGAGCTTAAAAGCTTCGGAGAACGCAAAAAAGAGATGGAACAATGCAACTGCAATGCGTTCGCATTACGACCCCTCTACTATTAAAGTAAATGAAAGTAAAGTAAAGAAAAGTAAAGTAAATAAAATAGAGGATAGAATACGTGACTTTAAAAAGTCAGTATTTTCCCACAATGATTTTGACAAAGAAGATTTAGACAATTTTTTCTTATACTGGTCAGAGTTAAATAAATCGCCACACAATCCGAAAATGAGATTTGAACTTGAGAGAACATGGTCTTTAAATTTAAGGCTTAAACGTTGGGTAAATAATGGATTTAATAAAGACAAAAACAAAATGCCAGACTATTTTGATGAGGTCTTATATAAGAAAATGGATATGGGTTCAAAAAAGGAATACGAAAAAAAGCTAAAACAAAACGGGTTTTCTTATTCTTACAATCCAAATTCGGGTGGCAAGTGGATAAAAAAAGCGGGGGTGTGAAGGTTGTTAAGATTTGGTCGTCACCCAACCTTGTGAGTTCTGACACCCCCTCTTTGACTAATATGGAACTATTATGAAAGAAAGTCAAATTCAAACCGCTATAATTAATTATATCAAATTACAATATCCAAGCGTTTTATATTGTGCAAGTGCTGGTGGTTTAAGGACATCAATCAAACAAGCACGAATGATGAAAGCCACTGGCTATGTGCGGGGAACACCAGACATTGCGGTTTATGAAATAAGAGGAAAGTTCCATTCTTTGTTTTTAGAAGTTAAAACATTAAAGGGACGACCAACAAAAGAACAATTGTGGTGGCGTGATGAGTTAAACAAAAGAGGGTTTGTCTCCGAAATCGTATATGGATTTGACCAAGCAAAAATAATTTTAGACAAATACTTAAACAATCAAATAAAATGAAAATAAAAAGAACTTTTTTTAATAGCAGAAACGAACGTTTGTTCTGGGACTACGAAGATACTAACAACTGGTTGTTTACAATAATGTATTTTGAAAAAGAAAAATTCAAAGAAAAAAACTTTATATTAAGGGACTTAAAAAAAAACGATAGTATAGTAAAACATATTTATAAAAAACTAAAGAAGAAATTTAACATAATAGAAATAGACACAAGCAAACTTTCTTTTTTAGAATATAACCTTTTAAAAAATTTAGAAACACCAAGCATTGTAAATTGTGTCAAAACTGAGCAAATATCTGGAAGAAAATTACGAAAGACTTAAAGAGATTGCGTATAAAATAACGAGTGAAAAGTCACCAGATAAAGACGACTTGTTGCACGAAACGATTGTTTCTTTATATAGTAGTGATAAAAAAAAGATAGACGATTTAATAGAAAATAGAAAGCTATTGTTTTGGATTGCGAGAATAATGGTCAATCAATATCACTCAAAGACAAGTCCTTATTGGTATAAGTATAGAAAGTATTATAAAAAAATAAATGAAAAATTTGTTTTGGGTTGTTGGCAAGATCAATACATAAATAACACGCCTTCAAGATTGCACAGAATAATTCAAGAAGATGGAATTGAAGCTAAGAAACAAATTGAAAAAGGGCTTGAAGAAATAGACAAAAAACTTAAAAAAATTCATTGGTTTGATAGCGAGGTTTTTAGAATTTATTATTTGGGTGAAGTAAATGGAAAACAATTTTCATTGAATAGTATGGAAAAAGAAACTGGAATTAGCAAAAGCACACTATACAAATCAATTAAAAAAGTAAAAAAGATTTTAAAATGTTAAGTAACGAAGAAGAATACATTGCAAAAACATTTATGACAATAGTCGGATTTATTATACTAATTTTATTAATTATTGCACTATGGTAAAATCAAAGGGTCTTGGAGACGACATTAAAAAAATAACCGACAAGCTGGGAATATCTAAAGCGGTTAAAACTATATTTGGCGATTCGTGTGGGTGTTCTGAACGTCAGTCTAAATTGAACGCCATGTTCCCAAATTTTAAGAACATAAGAGCTTTCACGCCAGATGAGAAAAAAGTTTATGAAAAAGTCATTCCAAGAATACAACAAACTTCAAGAATAACATCAGACGAGAAAATTGCTCTTGGCGTATTGTATAAAGCCGTATTTGAAACACCAGCAAAGTGGTCAAGTTGCGGTTCGTGTAACAAAAAAACATTAGAAAACTTAAAAAAGATATATGAAAAAAGTTGTGATGTCTAATCAAATGTTTAGATTCTGTCTTAGTTGTGCAAGAGAAACGCTAATAAAAGACGATTGTTGTTACTTTTGTAATAGCAAATTTATTTTAACGGCTTCAACGGACGATTTAAAAATAATGCCACGAAAAAGATATGCAGAATCACACTAAGGTTTATATGGATTTTTTTGGATATGCAGAACAAGACAAAATTATGTGTGAAATGGAATGTGGTTCAATTGCCGTTGACATCCATCACCTAACTAAACAATCAAAATTTGGCTCAAAGAAAGAGAAAGACTATATTGAAAATACAATGGCTGTGTGTAGAGACTGTCATAATAAATGTGAGAACGATAATATGTTTAATTTTTTTGCAAGGATAAAACATTTAGAGACGGTATGTCATCAGATTTGGGCGTTAATAGAATACGAAAGACGCTTTAAAAAAAAGTAATGGAATTAATAAAACACATATTTGGATTTTGTGGCGAACCACATTTGAACATTATAACATTAATAATTAGCACACCTATTGCAATATATTTTACCCACTATATAAACCAAATCTTTAAATAATGAAAATAGATCACATTGAATTATCAAAGCTAAAACCAGCCGAATACAATCCAAGACAGATTACAATAAAACAAGTAAAATTCTTAAAAAAGTCAATGGAAAAATTTGGAATTGTTGACCCGTTAATTATTAATTCCGATTACACAATTATCGGTGGACATCAAAGATTTGCCATATTAAAAGAAGCGACTAAAAAAGTGGACTGGGAATACCCCCCAAAAATCCCTTGTGTTATATTAGACCTATCAAAAGAAGATGAAAGAGAACTTAATATCAGACTAAACAAAAGCGGGGGTGACTGGGACTTTGATTTATTAAGTAATTTTGAAATAGAAGAACTCAAAGATTGGGGCTTTAAAGAAATAGAACTTGGCTTAAACATTGACAAAATAGAAGAAGAAAAGCCAGACAAGTGGTTAGTATCAATAAAGACAGAAGATGTCTTAGAAGCTGAGAAAATACACTTAGAATTGATAGAGCAAGGATATAACGCAACATTGAAAAAATCGGTATAAAAACGGAACTATGAATAAATTCCCAAACAAAGCAACGCAATTCAGCAAAGACAATCAACCAGAAAAGCGAGGACGACCAAAAGGACGAAGGAATGTGGCAACAGTATTAAAAGAATTACTTGCAATACAAGACAAAAGCTGGGGTGGTGTGGGTGACTTTGGAAGTCCTATTGCTAAAATGTTAATACAAATTGCGTTCCATAAAGACTCAAACAACAACGAGAAACTAAAAGCCATTAAAGAAATACTTGACAGAATTGAAGGTATGCCAGAACAAAATGTGACAGTCAGTGCAAAACCTTCGTGGATTAATGATGATGACGTTTTAAGTGGTGAGGTTTATGACGATATTGACGAAGATGAAGAAACAAGCTAAACCGTATTATGATGTTAAGAACTCAACTAAAAGAATCTGTGTCTTGCAAGGTGGGACAAGAAGCGGAAAGACTTATTCAATTCTACTTGCATTAATTGAGTTTGCTTATAAGAACGTTGGAAAAGGGCTTTATATAACGATTGCAAGACAAACGTTTCCATCATTACGTTCAAGCTCTATGCGTGATTTCTTTGACATTCTTAAAAAAGAGAACTTGTATAATGAAAGAAACCACAATAAATCAAATCACTTATATTCATTATTTGGCAACTATTTTGAATTTATAAGTTGCGATTCTGAAATCAAGATTAGAGGTCGCCAAAGAGCCGTTCTGTTTATGAATGAGTGTAATGAGTTTAGTCACGAAACCTTCATTGCTTTATCACTAAGAACCACTTATAAAATCATAATAGACTTCAATCCAAGTGACGAGTTCCATTGGCTTTATTCTCAAATAATAGACGCAGACAGAGACGACGTTGACTTTCACATTTCAACATATAAAGACAACCCCTTTTTGCAAGAAGCCACAATCAAAGAAATAGAACGCTTGAAAGAAGTGGACGAAAATCTTTGGAATGTATTTGGAGAAGGTCAAAGAGGTGTGTCAACTGAAACGGTCTTTCCCAACTTCAACACCATAGACAATGTTCCAGACAATGCAAAGCTTGTTTCTTATGGCTTAGATTTCGGATTCTCAGCAGACCCAACAACAATTGTGGGCGTATATAAGCACGACTTAGACTTGTATATTGACGAGCTATTATATGAACGAGGACTTACAAATCAAGACATTGGAGAACGAATCAAAGCAATGGGACTTGAACGAGGGGCGGAATGTTTTGCCGATTCCAGTGAGCCGAAATCAATTGAAGAACTCTTTCGCCTTCAAACTGGTATCAATATAAAACCAGCAAAGAAAGGTGCAGACTCTATTCGTATTGGAATTGATGTTATGAAACGACATAAGCTCAATATCACAAAAAGAAGTGTCAACACAATCAAAGAATTTAGAAACTATAAATGGATAAAAGACAAGAATGGTGACATCACAAACAAGCCAATTGACGCATTTAATCATAGCATTGATTCCGTTAGATACGTTTGTTTGAACAAATTAATGGTATCATTTAGCGGAAAGTATTACATTAGTTGAAACAAAAAAGGAAAAAATATATTTATAAAAAATGAAACAAATAAAATTAAGAGTTCCAGACAACTGGGCTGATATAACAATTAGGCAATATCAACAGTTTATGGACATAATGGAAAGCAAAAAAAGAGAAAAGACAAAGACGCTTGAAATGGTTTCTTTGTTTTGTAATGTAGA
>VTLG01014230.1_pt1 | contig 14616 bp, 5 predicted proteins | sample 4694571 | NCBI WGS metagenome assembly VTLG01 (sample SAMN12604809, study PRJNA352737) | marine metagenome | biome: ENVO:00000447; feature: ENVO:00000209|ENVO:00000569|ENVO:01000036; material: ENVO:00002151; isolation source: viral sequences binned using virsorter ...
TGTACAGCCGCTGTGAGGAGTGGGACAAATTTAGAATAATCGACTGATTGCATATCTTTACCATCCTTCTCTCCATCAACAGCCTCTGGTACAACTTCTTGTGCTTCATGAGCAAAGAAACCAGTAACTCTTATCTTAGGATCTGCTATCCAATTAAATGTATAAGGCTTTAATTGAGCTACTTTCTTAAGAGCACCTACAATTGGTATCTGATTCTCCTTTAATCTATAGTCTGAACTGGAGGCAAATAGAACATTACCTGAACTACCACCTATACCAATCCTACCTCTCTCAGTTTTAGTAGAGTCAGTAATAGATATATTGGTACCACTACCAGATTTAACAGCAATAGCTCCATTGAAGTGGTGCATGACATTGGCATTACCAGTCATGTTCTCATCAGTATTAAAGTAGCACCACTCATGATTATTATTAGCACCACCTAGCTTCATTATAAAGCCTTGCTTACCTTCAATCTTAAGAGATAGCTGATTATCTGAATCTCTACTTAAACCTGTGTCTGAATCATCCGAGAAAGTGTAGAAGTTACTACCTGATGGTAATGTACCACTAAATGGTGCATGAATATCACTTAAACTAGCATTACCAAACTTATTATCTGTACCTTCATCTACCCTAGCACCTGTAAATTCACCTTTATTAGAATCAAAACGGTTGCTATTACAGCCTGATGCTACATTTACCCAAGATCCATATTGATTACTATTACTTTCACCGCTTATAATATTACTACCTACGATATTATGGCTAGAAGCACTAGTTAGTTTTATACCTGACTGGCTTGATAATGTAGGTTTTGCAATGATATCACTAGCTGTTACATTAATTACATTACCACTTACTGTACAGTATGTAGCAGTTTCTAATCCAATAGGAGAAGGTATATTACTAAAACGGTTACCTATAATACTACAGTGATCTGAGTTATTCAGTCTCACACCAGTACCACCAGTACCTGCTTTTAATAGTTGTACACCACCTGTAATAACTACACCTGTTGAGTTCTTGATGGATATACAGTCATTATCACTAACTAAATAACCACCATTAACTGTAGTTGCTCCATTACCACCTAAGTTTTCAAGGTGTATAGCAGTAGTTTCTGAGCCATCTATGATAGGTCTTTGTATCTGTATATTCCAATTAGCATCTGTTGCATCAGTACTATTAACATATATACCATACTTACCCTTTGATGTTTCGCAGGATCTTATGAATATATCTCTTAAGTCTGTACCTTTACAGTAGAAACCATAGGATTGAGTATCATTAGTATTACTACCATACTTACTTACTCCTGTCATATCAGCATCACATTCTTCTAGCTCTATACTAGCTAAAGGTGACATAGGATGGTTAGCACCAATAGCAGTAGTTCCACCATCTAAGTGGTATCCAATACAATACTTACTACTATTACCTGTTACACTATTACTTGTAGCATATGTTGCCCTCTGCTGGACAAAACAATTCTTTACGGATACTCCAACAACATCAGTAAAGTACATACCTGTAGAGAATGAACCAATCCTTAGGTCTTGAATCACTGCTCTGAATACACCACCAGGAGTTTTAGGATCACCTACTACTTGTATAGCAGCATCATCTTTACCAGGATCTGTAGGGAAAGGAGGAGCATTAGTATATGTCCAATCACTTCCAGATAATGTACCACGTTTAATATGAAGCCTTTCAATACGTGGGTATTCAGCTGCATTTCCAGCATCTACACCAGTTAACTTAATAGCTGATGTACGTTGATTTGTATTTGAGGTTACATCTAAAGATATAATAGAATAAGGACCTTCACCTCTTATACCTTCTCTAGTACCATTAATTACCAATGAACTGGTAATACGATAGTTACCTTTAGGGAAGTAAACAGGTTTATTATTAGCATTATCTATAGCATTCTGAACAGCTGTAGTATCATCTGTAAGGCCATCACCAGTAGCACCAAAGTCTTTAACACTAAGGAAGTCTTCTAACTTAGCATCTACAGTCCTATTAGTAACAACACCAGTGCTATTTCCATAAGATGCAGTGAATGTATTACCTGCTGATGCCGAAGCCCATACAGGATTAGCACTACCACCTTGTGTCTTTAGGAAATGTCCACTAGTACCAGCTGCTAAACGTGCCCAGTCAGTACCATTATAGTACATCACATCACCTTGAGCATCAGATCCTAGAGCTATCTTAGCACCAGTAACTGAGTTATCAGCAACAGTTGTACTTACATTGGTAAGGTTAGATCCATCTACAGCAGGTAGTTTTGCGCTACCATCAAGTTGTACAATCTTACTAGCTGTTGTACCAACGTCTACATTAAGTGTACCAGATCCAGTGATAGGACCACCAGTTAAACCTGTGCCTGAAGCAACACTTGTTACAGTACCGTTACCAGTTACAGTACCCCATGAGATATCTGTACCATCTGATTTAAGTACCTGTCCATTTGAACCAGGAGCTAGTACAGCAGGGTTACCATTAGTATCACCATATATAATCTTACCTCTAGCTATACCAGCAAGCTCATCTAAGCCTACTGCATTGTCTGCCATAGCTGCTTGGTCAACTGCATTATCAACTATATCCCAAGATTCACTACCTGTACCAGCATTGGTTACTGCAATGTTACCTTTAGTACCATTAGAGACTCCACTACCAGCATTCGTATCTACATAAGCTTTAGTAGCAGCATGTAAGCTGTTAGTAGGAGCACCTGATAGAGTCAAAGCTCCAGTCATTGTACCGCCTGCAAGAGGTACAGCTTCATCACTAGTACCTACCTGTACATATGTAGGTGTTGTATCTACCCAGCCTGAAGAGTCTTCATCTGTGTAATAAATATAGGTTCTACCTGATTCTGTATCAAACCATCTAGTACCGTTAACAGGATTAGCAGGAGCTGTAGCGCCTACTCTGAGATTACCTACAGCATTACCATCTTGTATAATATTAAAATCATTAAGATCTAAGTTACCTTGTAGTTTAGCTCCAGTATTAGTTAAAGAACTATTCTCTAATTCTTGTAGTCTCTGGATAACCTGTCTTTGATTGTTATCTAAGTCCTGTGCTCTAACAGAGCTACCAGCTACATAGTCTACTTTAGGATCAACTACATCTGTTTTCCTGGTAATTAGTACATTCTTTGAGCCTGTAGCTGGAGCAGTTGTGAATGATATTTGACTACCAGTTTGTGTATAATCTGTATCTTTAGTTTTTAAATCCCATACTGATGTCGTTGTGTTCCACACATACACAAGTACATCATCTTCTTCGAAAGAGTTTGTGAATGCAAACGAGAAGTTTTTATCACTACCGTTCCCATCCTTTAATTCCTGTGTGGCAGGTGTTGTTGTTACTGTCATAATTTATCGGCCTGGATGTAGGAGAGCGGGTAGGGTTTCTCTAGAATCTCTTGCAACACCTTGTGTTTCATAGAGACTTGATTTCTGTTTTACTTTCAATTCACGTGTACTGGTAATTAATTCTTTTACTTCTGGATCGTTCTGTAAGCTAGCCCATGCTTTTAGACGTGCTCGTTTGAATAAATCTTTGATAATCTTATTGTGTACATAAGCTTTCATAGGATCTAGTTCAAATCTACCAGCTTTACGATCAGCCTCCATTTTAGCAATAGAAGCTTTTATATCAGGCCTATTAGCTAGTTTATTCAACTGAGCTTCTAGGTTCAGCTTACCAATAGCTTGTTGATATTTAGATCTAACTGAAGGACTATCCCTTAAAGACACACCATTTGGTGCGGTGTAGGTAGATAAACGTAAATCATAATTACTATTCCAAAGTAATCTTCTACCAGGACTGCCTTCTAAATTAAACTGTACAGGACTTAGTGCATTAAAGAATCGAGTCAAAGGATTCCAATTTCTTATTGGCTTACCATTTAGTACATCATATTTAATTGGTAACTGTTTAGTACCTGTTAAACCAGCTAGACTTTCTAAAGCTAAATTACGATTACGTATTTGATCAGTAGCTTCTGAACTTAGTTCACGCATATAAGGTGAAAGAAGTTTACTAGCTTCATTTCTTAAGCCAGCGAATGGTAGTTGATTATTTAATATACTACTTTGAATACGCCCCCAACTACCAGGCTGACCAGATAAGGCATCTGTTAGTTGAGTAATCATTTGTAAATAAGACTTACTAGAAGCTGCTCCGCCTATAGCTAGAGCTAGTTTAGAAGATCTATTCTCAACCCACTCTGGTCCCATCAGTTCTGCATTATCACCAGTATCAGCAATACTAGATAGTATCATATTGAATGGTTCAAAGGATTCATAAGACATCCATACTCCACCAATTTTTATACTACGTGGTACCCAACCAGTATCAATCCACATCTGACGCATTTGTCTGTCTTGTGGACCATTACCTGTTAGACTGTCTGACATGTATAACTGGTAACCCATTAACATAACACTATTACCTAAAGCCTGTCTACCTATAATTAAGTTCTTAGCTCTAGTTAAGTCATCAACATTATTTATTCCATATCTAATTAAATCACCATTTTTAACTTGAGCAGCTGAAGCTGTAAGTATATCTCTAGATTCATTCAATAGAGCACCAAGTATAGGTGTATTCTTAGCAGTCATTCTAAGACCATTAACACCAGTTCTAGCGAATAGGAAGAATGGTTTAAGCATAGGAGCTTGATTGAATGCTTTCTCTAAGCCTTTTGAGAAACCTGTTAAAGGTGTTTGAAGTGTAACTTCTTGGAATTGTTGTTGGAGGTAGGAGTTTTTAGAAAGATCTATATTACCATTAGCATCTAACAGTTTACTATACTCTATATCCTCAGCCTTTCTAAGTACATCTGGTGTTATTTCATCTAATAACCCATCGGTCTGATCATCAATAGCTTGTGATAAAGCTTTTCTTCTAGATTCAGCTTTAGTTAATATCCAAGAGAATGTATCGTCAACCGATTTCATAGCTCTTGTGCTCCATGTAGCCCACTTATTATTGTTTAGGATACGAGCATTATTACCTATATTATAAGCTGCTTTATCAGCTACTGTACCATTTCTTTCAACCCATTTACTATATAAATCCCAATCATCATCTAATTTACTAGGAACATCACTGAATCTAGTTTTGATATCTGTGATAGGTGCATCCCAATTAGCTTTCATGCGAGTACCAAATACTCTGAATGCATCAGGTATGATACTAAACATAGCACTTAAATTAGCAGCTTCTGTTCTTAGTGTCTTAACATCACCTGTGAACGTAGCGACCCTTCCAAGCGCCCCTAGGAAGTGACTAATAGAGTTGGCATATGCAGCACCTGTAGTACCTATTAGAGCCCTTGCAGGCGTCTTAGGGCCGCTTAGAATGCTATTAACCATTACACCTTGAAGTTCTCTAACTAATGCACCAGGTTTTGTTGCACCATTAAAGTAACCTCCACGAAGCTTCTGCCTCATCCAAGCATCAAAGTCTGTAATATTATGTATCTGATTAGCTTGTTTAAATACTTGAAGTATACCAGATGCTAATTCATCAGAGTCTGTATTCTTTAAGAACTGCATCATTAACATGACGCCATCCATACTCTCTTGGTGTAGTAATTCAGTTCTCGCTGATACCTCTTTCATGAACTTAGATCTAGCAGCTGGATCTGTTAATTGTTGGAACTGACCAGCTCTACCCCATAAGTATTTACTTCTCTTGATACCCGTTAAACCAGCTACTAGCTGTTCTGCTAACTGTTGAGCTGGCCCTTCTGTACTCAGTATATCTGTAAAATCTAGCATACCGTCAGCTGCTTGAGCCGTAACTCGTAACTGTTTCCATAAAGCATTTACAGTTAATTCAGCTGAAAGAAGTTCATCATACTTCCAAGTATCTACACCAGCTATTCTATCTAAATCAAGATTAAATGGTGCCCAGAATTCTTCAGCAGTCTGAGCTGTAGCTTGTCTACCCATCATCTCCTGCATTCTTCGTAAAGAATGTTCATGTAGCTGTGCAAATGTTTTACCAGCTGCTTTAGCTTGCTTCTCCATAGCTTGGAATTGAGCATCACCAAGTAGCTCTTTTGTCATTCGTTTGAGCTCTACTTCTGTAGCACCAGCTTGTGTAGCTAATCTTCTTTGTGTGCCTCTAGTTAAAGGCATACCAGGATTACCATAATCATAGGCTTCCCATTGAGTATCTATACGCTTAGCACCATCATATGTACTAGCTGCAGTATCCGTAGATCTTATGATACCTTGTTCTGGTCTAATAGCATCTCTATCTCTATAAGCATTCCAAGGTCTTCTATCTGCAATGTTTGAGCCTTCAATAATCTCTTTTATCTGTTTATCTATATTTGCATCATTACTCTTCATATATGCTCTAGCAGCTACACCACCATCATCTGGCCCAAATTTAGTAAATAGACCTCCCATAAAGCTACCAAGTAGATGACCTTCTGCGTAAGCTTTTACATTTTTTACTAGTGGATGATCAGCATCATCAGTAGCTAACCAGCCTAAAGCGCCACTAGTCCAAGGTGCCCACTCTATAAGCTGTGCAGATAGATTATCTTCATGAGCATACATAACAATTGCATCTGCCACACCATCAGCTACAGCCCATTTCCTTACTGAACTGTGGAGGGGGTTGAATCCTAAATTAATATTCTTACCCCAAGCTCTAAATTTATGTATATTATCTAGTTTAGTAGATGTAAAATAAGTTTGAAGTGGTTTATACACTGCTCTAGCTGCTCTATATTTACTCGCTAAGCTAGCTAATTTAGGAGCCATTGCTACACCAGCTGACTTTACACCATAACTCATAGGTATCATTAAACTAGCAACTTCCGCCATGTTACCTAATATTGTACGTGGCCTTACATCTGGAAGAAAGAATAATGGATCTCCAGTCCATAGCTCTGCATCTGGTTTAAAACCATCTTCACCTGCAACTGATTTTAGTATTCTTTCAGGTAGTTGGACAAGGGATGCTGGAAATTCTTTAACTCCTGAGTAGACACCTTCAGCTATACCAACAGCTTGGTGTACATACTCTTCACCAGTATCACGTCCTGTTATTCTTTCACGCTTTTGATCCTCATAACCACCCCAAGAGTAGTCACCAGGACCACCTTTCTTGGCTTCACTTGTTTTGATGGCAGGGATCTCATAATTACCGCCTTCTTGTACTGCAGCTGTTTCTGCTTCAGCTTCTTTGGTAATCTCAGTATTTAATTCATCAGCATACTTTTTGTTTAAATCAGCTTGTTCACTATGAAACTGTGAACCACCTTTTAAATCATCTTCATATATGTATGGCATTACTTTTCACCCCCGTTTGCAAGTACAGGTTCTAGAACATTTAAAGTTTCAATAGGATTACCTCCACCTTTCGTTGTAAGTTGTTTTAGTGGAGTGTAAGTAGCATCAGTGGTGCTCATAATAGCCTGCTCACCTTCACTTGGTTTTATGTCACTATCAATTAAGTTATGAATAAGTATTCTAGGATAATAATTTGCTATAGCTGCATACTGTATTATTATCTCTGGTAAAGGACCTTTACCGTCTTTCCACTTTTGAAACTGTTCAGCTTCCTTTGGATTTAATAAAGGTTGCTCACCTCTATTAGCAGATTCAAGTCTACGATGAAGGTCTGCTCTTATAGTTGCTTGCTCTGCTAATTGCTTAGGTGTTAGCATTGCTCTCTGTTGGAAGTATGGAGAATGAATAGTAGGTGCATTAGTCATGACCTTTTTACCACCTTCCATAGATAGTCTAAATTTATCTTGAACATACTTAGCAGCTTGTTGATAAGCTTGTTCTCTTGGTACACCTTGTAATATAAGCGCTTGAACCGTTCTCCTATAATCCCGTTCAGCATTCGCCTTACCTAATCTAAATAAGTAAGATGTATCATCACCTGGTTGTCCTGTTAAATTTAAAGCATTCTGAAGATCATCTTCTATACCATCAATACCAGCTTGATACATATCCTCATTCTCCATTGTCTCATCTTTGGTCATTAATAGGCCTTTCTTCTTAGCTTCTAATAGAACATTCACAGGTAAACCTGAATACTTATAATAAGGTATCTTACCTGTTGGTTCAGAAAGGGCTTCTCTTTGAAGCATTTTTAATAACTCTTGAGAATCTTCATCATTATCTGTCCAAAGCTTAGCGATAACAGCACTTTCACCTACACCTAATTTCTGATACTCTTTTTGCTGTGTTAGTACTAATTCTTTTATAGCTTCTGGTGAAGCATCAGACTCTAGAAGTTCTATAACTTTCTCTTGGGTCTCTACTTCTATTGCAGTACCTTGAGCTTTTAATTTAGCTTTGTCTTCATTTATCTCTGTAGTAAATGCGTTGTCAGCTATATCTTGTAGTTCTAATATAAGCTGAGGACGTGCATCTTTAACCTTTTTACCTTTATGTTGTGGGTCAGGAGAGTTGCTTATTGAAGCTACAAGTGCATTAACTCCATCTGCATCGAACTTAGCAACTCGTGCAACCTCTTCTCTCAACAATTGCCATGCACCAGCACGTGTTATTACACCACCTTGCGGCCCTACAGTGGTTCTGAGTTCAGTTAGGATATGACCTAAATCTACTTGACCTCCACTAGAAGCAGCATCCCACATATTAGTGAATGTATTCTGCCTATTTGTATAACCTTTGTCAACACTCCGTTGCTTTTTGTAATTAATTAGAAATTGATTATCTTGTTGATCGGTACCTTTACCATCCTTTCTATTATAAAAGTTATCATATAAGAACATCTTATCGAAACCACCCAAGCCATTAGCTTCAGTAAACTCTCGGTTTAAAATTCCTAATGCTGCAGCTTTATTGACAGGATGTAGGTCTGGATCATTTATACGAAAGACACCACTAGGCCCTTGTAATTCTCTATTGTCATTTCTAAACCTATCTGATATCCACTCACCATACTCTTGAGATTTTAACTTCAAATATTTTTTAGATAAATATAATTTCCTATAACCACTGGACTCCCTTATCATCTCTGCTAAAGTAAAGTCACCAGTCTTCTCTAAAACTTGAGCTGACAATGCTGAGCTAGCTTTATCTTCATTGACTAATTCCTCTTCAAGCGCTACATTATTATCTAATGTATTCTGCTCTGAAGATGAAAGGTTATTAGTTAAACGCCTTTCACGAAAGTCTTGATCTGCTTTTGCCTCTATTCTTTTCTCTCTACCTTTAATAATATCTGCAACTAATCTGCCTGTTGGACCTTTAGGATCTAGAGCTTCTGATAAAACTAGTAAATCATCACCAGCTTTTTGAGCTTCCTCACCCTTCCATTTGTCAACATATTGTTGCATTTGTTCTGCAGGCTGATTAGCACGACGCATACGATCTTGCTCTCGCCTATCAGCTTCTGCATAAGAACTCAGATAATCTGGTTGAAATGATGAAGTCATGATTAATTAACTTGATAAATATCAGTGTTTGCATCCAATGGATTGCCTGTGTACATAGAATTAGCATAACTCATGAAGTCATCATATCTACTTCCACTAAGGTAATCAGTAGCCGTACTAGCTGATTCTACTGGAGGAGCAGACGGACCAGGGCCAGGACCAGGGCCAGGAATATTAGGACCAGGACCTGGCTTAGGAGCTCCAAAACCTCTTAGTCCCATATCTTTACCTGCTTGGTAACCACTAACACCAGCCATAGCTACGTTAGTAACTAAACTGAACATGCTTGGACCTTTATCAAACACAGGTTTAGGTGGTGCCATACCTCGTTCAGGTTTAAGGCCAATCATCTGTGATGCTCGTAAGTCAGCTCTATGTTTAGCTCTTGCTATCTGTCTAAGATTGATAGCTTGTGCCTCTTTTGTTTTATCAATATCAGCAAATCTAGAAGCTCTTGCTCTACCAAGTCCTGCTTTAGCAGCTACTCTAGAGCGCTTCGCACTTAATCCTGTTTTCTCTAAACTTTTAGCGACACCAGTGTCAGTTGCATACCTGATAAAATCTGTTTCCTGTCCTCTGTATGCCTCAGCTATAGCTTGGTTTAATTTAACCTGTTCTGCTTGGGCACCAAGATTAGCAGCATGAGCATTCTCAGCCCAGGCTAATTCAGCATCAACACCTTTGTGATAATAATTAGTTATATCACGATTGTGCTGTTGCTGTACTTTTAATTTTTGTCTTTCGTATTGAGCGGCTCGTTGCTTATTTGTAGCGGATGCTTGTGATACTGCAGCAGCGTGACCTGCTACAGTTTGAGCTACTTGGAGACCGCCAATAACGGCTGCGGGTGCGCACATAATTTACAAAACTCTATAAATGTTAATTGGTTAGGTCCGTAAGGAAACTCCCGTAGGAATTTAAATCCTAAAAATTTTAGCAATTTTAAATGGACCTTGTTTCTTTTATCAACGATGTTCCAAAGAAGTTTCTCTGGTCTACTATCTATATATCTCTTAGCTTCTCTGGCAAAGGTGATGGGGTAGTTGTGAATCTCTGGGGTGCATAGCATCCAGATAGAACCACCCTCACCTACACCAGCCATTCCGGCAGTCTTGCCGTTAGGCACTACGAAGTAAACACAAGAGTCAGCTAAAGCTGCACTCGTTAGTACTTCTAAGGGATTAAGTCCATGACCTTCTTCGACCTCTCTCCGGTCTTCAGGACGTAAGTTAGAGGCCACCTCTTTGGCAGCCTCCAATGTGATAGGGTGAATGTAGTTAGACACGTTGATAGAATTTGTCACTATAATCTCCTTCCCAACTCATAGAAAATAGAGTAGTAGGAGATGGATGGGTTGATTTTAAATATACTGTTAAGTTTTTATTACGTTCATATGTTGGTAATGTATGTATTCTCTGATCTACCCAAGGTGATTTGTTAGCTACATAGGCATCTTGTAGGGATGACTCTATCAGTTCAGTATAAGTAGGTTTACCTATACGTTCAATACTTGTTTCATAGACACCAGCTGCACCTAAAGAGAGCTTCACTCTATGTACAACTAAGGAAGCATTAACATCTGAAGCCTCTTTTGCAGTAGGATATATAGTAGGCAACTTAATCTGCATTTCGAAATTATACCCTACAAACAAACTGTTACCAGATGTCTTCCAGTCACCAGGTAATGTTGCAGTAGAACTACTTACTGTAGCTATACCATATCTACCATAATCATTAGTAGGATTACCATCATTATCGAGGTGTGCATCAAATACATACAAGTCTCTATTCTCTTCGAAGCCACGTTGGCCTATTTCAAATGTAGTTTTATTAGTAGAAGAATCATATGTAAGATCACTTGATTCAAGTATTGACCAGTTATCTAAATGTATAGGGAAGTTATCAACCCAATTAGACCATTTATCTACTAAAGGATACTTCACTAAATTGTTGTTCTCATGTACTACAAACAATAAATCATCAATAATTGCTATGTACTGTATGTTCTTATCTAATGTCCATTTAAACCAGGCAGATTGTATCCTTTTTTCACCACTATTAAAATAACGATAGCCATATAGAGTATCTGTACCTCTTACAGCAAAGAATACATAAGTGTTTTCTCTGGAGTTAGTAATTAAATTAATATCTTGAGGCAGTAAGTCTGGAACTGAAATAGATTGATCTAATACCTCAGGCTCATACCCTCTTTGTATACGTGTTGCCTCAAAGAATTTACTACGTTTACCAGCATTATCTAAGAAACCTAGTGTAGTACCAAGTGAGACTGGTTTAGTACTTGTATTAAAATTATAAGTGGTTGCTGGTGTAAGCTTAGCGGTTTCAGGACCTAGTACTTCAGCTTCTGCTGCCAGTAACCATTGTTTATTCTCACTAAATACTAACAAGCCTTGTCCTATTTCTATACCTTCAAACAGTTTAGCAGGACTAGAAGTGCTAGTAGATAGATCTATAACATCTTGTGGTGATATAGTTAGAGCAGTGTTCGCCCAGAAATTAGGTTCAATTAAATTATTTGCACCAGGTCTAGAGCATATAACATTTGTACCACTAAGCATTACTACCCTGTTTCTCCAGAAAACCATGTTTGAAATACTACGTGGTTTAAGGTCACCAGTTCCATCAATAGCTTCCTCAATAGATTGTCCTCTGCTTAAGAAACTAGCTTTAGGATTAGTAACATTATCTCCTACTTCACGGCTAGGCCAATTTGTTAACTGTATTGTAAATGTAAGGTCTTTCTGTCTTATCAACTGCATAGGCATAGTAGTGGCATCTATCTTATACCTTATACCAGGTTTAGTACATTCTCTCCATCCACCAGGTCCATCTTGACCATCGTTACCATAGAATCTCATATAATAATCATCTTCTTCTAACTCACTATTTACAACCTTAACAACTACTCCATTCTTACATTGTGTAGGAAGTTTAGTGACATCATTGACTTCACTAGTAACGATGTTCATTAAGTCAGCTTCACCTGTAGTTACATTGAACGTATCAGTATCAGAAGTATTATATATGTAAAGACCATTACCAATAATCTCTGCTCCACTTACTAGTTTATCAGCTTCATTACCATCATCATTAGGGTCTAAGATTCCTTGCTGTAGTCCACCTAAAATAGTAGTGGCACTAACAGCCATGTCAGCATCGAATGGTGTAGGGTCTGGACGTATAGCACCATCTCCAGCTGTACTACCTATAGTAGCTAAAACATCTGACTTCTCTATCTCCTTTACTTTGACAAAATAAGTAGGACTTATCCAATCTTTAAAACTACCTGAGTCAGCTGGTACACTTTGATCTGGAGCTGAACGAGCAATCATTACAAATTTAATATAATCACCCTGTTCCCAACCTTCACCACCATGCAATAGTTCTACATCATAGTCATACTTACATACATAATCTTCACCATTTAAACTTGAACCAGCATCTTCATGTGTAGCAGATCTACCTTTAACAGTGAACCTAAAGATCAGGTTCTTTCTTGAACCATCTGTTATTTCATTATTATTTTTGTCATAAATAGTGCAGACACTCTGATCAGAACTAAATACATCAGTATCTATATCGACACAACTACCTTCAGTTCTTCCATTATACTTACCATCTTGTTGTATATTCCTAGAGTGAAAAGGTTTACCAGTTGTATTCGTTACTACACCATTAGTAGCTTTAATAGGTGCATCAGTATGAGTACCTCCAGTCCAATTTTGTAATGCATCATTACCATCTAAAGTGGCAGATAATACAGTATGATCTGGGTACACCCTTTTATGTACTAATCTAGTTGCACTTGTTATACTATACTTTGTAGTATTAGTAGTCTTATTAAGGTTCAGACTGTACTGCCTAGCATTAGCAGTCTTCTTAAGCTCTATGTATGCAAAGTTTTTGTGACCTATCTGTACATCATTACCATCAGCATCCTTTTCAGTGTTACCCCAGCCAGCTGCTTTGTCAACAGTCATGCTACATGGTATGACTTGATTATTAGTTGTCCTAGGATTCCTATTAAGTATATAGGTATAATCATTAATAGTTAAGAACTGTAAGTCATTTTCATCTGTATACTTTAAGTACTGATTGATATAAGTAGCATTAGCACTATCAGGTGTGGCTACAAACTCTGTGCCTTCTGGTACTACTCCATTAGGACCAGTGAATTCTCTTAAGTTCCATAATTTTACAACAGGAGCAGTGTTACTATTAGGCTCCTCTTTCATTACTTGACCAATGTACTGTTCATCTTGATCCCTATAGTAGTGAAAGAATCTGTGTCTTGATTCTCCTATGTCTTTAATGAATCTACTACCAGGTCTTTTAACTAAACCAGTTTGAACTTCTGGTGTGGCATTTATAACATCAGATACTTGACCTGGATTTTTTAGTTGATCAGGTTGTTCTGACATACCTGATGTATAGTTTGGAATTGTTTGTGTTATACTAGCCATTAGCGTCTCAGTGCATCTAAAGGAATAAAGGATGTATATCTTTGATCATCTGTGAGGCCAAAGAATGATGGATCAGTTTGGTTGCATTCGTATTCTAAACATGTAGCCCTTGCATAACCTTCTTTGGTTGCCAGCATTTGTACTAACTGAGGGTTAGCTACTAACTGAGTAGCTGCTCTAGTTGAAGCACAGTATATAATATATCTTCTGAACACTTGTGGTATCTCTTCAAACTTCTGTAACCATATTACATCTAAACTTAAGTCATCAGTAAACTCATCAGTATGATCTACCTTATCATATACCTTACCATTACGTATGATTAAGCGTTGTGATTTATTATCTAGACCATCATGTAGTGAGAACTGTAATACATTAGGAGGTAATTTTACATTCTTATTGCTATCAGGAGAGTACTTAACATGGTCTTCTTTATTGAAAGTCCATCCTTCTGATTGAACATCTATATTACAATCCTTTAAAAGATTATAAACTAATGAAACTTCAGGGTTCTCAAAGTTCAGTTTTGTGATCGGGGACTGACCAATGGCACCCAATATTGAATTGACTGCGGATAGTTCGGTATCGAGATCAGTTGTATTGGGTATCGCCATAGGTATAAATATTTGTAAAGAAAAAAAGGGGGTAATGATAACCCCCCTTGTT
>VTLG01016932.1_pt1 | contig 14616 bp, 21 predicted proteins | sample 4694571 | NCBI WGS metagenome assembly VTLG01 (sample SAMN12604809, study PRJNA352737) | marine metagenome | biome: ENVO:00000447; feature: ENVO:00000209|ENVO:00000569|ENVO:01000036; material: ENVO:00002151; isolation source: viral sequences binned using virsorter ...
AATTTTCTAAATCCATCATAATTCCTGTACATTTCTCATTTATATGTAAAAATCTCTCATTTTGAGCATTTTCTACGAATCCTCTTACATGAGATACCCCTGATGCTATGCTTCTTGACACTTTATCCCTTTTTGTATAGATTTTTATACCCTTTCGTCTAAATATCTCAATGTCGCCTAATCCTGACTGTCCTTGAGCCTGCATACCAGCAGGATCTCCAAAATACCTTCTTACATTGTATTTTTTCCCCAGTATCATCTCTGCTAAAGTATCTGTTTTTATATTTGTCTGATGAATTATTTCATCTATCATATTTACATGCCAAATACCGCCCACTCTATGAACTTGAAACCATCCAACAGCAGGCATACGATAACCAAAGTCTATACTACAATAAGTAGGGAAGTTTGGATTGTAAGGAAACTTACCTACATCTAAATCTCTTTCAAATGGGTAAACACGACCAGCAAATGAGGTGAATTTAGCTCCATATTCTTGTTCATATACCTCTTTAGCCATATTTCTTCTTCTTTCAAGTAGAAATTGGTCGCTTTTTCCGAGAGGGAAGGCAAAATGGTTGTCCCACGAGGGAGCTTGATGAGATTCCCATAGTTCATCATCTTTTCCGAGGAGATACAAATCATATACCCAGTTAAAGCCTTCTGGAGTTGTGATGAATATAGCCTTCCCTTTTCTATCGGATAATGTTGGGGATAAATACATATCCCAAATTTTTCTTTTTACTTTGGCAGCCTCATCTATTATAAGCAGATCTAAACCTTCTCCAACTAAAGAATCAGGATTGTCTGCTGATTTTGCTTCTACTGTAGTATTCCATTTAAATTTTATAATTCTTTCTTTCTCAGAAGCTCTTATAATATCATTGGAATGACCAATCACCATTTTCTGCCAAACTTCTCTAAACATTAAATCGGCTTTATCATAAGATAAACCAACAAGCCATATCCTTTTGTTTGGCTGGGAAGCATAATAGGTGGCCTCCATAGCTGATGCAGTAGTTTTTCCGAATCTTCTACCACATACCATAACAAAAAACCTTGCTGTGCCTTTGTCAGGGAAGTGCAGTTTTTTTTGACCATAATGTGGTTTATAATCCATATAGTCAAACCATTTTTGTTTATATTCTTGTAGTGAATTTTCCAAAATTTGCATTATTCCCTATATTTAATTTAAGTTATCTATTAGTATTTTGCAAAAATTGACAAAATACATTTACTTTTAATTATAAAAGGGGGCAGTATGTCCGAAGATAAAACACAAGCAGCCACAGAAACAGTAAGTGAAAGTCCTGCTACAGAAACTACTCAAGATAGCTCTAATGAGCAGTATATTGCAGAAAGCAAAAAGTATAGAAAAAGAGCTCAGGATGCAGAAGCTCGTTTAACTAAACTCGAAAAAAGCCTAGCTAGAGCAGAGGAAGCGAAACTTAAAGAAAAAGAAGAATTTAAAACCTTATATGAAAAGGCTTCTTCTAAGGTCGAAAGTTTAACTGCTAATGCTGAAAAGTGGGATAAGTATGAGGAAGGTAAAAGAGCATCTTTATTAGAAGCTCATCCTGAAGATGAAAGAGAGTCTTTGTCTAAGTTAGATTTAGAAACTCTTGAATATGTAACAAGTAAAATTAATAATGTCAAAGCAAATGCTCCTGAAGTTGCAGGTAATTCTAGAGGTGTTAAAGAAATGCCTTCAGATTGGACTAAAATGAACTCTGACGAGCTTAGGGAAAACTGGGCTGATGTTGTAGCAAATGCTAGGGCAAAAACAAAAACCAACCAAAGGTCATAAGACAGTTGAGGCTTGGTTAAAAATAGAGGTTTAAAATGATAAATAGAATATATACTGAAGTCGTTTGGCAATGGGATGATTCTCTAGGTCAAATGGTTGAAGTTTCAAGTCAATCTGAATCGTATTCAGGTGAAATGGCATTATGTGCTGCAGGTGATTTACTAGATACAACTTCACTTGGAGGGTTTATTCCTGATTTATGGTCTGATGCAATCTATAGTTTCTTTATGCAAACAAATAAACTTAGAGGATCTGTTAGTGATTATAGTGCTTTAGTTAAGAATAAGGGTGATTCTATAAATATCCCAGCAATCTTAATGCAAACAGCACAAGCTAAAGCTGCATCAACTGCAGTAACTTGGGATACGAACAAAGGTTCTACTCCACAACCGCATGATGTAACAGCAGTAAATCTTCCAATAACATCTCATATATATCAAGCTGAGATATTTGAGGACATAGCTACAATTCAAGCTCAATATGAATTAATTAGCAAATATGCAAAAATGTTTGGTGAGTCTTTAGCTAGAAAAGTTGAAACAGACTTATGGGCAGAACTTGATGGCTTCCAAACAACTGTAACATTAACTGCTGATGATGCTATGGCGACTGGTGATTTAGAAAGTATTTTAGCAACTCTGTATAACTTAGATATTGACCCAAACAGATGTTCAATGGCAGTTAATCATCTATTGCTTGCAGACATATTAAATCCAACAGCAGGTATTGGTTCATACTTTGTAAGACAAGATGCTATTCCTTCAGGAACAAATGCAGCAGGTGGTAGCCATGTTTCTACTGGTGCTGTAGGCTTAATATATGGCATGAATGTGTTCTTCTCACAAGCTATATCTACTGCAGGAACAAACAGAAGTGGTGCTGTATATGTACCAGAAGCATGTGCTTTTGCAGCCTCTCAAGATGTAAGACTGCAATCACAATATGATGTTGATTATCTTGGTACTAAAGTAATCGCAGATATGATATATGGAGTTAAACTACTAGATAGTTCAACAAACTTAATGGGACTTAATTTTGTTAATGCTTCATAATCAATAAGTTGTTAATCTTAAAGGGGGCTTAATTGCCCCCTTTATTAAAAAGGAGAATTTATGATATATTTAAAAGGCATTGGTGGAGATGTAAGAGTATTTAAAGACTGTGATTTAAAAGAGGTTAAAAATCTAACAGACTCTGGGCAATGGACAAGAATTAATGGAAGAAAAGATTTTTCAGGCTATTCTAAGCCTGCAAAGAAAGCTAAAAAATAATGGCTCTTGACCCAAGTATAAATAGAGTTACAGGACAAAGACGAATTATAAGAAAAAAAGGCGATTTAAATGGTTGTGGAAAAGGTGATTGGGCTAGAATAGATTTGCTAGATGAGAAATATAAAGAGAATTATGATAAGATTTTTGGTAAAAGAAATATGTTTATAGAAAATAAATTAATATCTAAAGATGAGCCTACTAAAAAGCATTAAATATCACGAGGGTTTTAGATCTAGGGTGTATAAATGTACGGAAGGCTATGACACTATTGGCTATGGTTTTGCTATAAAAGATCTAGAGATGGATGAAGATATTGCAGAGCTAATACTTCTTAGAAAATTAGAAAAACTTCAACATAGGATAGCTTCGGTTTTTGGATGGTGGTATAATAGTCCAAAAACAGTTAAAAATGTCGTAACAAATATGTGTTATCAGCTTGGGGTTTCAGGGTTTTCTAAATTTAAAAAAACAATATATTTGCTTGAAACAGAGCAATATGAGGATGCCTCAATAGAAATGTTGGATTCGTTATGGGCAAAACAAACACCCAACAGGGCTAAAGAATTAAGCGAGCAATTAAGAGATTTTGCTGAAAATAATAATCAAAAGAAGGAGCATTAATGGCAAACACCATAGCAAATCAGTTTACTGGTTTACCAATAGAAAATCTAATAGCAGCACCACTACTAGCTGCAGCTGAAGGTCAAAAATCTTTAGCATCAACGACAGCACAGTTTATAACTGAAGTTGGAATGGATGATAAAGGAAATACTAAATCAGTAACATTTCAATATGAAGATGGTTCAAAAGAGGTTGCATTGAATGTGCCATTATTATCAATAATTAATATACCAAGCTTATGTGTAGATGAAATAGATGTTAATTTTAACATGGAAGTATCTACTCAAAGCTCTACTAAGTCATCAACAGACTCAAGTGCTACAGTAAATGCTTCAGCAGGATTTGGATGCTGGAAAGCATCTTTTGAAGGTAAGGTTTCACATCATTCTGAAAGCAATAGAAGCTCAGATACATCTGCTAAATACACTATAGCTGTAAAAGGCAAACAAGAAAAGCCTGAAGGTTTAATGAAGGTTTTAGATATGCTTAATAGTTCTATAGGTAAAACTAAGGATGCACCAGCAGGTGGCAGCAACCCAACAAGTTAAAAAAGGGAATTTTCTAGATCATCTAACAAAGGCTTTATATGATGCTGTAGTTCAAGCTCAAGCATTAGCAGAGAATCAACATATAGAGGCTTTAGGTAAATATTTAAATGAAGATGGCAGTCCTAAATGTGTAAAAATGCTTATTAATGGAGAGGATGTTGATGTTCCATTATTAACTCTTGCTCCACATAGTTCTATTAAGATAAAAGAACTTACTATGGATTTAAAGGTCAAGCTAAATAACTTTGGGAAAAGAAAGTCTAGATTAGGTGGTGGAATATTTTGTAAAGAAGATGCTGGAGCTATAAGTGCAGATTTAGGTTCTTCTATATTCCCTTCTAAAAACAACTATGCAAATTTGAAGATTACTTTTGAAGGTTGCGACCCTCCTGAAGGAGTTGTTCGTTTAAACAATAATCTAATAAAGCAAATCCCTTAATTCTCAAATTAGGAAATTTATATTTTCTATACTAAATTATTATCAAAAATACAAGGAAATTTTATGGCTTTGAACGATAGGGGTGTAATCAAACGAGCAATAGTAACCCCTGATAAGCATTTTCCTTTACATGACCCCAAAGCAATAAGTGTGCTGTGCAAAACCATAGAAATAGTTAAGCCTGATATATATATTGATTTAGGGGACATTGGGGAATGGGAGGCTTTTTCTCATTGGAAATATAAGAGAAAAAAAGCTCCTCCTTTAGAGTTTTTAACCAAAGAATTTGACAAAGATGTTAAAGATGTTAATAATTGCATGGATATTATTGATGAATCTCTTGACAAATCTGGATGCAACGAAAAGTATATAACTGAGGGGAATCATGATAACTGGCTTAATATGGCAGTTGAAAAATACCCTTACATTCCTCAATATAAGTTTGCTAATGCAGTTGATCTAAAGGGAAGAGGTTATACTTACTATCCTTTTGGAAAGCATTTAAAAATAGGAAAATTATACTTTTACCATGGGCATCAATATGGTGGGCAATATCATGCAAGTAACCATCTTAGAAAATTAGGATGTAATGTAATGTATGGGCATTGGCACGATTTACAGCAAATGTCTGCAACGCATATGGATGGAGCTAAATCTGCTTGGTCTATTGGATGTTTAAAGGATATGAGAATGGAAGCTAATGAATGGCTTGGGAATAGAAGGATTAATTGGGCCCATGCTTTTGCAATAGTTGATTTTTTTAAAGGGGGACATTTTACAGTTCATATTATACAAATCATAAACGGAAGAACAAGTTTATGGGGGGAATTGATTGAAGGATGAAAATAGGAGATCTGCTTTTATTAAAAGGCTACATAAACAAAAAACAACTTCGTGAGGCTTTAAGGAAACAGTCTGAAGAGGCTATCAATTACGACAGGTCTGTTCCTTTAGGTAAAGTTCTTGTAGAGATGGAGTATGTTAATATTGATGAAGTTACAGAAGCTTTAAATGACCAACCTAAAGAAAAAGTAAAAAAATATGAAAAAAAGGAAAAACCAATGTCCACAGAAATAGGTGAAAATAGCAAGTTTACATTTGATTTAAAATTTTTAGTAACTATAGGTTTTGTATTGGTTTCTGCTAGTGCTACTTACTTTAGTATTACAGGAAAGTTAAACGAGATAGAGTCCAACAATCATCCAAATAGGATGGAATACAACCTTGTTGTAAAAGAGTTGGACAACTTAAAGGGAGCTGGGGATTTAAAGATTATCACCTATAAGTTAGAGCAATACGATGAAATGTTTAATGAAATAAAAACCCTTGTTAAACAATTAACTCCACTTGCAACAGATTTAGATTATATAAAAAATGAAATTAAAAAATTGAAAAATAAGGATATACCTGAGATAGATTTGTCAGGCATTGAATTAAAACTTGACAATCTTTCAAATAGTATTAACGCTTTTGAAGAAAGACTTAATAAATTAGAAAAGAAAAACACAGGTGGGAGGTTTTAATGAATGGGAGATTGGCAAGAAGCATTTTATATTATCTGTCGGCTATTTCTTACAGCTTTTGTGGTTTTTTCGACAATTCAACTGCTTACAGTTCTGTTTCGATGGCTACTCCTTATGTAAATGATAAATTCAACATAGAGGATGATTACAAGTATAGCTTTGGAGTTAGAAAGATAGCATTATTCCCATATCAAGTAAAAAGCAATTTTTATAAAGGTGATGAGGGGCAATTAAGCGATAAGGCTTTATTTGGTGCTGTAGATGGCCTTGAGTACCTTATTTCGGCTAGTAAAGTTAGAAACCAAGGTCATGAATATACAGATCAAGAATATTGGATAAAATGGTCTAAGGATAGTTTTGTAACTAAATTTAAATATTTAGATAAAGGGAGTAGAGATTTACAGTTTACATCAATAGATGCTAGATATAAAGTTTCATGGGGTTCTGCATTTTTTTCATTTGGAGGCAACATCATGGCCCACCCAGTATATGGTCATCCAGCTTATAATGATTACGATGGCTATTGGTTTGAATTGGCATGGGATTATGGTTATGAAGATTTTGAAGTTCCAGGATTTGATTTAAACGAAAATGGAATTATAGATGACCCTTATTATGTTTGGGTTGAAACAGACGCTTATACAGAAGAAGGTTACTGGATTTTATTTTATGAAGGCACAAACTACTACTGGGAAGATCCAGATGGAAATTATGTAGCTGGAAGCGATCAGGAATTTGAACAGTATCATATGAATGAAATTATAAATCAATACAATAAGGACAACAAAGATAGGTCTTGGCAATATGAGGCTAGTATAGTTGTTGGGTTAGATTTTTATCTTGGGGATGACAAATATTATTCCCATATATGGGTTAATGCGTTTCCATCGGCTGTTGGTTTGACAGAGAAATCTTATGATGGAGGTGGCATACAATATGACATTGGCACTCTGGTTGGAGTCAATTTAGGTGAGCATATTGGGGTTTTTATTGAGGGTATAAAGCTAAGTTATTATGGAAGAGAAGAGTATAACATTAGCACAGGAGTTAATTGGAGATTTTAAATGCTACAAGGTATTATTGTAAAAAAAGTTCTTGATGTTGTTATGAAGCAAATGCTAAAGCAGTTTAAGCTTGACAAGGTTTTAGACTATGTTGAAAAGCCTAATGATTTAGACAAGCAGGTCAAAGTTTTACAAAAGAATATAAATAAATATGGAAAGTATATTGAAGAGCTTGAAAAAGATGTAGCTGAAATAAAAAAGGTTGCCCATAAGCCTGTAGGTGGCCTAAGTAAAAGATTAAATAAATTAGAGAAAAAATTAAAACTTTAAAAAAAGGAGAAACAAATGTTTTCATTTTTAACAAGTAACTGGGAGTGGTGTTTATTAGGATTATATGTATTAGAAAAAGCAATACTATTATCTCCGTCAAAAAAAGATGATATGGTGTGGAATATGGTATTAAAACCAATAGTGGATAAAATAAAAGGTAAATAGTGGGAAGAAGTCTAAGAAAAAGTACAGTTGATGATTTTGAGCCTAAAAGGAAGAACCCCTTAGCACTATTAAATGACTCTAATTTAGATGGTCATTTAAAATCATTAAAGATAGGTGAAAGAAATACTCCTATACTTTTATCTGAAGACGAAGTTAGATTTGATAGTGATTTTAGCCTTAATGGAAAATTAAAATCACATGTTATACAGACTGAAAACGAGTATTTAAGCCTTCATACTGGAACATATTTTAACTTTTTTAGCGATGTAAATACTGAGCCAAATGCAATGCAGCTTTATTTTAATGCAGCAGGAAATTCTTTATTTATCTCGAAGGGAAGTTTTCAGTTTGATGCTGCAGGAGATATATCTTTTGATGCAGATGGGGGGCAATTTTATTTTAATGATAATGGAGATGAGCATTTTTTAATGGATTGTGATAATACATTATTTAGAATAATTGATGATGCTGATAGCCCAAATGATTATTTTCAAATACAAACAAGTGATGCAGCTGCTACAACCATATCTACTGTTGATGATGATGGGACAGCTGCACATTTAACATTAGATATTGATGGTTCTATAATATTTGACCCTGCAGATGGTAATTATATAGCAAAAAACAATGGAACTGAGTTTAGTGCTGCAAATAGTGCTTATGCAGGGATGATTCTTGGATATACTAGACTTGAAGGAGATTTAACAAATCTTAGCAATTTTGAAATACAAAACTCCATGACTGTAGAAGATGCTTCACATAAAGTAACATTTACTACTCCTCCAAGTGAAAATGTAGAAATAGAAGCAACTTTTTGCATGGATGTTAGAAGTACAGATACAAGGATAGATATAGGATTAAGCGATAGCGATACTTATAATTCTGTTGGAGGAAAATTTGAATATGATAATATAGGAGCATTTTTTAGTGATGATGAAATAGATGACCATGTTTGTACTATAAGGTGGGTGCTAGGGGCAAGCGAGTTAGCCTCTGTTGGTTCAAGTAATACATTTTATATTGGATTCTCTACAAGTGGATCTACTAAAACTGCTTATCTGCAATATGGGTATAGGTCATCACATGGAATAGCAGATCACCCATTTGTAATAAAAGCAATAGCATTGCCTACAACAATTTATGATGGAAGTTAAAAATAAAAAAGGGAGCAATAAGATGGATTATGATAAAGAAATAAAGAAATACGAAGAGCAAGCAGAGAAGATGAAAGGAGCATATCTTCAATGTTTAGGTGTTATTCAGTATCTCAAAAATCAAAAAAAAGAGGGAAAGAAAGAGGATAAATAATGGCTAGTTTTACAGGAAGCAGTATGAAGGATGTTTATAAAGATATACTTCATACAAGTAACAGTAATACAGGGATAGGAAGTAGCATAAAGCAAATAACCTGTGGAGATGGAGATTCTACTGCTTTATATTTGTCAGACAGAAATCTTAAAATTCAACCTGCTGCAGATAGTACAACAAATAGTGTTATATATGATGCTGATGGCAATGCTCTTATTACAGTTGATTCTACTAATGATTTAGTAAAAGCAGGGATAGGGCAACATATTATTAACACTCAGTTTCAACAATTTGGATCTTTTGATTTTAGTCCCACTAATGGTTATCACTATCCTTTAATAGCATCACCAAATATGTATAGTACAAGTGGAGCAACATGGAGTGGAGCAGTAAATGCTACAATTTGGGGAGGTAACGGAACAAACCCTTCTACATCACTAACTTTAGCATCAGCTGCAGAGCAGTTTACTCCGTCTGTATGGCTATTGCAGCAAAATATTACGATTGATGCTGTTCAGTATATAATGAGTTCAAATGCAGCCTCTACTGTAAACCTTCATGTTATGTCTTATTCTTTTGCTACAGGAAGTGGTTCTACAGCAGGAGATTTATCTAGTGGAGCAGTTTTAGCACAAACTGGATCTGCTTCAGATAGTTTGAGTCCAGTTACTACAGGAGATGATAGAGCTTCTAATGGAACTTTAACAATAAATACTGCAGATGTAGCTAGTGGCAAGGCTATAATAATTTTCGCAGAAGCATCAGATGCTGATGATTTCACAATTCAAGTAAATATTAAATATCATTTAAGGTAAAAGGAGTAAGTATGGCACAAGGCAATATAAATTTAACAGTAAATGGGAGTAGCTTTTCGAAGCAAAAAGTATATAATAATAAGTTCGAGAATATACAGGAAGTTGATAATACAGACGGATTTATTAATATTTTAACAGTAAGTACAACTAAAGGGGCAAACACAGTAAGCAACATTAAGGCATTATGTGTCTATAATGAGAGCAATGTAGGTGTGGAATTGCAATTTATAGTTCAAGATTGGAAAGACAATTCAAATACAGACGAAGCTAATTCTGTAGATTTAGGGCCAGGGAGTGCAACAACGAATAGATACATCACAATGCTTCTACCTGCAGGGGATTTTATATATCTTCCAAATGGAAGAATAGTAAGCTATGCTGAGGATGCGTCTGGTGCCAACGCAACTTCTGTGGCTAATGTTGCTCCTAATTCAAATGAATATACAGATAGTGGAGCAGATGTAGATACTGCAACAGATGGAGCTATTGCTTCAGGAACAACAACCACAACCTTATACTTAGAAGATGGACACTCTAAATACTTTAAGACAGGAGATTTAATTAGACTTGAAAATGAAATATGCGAGGTTACTGCAGTTGGAACAGGTGCTGACTTAGCTAATAGTACACTAACAATTATAAGAGCAAGTCATGGTTCGACAGCAGCAACTCATGCTGATGATGTAGCTGTTAGATTCCCATTTTTCAATGCCTACAACAATTATAATAGATATTCTGTAGCTCAATCAAACAAAGATGGAAAGTTTAAATGTATGAACTTTTTTGGATACGGAAGAACTTCAGACACAATATCAGATGGACTGGTTCCTGGTAGTGTATGTTTCAAATTTTATCAAGCTGGTTATCAAGAAGTTGGGCTATCTGGAATAACTGCAAACACAAATACAGGTTTATCTGCTTCAACCACTTACTATTTTCAAATCGCAGTAGATGGTGGTTCTGCTTATGAGGTTGCATTTACCACAGATTCTTCTAATACTAATTTTGGAGGAAGAAATGGAGTTATAAGTAAGATTCAAGATATATTAGATACTCAATATTACACAGAAGGAAATCTTTTTGAGAAAAAAGCAACTGTTGGGATTGTAAATGGCGATGTAAGGTTTACATCAGGATCACATTTATCAACCTCAGCTATTGCTTTAACTGCAGGAACAAGTGGTGGGTCTAATACTACAAATTTATTTGATGGAAGTAACCAAATAGCAAGATTCCCAGCGACAGTAGAGTCTGCAGTAGCTGCAAGATTACCTGAAGATACACTTAGAGATAGAGTTACCTACGAAGAAAGACCAAATATTGGGTCTATAATGTATGATGATGGCAATGGTAACTTAGTAGGAGCAGGAACAGGAACAATAAATTATGAAACTGGAGCAGTTGATTTTACTGGCCCTGTAAATGCTGAGTTTGTTATAAGTGCTACATATCTATCAGCCCATAGTGGTGGAACAAATGTTTCTACTACTAATGGATATAATCATATTACATCAATAGGAGCAAGAAGCACAAATCAAAAATTAAATGCTAAGGTTAGAGTTATAGCAATGAATTAGGAGGTTATATGCCAGTTTGGGCTTATAAAAATAAAAAGAAAAAAACTAAGAAGAAAAAGAAAAGAGGTAGTTAATGGCAACAGCACCAACATATTGCACACATAGACAACTAAAAGATGTATTTCCTCAAGTAGATTCATTTGACAGCAAAAGAGCTTTATATGGGTGGAAAACAGTAACAACAAATAAATATGCTGCACATAATAGTGGTCTAACTACTCAACTATTTGCTGATGGGGAAGATTTAGGCCCAGCACAATCTGCACATACTGACTTAAATGTAGAAGGTGAATGGTTTTACAATACTGCTGAAGATATAACTTATTATTATTCAGCAAGCGACCCAAATGATAAGCTTATGGAAGCAGGGGAGGAATTTTCTGCTTTAATCACAAGGATTACAGCTAATGCTAGTAGGTATTTAGATGCTAAACTTGACCCCAATCTACCTAAAGAACAATTAAAAGATAAAGAAGGTAACTTTGATTATATAATAGTAAGAACAACTGCACTAATAGCAGCAGTATTTCTTATTAGAAGCCATGACCCAACATCAGAGATTGCAAATGCACTTATGGAAGATGCACAAGGAAATATAGATGCTTTAAATAAAGGAGGAGCAGCTTTATCATGGCAGACAACAGGGGACTCATCAAAAGGTGTTATAAGAGATGTGGGAACTATATCAGGAGCATTAAGACCTGTAGATACAAGAGGAAGATGGTCAGGCTCTTTCGATATAATAAAAGTTAAAATCATAGATGCAGGAGCTATAGGAACTGCAACATACTCTGTTTGGACAAAGGGAAATGATAAGCTGGGTGTCAATGAAGGAAATCAGGTAGTAACAGCAGAAACAATAGATGGAGATTATCAGCCTTTAGCAGGGGGACTGCAAATAAGGTTCGGTGGATCTGCATATGATTCTGCAGCAGGTGCGAATGATACTTGGGAAATTGAGGTTGCAGGATGGCAAGAAGAAGTTGATAATTCTTCTGTCAATTCAGTAAGGATGACAAGACGATAACCAAATTTGGAAAATATAGAAAATGGCAGTAACTTTTACAAACAATTGGAAGAATATTTTAGACAAGTTAGAGTCTATTCTGGAAACAGAATTTAAAGGAGCTCTCCCTGTTTATAAAGGGAATAGTGTACCTAAAGGTGTAAATCAAGCTCTGCAACTAATCCCAACTGGAAGCGTATTACTAGATTATAACGCTACTTCTGAAACAAGAGAATTTTCTATCACAGTCAGATTTATATTTGCAGAGGTCAATGTTAAAGAAGCTGCATTAGATCATATACTTAGATATGTTTCAAGGATAGAGGCACTTATACATGATAATATTGCTATAACCTTATCAGACAGTAGCGATGCCTTTAATTGTAGATTTGAAAGTACAGATTTGAACTCTGACGAAGAATCAGGAATTTATATAACAGACTGGGCATGGAAATGCCAACACTTAGGGAATGTAGGCTAGGAGGGCTTATGAAAATAAAACTAAAAAATGGAGTAGTATTGCCAAATAATTGGAAAAGCTGTGGATGCTCTGCTGATAATTGGGCAGACCTAAATGCTGGCAAGTCAATAGAAGTCAATTCTGTTCCAGAATTAATAAAAGACAATGTAGATGTTGTAGAATCAGCATCAAAAAGTAAAAATAAAAGTAAGGAGAGTAAATAATGGCAACAGTAGCACATTCATTTTCTCCTAAAGAGTTTAAATGTTTCATCATATCTGATGCAACTAATGCAGGATCAACAGGGATACACTCATCAAATATGCAACAATTAGATGTTGATTCAATATCCTTTCCAACTCTTAATGTGAATCAAACATTAGATGTTAGAAGTGGTGTAGGGAATACTCTGAAGGATGAAGATTTTTTTCAAGATAACAAGATGAGAGTAGTTGAATTAGGCCTATCAGGGACATTGCATGATGATGCAGGTCATAGATTGCTGATAGCTAATATTTGTGGGGCTGCACAAGCAGACGATACAAATCAAACTATTGCAAGTGGGCATAAAATAGTAGCACAAAAATATGGAGCTGCTGTAACAAATAATGCTTCATCTCTAACTGTGGTTCTTCAGCCATCAGATGTTTCTAATCAAACTGGCTTAGAATTTCCAGGAATGGTTGTAACTAACTTCTCAATTTCTGCTGATAGTGGAACAGAGGGTGGAAGATATAAATTCTCGGCTACTCTACAATCAGGGAAAACGCCTGACTTAGCTTCTACTGCTGCTGCAGGAAGTACAGCATACGCTAACACTACAGGTGCAACATTAGCTACTGCAAGTGGAGTTGAAGTTTATAATGCAGATGCTGTATTAAATAGTTTTACTACTACTATTGATTATCCTGCTGTATTCTCAGGAATAACATCTACAGGCTATGATGTGGTTAGCAGAGGGGCTGAATGTTCTGTAACTCACGATTGTCAAGTTAAATATGATGGAAATACTAAAGGGTTAGTGAACTCATTTGATACACAGACTGCTGCAAATGCAGAAACCACATTTATTATTGTAAATAATGGTAAGTTTGGAGTAGATACAGCTAATGGAGTATTAACAAATGTAGCGTATTCAGAAGGTGATATAATGATGCTTGATGTTTCAATCAAAGCTGTTGATGATGGTACTGATGAGTTGCTTATAATTGATTTAAGTGATTAAGAAATAAAATAAGAGAGGGAGCTTATGAAAGTAAAACTTCAATCAGGCAAAGAGGTTGTAATAAAAGACCTTACAGTTGATGAAAGAGATGAGTTATTAGATAATGTTGAAACTGAAACAGATGGAGAATCTGTAAAGATAAAAGCAATGCACTCAACTATGACTAAGTTTATAAGGATGGGTGTTCCTAAAGCTGATGATAAATTTATTAAATCTCTTACATTCGCAGACAAAACAGAGATATTCCAGTTAATGCAGGAGGAATATTTAAATCTGGGGGAATCAGAAGCCTCCAAATAGCACTAAATGTTAGTTTAGAGCCATGTGGGGGCTGTCAATATGAGGAGTATCCTTATAAGGCACAACTACCTGTTATGATAGATGGGAAAAGACCTGTATGGGAGTTTACATCAGATAAAGATATTTGGAAAGTTGTAGATTTAATCATACAGGAAACTAAGGAGTTTAATGAGAAAGAAGGCAAAGAGTTTGATATTGAAGCATCAGTACAAGCACA
>VTLG01002971.1_pt1 | contig 14609 bp, 13 predicted proteins | sample 4694571 | NCBI WGS metagenome assembly VTLG01 (sample SAMN12604809, study PRJNA352737) | marine metagenome | biome: ENVO:00000447; feature: ENVO:00000209|ENVO:00000569|ENVO:01000036; material: ENVO:00002151; isolation source: viral sequences binned using virsorter ...
TTAATTGCAAAACATAATCCTAAATGTAATTTTGCATTGTGGACAAAACAAATAAAAATTGTTCGTGCAGTGTTTAGAAAGCAGAAATGTCCTAACAATCTTATTCTTATATATTCTAATCCTGTTATTGATAAAGTTATGAAAAAGCCACCGAAAAGGTTTGACAAAGTGTTTAACAATGTCAATAGTCCTACTGATGGCGAGAATTGCACAGGTCAAAAGTGCAAGGATTGTTTAGCTTGTTATGAAATCAACGATACCAATGTAATCATAGAAAGGAAAAAATAAGTAATGATGACACAAGCAACAGAGTTTTTTACAGAACGCGACAAGCTTCAAGAACTAGGTGATGGTCACAATAAAATTGATAACTGGATTGATTTGCTTGGAAACAATATCTTTACAGTGCAATTTATCAAACTGAACGGGGATCTTAGAACAATAACCGGACGTTTGAATTGTCATAAATACACGAAATCGGGTAAATCAAAAGCAAAGGTCAATGATGAAACATTGTGCGTGTTTGATTTTAACGATAGTTCAGGACAACCATACCGCAATGTAAATATTAATCGTGTTCTTACATTATCTTGTCATAATGTTGTGTTTAAATATAGCACGCATTACATTTTAAGAAATGTAAACGAAGTAAACTATAGAAATAATCAAAAAGTAAAAAAGATTCGAGAAGTAGCAGAAAAAGGATTTTGTCAACAATAACTTTTGTCAACAATAACTTTTGTCAACAATAACTAGTGAAAATAAAACACAACACAACTCATCCCTTCTGCCATCGTTCCGTTGTTAGCTCGACCGTTGAGGAAAATTCTTGTTTTCTGAATAATTCTCAACGGTCGATTTTATTCTTATTATTGGAATGTCTAGCCTCTATCGCAATGGTGGCGCTTATCTCGATTTTATGGCTTGTTTTGGTTTTCGTTTGGTTTATATTCATATTTGTTGCGGCAATAGCTGCGACGTTTTCAACCACTAAATAAGGAAGCATACTATGTCTCACGAAGTCGAAACTATGGCTTTCACTGGCGACGTACCGTGGCACGGTCTCGGGAAGTCTATCGCTTGGGCCGATGTTGGAAATATTCAAAACTTTCAAATCGAAGCCGGCCTAGATTGGGAAGTCAGTCTAGATAACAACCACAAAAGCGATGGCACGCCAATTGATGGCAGCTACTACATTGAGCGCGTCAGCGATGGCAGTGTTCTTGGTAAATCAGTGACAACCTCGTATCAACCAACCCAAAATAGCGAGATGTTCAAATTTTTCGAGCGATATATCGATGCAGGCCGTTTGCATCTACATACTGCTGGCAGTCTGTTTGGTGGTAAGAAGGTTTGGGTTATGGCAAGTCCAAATAAAGGGTTCACACTTGATGGCGACGACACCGTATCGTCTAACGCTATTTTTACGTTAGACCACACCGGCAAACGTGCAAATACAATGATGCTATCTCCAATTCGCGTTGTTTGCCAAAATACATGGAACTTGGCAAAAAAGAATGCTAGCGATACGATTAAACACAACCACAAAGTGCCGTTTGATCGAGAAATCATGGATGACGCTCTCGCCGATTTTGACGTCCAGTTTGACGAATTCGAGCTAATAGCTAAATCTATGGCTCGTCACGTTTTGACTGGTAATGCTGACGTGGATTTTTTCAGGACGGTCTTTGGCGATAAAGGAAAGGATAAAACCGGAAAAGTAGAAAATTCCCGCAGCGTTAACAAAGCACTGGCGATGTCTAAAGGTGTCGAATACGTCGCAGATAAACCGTCGCCATCAAAAATTGAAGAGCAACAGAAAAAAGAACTATGGATAAAAATTAAAGAAGCAGATGCTTTGGGTAAGACTTTATCGCAAGAGGAAGTAAGTAAAATCCTTAGCGGTAATGATGATGATGCAGAGACAGACAAGATTATTAATGCTGGTTACGATTTTACTAGTGCCAGAACAGATGATGGTGATTTGACGTTGTGGGGCGCTTTTCAAACTGTAACAAACATCGTCGACCACGCTCCTATGCACCGACACAAGGCATATAAAAACATAGACGGTACAGAGACACCAGATCACCACGCTGAACGTGCTCTCTATGGTGCACCGAAAGGTCAACGAGATTATAAGCAATCCGCCTATGATGAGGCGTGCAGATTGGTAGCGGCATAAATTGATCGACATAATATTGGCTGTTTATAGGTTCTTGCTAGCATTTGCTATTTTAGGAGGGTTAACGTTGCTACTCGTGATAATGTTTGGGTAAGAACCAAAAGATAGGAAAAGGCTGCGGAATTATCTATTGCGCAGCCTTTTTTTATTGTGTTAGTATCCTATTACCGAAACAAACCCAGCAAAGGATTAAAAATGAACGATTCAACTGGTTACTTTCAGACTGATTTAGAACTAATCTCGGCACTACTTACTCAAATCATCAAGCCAAATCTCAGCACTTCGCAGTTTGATCTAGTTACAGAAGTTATTAGAAACAAAATTAAATATTATAATGCAGCGTCTGTTTTATCTGAAATTATTTGGGAAGGCAGCAAAATTGTTGGTGCTAATTCAATCTCTGCCATACCTACAACAATCGAAGGCGCATGCAAAAATATTGATAAAGTAGCAAAAACAAAAAAAGCTGCGAATTGCCTAGCGCACTATCTAAACAAAGATGGCCATCGCGTAGCGGAACTCAACCCAAACTTTGTGGATCAAAAAGAGGAGTTCACATCCTAATGACATTCTGGGACTACATTTGGATTGCGATTATATTTACAATCATATCGTCGATCTCGTATAGTTTCTTTGCAGCGATATTCCCTGCAACGATAACTTAAAAAAAGGATCAAAGCGATGAAGATACCAGAACCACAATACAAGGTAGAAACAGTGACACTTGAGGAAATCGACAAGCACAACGAGCACAGCCGGATTAAGGCAGGATTGCCCTATAGATCTCGCTCACCGTATCGTCGCAATGTGCATTTGAATGGATCGCCTGCTTGCGATCCTACAAACCATCCTAGCGGCGTCTGCGAGCGTGCCGAGCGTGTCGCGGCGGAGCTTTACCGCATCAAACCAGTGTACCTTATTGATGCAATCCGCCGTGAGCACCGCACGAACCAGCAGCTAATCGCGGTTTTCATTCTGGAGTTGTTGCAGCACTGGAGCCATGAGTACGAGTCGGGTAATTACGATTTGCGTAACGAAGCGACCTGCGAAATGGCGCATGACGTTATGGACGACCGAACGCCTCACCTACCTTACATCTAAACAGAGGAGTCAGGGCTGGCCCGCAAATGAGCATTTCAGATGGTAGCGGCGGTAATCTTTTTTCTCTAGACAAGACGCTTTGCAAGGTGTATAAACTGTAATTGTTATCTCCCTCCCAAACTTAGCCCTCGCATGTTCGCGAGGGTTCTTTTTTTGCCTGATAGCCAGCACATGCACGCTATATATCGGCAAGGTGCTGGTTCAATTGGACAAGGCTTTTATTGTGGTGTGTTTCTGGTAGTGCGCCACCCCGCCCCAGACAGGGCTTGTTTTCAAGTTTCATCATTTTGTTGTCAGTATAAACAAATCATGCCTGCATGCGTATGCGTGCGTATGAAGACTGTATTATTTGGAAAGCTTGGCATTCTCACTATATAGGCTGTCAAGATTTATCGCCGAAGACTTTTTGTTAATTTTGTTGAACAAAATGAGAACAAACAGGTTCGGGGAGGGATGGGCCACTGGGGTCCCCCCCTATACTTATACACATAGCCAAGAATTTTATTATAATTTCAAAGAGATACATGTAAAAATGCTTATAAACTACTATTAAGTCCTACTCAGAACTATTTAGTACTAAGTAGTATCCCTTATATGATATGTATATATACCCCCGCGCAGGAGTACCTCCTATTATACACCTTGAGAAGCATCTTGTCAAGTAAAAAATGCAAGTTTAAGCAATTTTTTTTAAAAAAGATTACAATTTATATCTTTCTTTTTAATGATTACAATTTATATCTTTCTTTTTAATGATTACAACATGTTAATGGTGTTTTGTTACTTTTTTTAAGAAAATGTTAATTTTTTACTTGACAAAGTACTAAATACTTGTTATAATAGGAGATAAGATAAAAATAATGCGCAATCATATTCTCTCACACATATAGATATTCTTAATTATAGTCGAAGGATTGAATTAGCATATTTTAATCTAGAAAAAAAAAGGGAAAAAAAAACTGTAAAAATGTTTAGCTATTTAAGAAATTTACTTTTCACGCTCGTTTATTTTTATTTTTATTTTTTTCGTGTGTGATTATGTTAGGGTTTTCAAGTAGTGTTGAATCCAGTAATAACAAATATATGCTTGCACAAAGTAAAAGCATTAACTGGAAAAAAAACGATATTATAGCTTCTTTTATTGTGTGTCTTTCAGAAGAAACTATTCTTGAAGTAGCACGACAAGATACAATAAGCTTAAACAACACTACAGCTTTTGTAAGAGCTATGATTAATGAGGGTAGGTGTATTTCTTTTGCAAAACCTTTAAATTTTAAAGTGGATGAAGTTATTCTTGAATACATAGATTCTTTAGATAATTTAAGTTTAATTCTACGTATTAACCATTTACACAGTGATAGCAATCCTTTTGGATTTTTAATAGCTGAACAAAAACCAAGTACGTAATTTATTCTACAAATATTATTAATGTATATAACTTCTGTTGTTAGAAATTTTTTTAGAAATGGTTCTTAAAATGGTTAATAAATCCTGTAAAAACCCTAATTGTGAGTGTACAGATTGTGAAGGATGTACTTGTATAGGTAAATGTACAAACGAGACTTGTTCTTGTAATAAACAATATAAAACTATAAATGAACTTAATTCAAGTAATGATATATAAAACTATAAAGAGTATTATTAATGTCTGGTAAAGCAATAGCTGGTACACCGTTTCGTACTGATCCAAAGCGTAAGCTTACAGAGAAGCAAGCTGGTTTCTTAGACGCTTTGTTTGAGAATGGTGGAAAGATTAATGACGCCATGCGTACAGCAGGATATAACACATCCAGATCAAAGCTTATGCAATCGATGCGTGACGAGATAGCTGCACGTACAAAGGACTACTTGGCTGTAAATGGCGTTAAAGCAGCAAATAGGATCGTAGAAGGCTTGGACGCTGATGGAACTACGCCGCTGAACCAGATGGACATGCGTATGAAGGCTGCTGAGTCTATTCTGGACCGTATTGGTGTGTCAAAGAAACACACACAGGAGATTACAGGACAGGTCGTACATGGTGTTGTGTTGCTTCCTGCTAAAAATGAACTTAAAAATGTTACCTTAGAGGGGGAGATAATGCAATGAGTTATGTTAAAGGTGTAATAGAAAGTGCTAAAGGTCAAGCGAAGTATGGTCCTTCTATAAAAAGATATATAGATATTATGGAAAGATTAAAAAGGGGGGGTGATGCGGAAAGATCAGTTTCTGATAGAGACAAAAAATGGGCAGAAAAATTTGAACAGAAAATGAATAAAAAGTACGGTCCAACAGATGTTGTTTCTCCTAAATATAGAGAAGCAGAAAAAAATAGAGGTTTTCAAGGAATGAAAGGCGGCGGTAAAGTCTACGCAAGCCATAACAAACGCTACGCACATGGCGGTAAAGTATCAGGACGTAAGGCGAAATACAATGGGTAAAAGCAAACAATCAAAAAACATTTATCCTAAATCATTTAACAGAGAAATGAAGTCTACAACAACACCATATTTACGTTCTTTATTAAAATCGCTAAGTACCGTTACAAATTCTGCTAATAATGAATATAAACATGATATTGCAGCGTCATCGGTTCCCAATTATCTAAGTATAAAAGCTCTTTCTGAGGAGAAAGAAAGCTTAGATGATGGTGCTCCAACGGTAGGTATAACTGATGAAGATTTTAACATCCTATATAAACATGCAACTAATCCTAAAGGAAATACATTGTTCTCTAAACCTGTAATAGAGAATATTAAAGCTGCTCACACAATTAGGAATGCTAGGGCTACTCGAAAAAAAAAAGAAAAAAAGAGAGGCGGTAAGGTCTACGCAACCCAAAACAAACGCTACGCAAACGGTGGCAAAGTATCAGGACGTAAGGCTACTTATAAGTGAAGCTATGTCTATTTTAAAGACTTGTAGCGCTAAGTACAAATAGTACATCATGGCTCAAAGAGGAAGACCAAAGCTTAAACCCGGCGAAAAGGGCAAGTACCAGCAATCAAGCGTTCAAAAGAAACGAGTTCAGGTTCAGCGCACGCTTAAACGACAAAAACAAAAGGTAGAACAAGTAAAAGCTAATCTTGAAAAGCTTACTAAAAAGAAAGAAAACATAAAAACTGCTGATAAAGTATCAAAACAAGGTGGTGTTATAGACGATGATTTCATTAGTAATTTACCCGCCTCTGTACGGCAAAATCTTGAAGAAGACACAGAACTTATTTTCAAACCCAACGACGGTCCGCAAACGGACTTTCTTGCAGCGCCTGAAAAAGAAGTCCTTTACGGAGGTGCTGCGGGTGGTGGCAAATCATATGCGATGCTTGTTGATCTCCTGCGTTATGCTGACAATCCTAATCACAAAGCACTTTTACTGCGAAGAACACTTGCCGAACTTACAGAACTGATAGAGCAATCAAGAAAGCTTTATCCTAGAGCGTTTAACGGAGCAGTCTTCAGAGAATCAAAGTCTACGTGGATGTTTCCTAGCGGTGCAACGGCAATGTTCAGCTACGTAGACAAAGACCACGACGTAACAAGATATCAAGGACAAGCGTTCACTTGGATTGGTGTTGACGAACTAGGACACTACCCTACACCATACGTATGGACGTATCTACGAAGCCGTCTAAGAACTACAGACCCAAGTATAGAGACTTATATGAGGGCTTCAGCTAATCCCGGTGGGCAAGGTGGATGGTGGATTAAAAAGATGTTTATTGATCCTGAACCACCGAATACACCATTCTGGGCGATTGATCCAGAAACAGGAAGAACTTTATACAATCCAAGAACTAGACAACCGTTGTTTCAAAGAAAGTTTATTCCTGCAAGATTGACAGATAATCCTTATTTAGCGGAGTCAGGCGAATATGAATCAATGCTTCTCAGTCTTCCTGAAGTTGAAAGACGTAGGTTGCTTGAAGGAGATTGGGATGTTGCGGAAGGGGCAGCATTCTATGAATTTGATAGGTCAGTGCATGTTGTTGAACCGTTTGAAGTTCCCTTTAGTTGGCCCCGTGTACGAGCAATGGATTACGGCTATAGCAGCCCTAGTTGTGTATTATGGGGCGCGGTAGATTGGGACGGAACAATTTGGGTATACAGAGAATTGTACGAAAAAGGACACACAGGAGAAAGTCTAGCAAGTCTTATACTTGCTTTAGAATATGATGATCCTCCTATGACGCAAAATGTTCTTGACGGGTCTTGTTGGTCAAATCACGGCACAGGACCAAGTATTGCTGAAACAATGATTCGCAATGGTGCTAGATTCGTACCGGCGGATAGAAATCGCATGGCCGGGAAAATCGAGCTTCACAGAAGACTTGATGAAGATAAACCGCTTAGTTCTAAGGGTGGTAACGGTTTGCGTATCTTTAGCACTTGTACAAACCTTATACGCACTCTTCCTACTTTGCCTTTGTCTCGCACCAATTCAGAGGATGTGGATACTAAGGCAGAGGATCACGCGTATGATGCTCTACGATACATGTGCATGACGCGCCAGACCGGTTATGCAACCAGTTCTATGTTCAACTCTATTAAACAACAACAATCTTACGAACCCTCTAATGAAGTGTTTGGATATTAAATATGGCTAAGAAAAAAACTACAACAGATCACATTCCTTTTGTTATTCATTCGTTTGGTCCAAGCTTGAATAAGTTTAACTTCAATCCTTACGATACGGGTGAAAAAGCTTATCCGTACAAAGAAGTGGAGTACACAAAAAAGAAGACTGATTCTGCTATTCCTAGTGCTGAACTGGACCTAGCAAGAATGGAAGCACTGTATAAGAAGTTTGATTGCTGATCATGGCTAAAAAAGATAAAGGCTTTATAGCTACTCGTAGAGTTACAAAAACTGATGCTGAAAAGTTAATTGGTTTTTTTCAATCGTTTGGAAATGAACTTCCAAGTGTAAAAGACTTACAAACAAAAATAGAAAAAGAAACTATTACTGTAAGAGAAGCAATTTTATTAGCTTTTTATAATAAAGGAATATCTGCTGATAGTGTTGATGATATTTTAATTACAAATTATGGTAGTGTTAAAGATGGAAATACATTTAGGTCAAGAACAGATGATGAAAAAAAATTAATAGAAAGTTCATTAAAAGGTAAATTAGGAAAATATATAAACATTTCAAATAGCGATAAATCTAAAACAATAAGTACTTGGATGAAAGGAATAATAAATTTAGAAACGTATTACGATAAAACATCGCAAAGTCTAGATTCTCCTTTAAAAACTGCATTTAATACTAATTTTATGGTGAACGATCTTTTTCAAGGTGTAACTTCTAGACCAGCAGCGGCAAGTATAATAGGAGACGTAGTCGATGCTGTCTCTTCAAATGTTATAGGATGGCAATCTGAACCTCTTGTAGGAAACAGAAAACTTCCAAGTTGGCTTCCTGAATTTAAAACACTTAAAGGAGATTTATTAACAAAAGGAATAACTCTTCAAAAAAGAGATTTAATTGGTGCTGAAGGAGCTGCTCCATCTATAGTTAAATCAGTTTCTCCCTCTAAACATTTTGAGACTCTTATAACTTCTTTACAAACTATTCCAGATCAAGATATAAGAAATTTTATGTATATGTCTCATTTTATTCCTACAAGACTAGAAAAGCTACTTAATTTAACTTATGGTTTAGGAAAATCAATTCCTTACTACGACCCTGAAAGACAAATGATTGTTTTTCAACAAGATTTTAGTAAATCAGGTACACTATCAGAAAGTAAAGTGAAAAAGTATCATAATTTTAAAATATCTGATGCTATGGCTGCTTTTATTGAAAACATTAAAGATAGTAAAGATTTAAAAAATGGACAACGGTTATTTCCCGATGATGATGAAGGTAGTTTTTCTAAGATAATTTCTTCTAAATTAGCTTTACAAGGAGATGAAGGATTTACAAAAAGAACTCAATCACCAGACTACGATTCTTGGGGTAGAAGATATATCAAATATGCAAAAGATATGAGGTCAGTAACTTCAACTTTTTATTTCGACACTTTTCCTGATATGCCAAATGCTTTAAAACAACTTATGGGACATGTTCTTAATCCACAAAAAACTCCTGAAGGAAGAACAAATATACAGTCAGCTTATGGTGGAGTAATCGGTGATCCTAATTCTATGGATGATGCTGCTAGAATGATGGAAAAACAAGAAGCACTGTTTATACAACAATGGAGAGAAATGTATCGTGATGAAATACTTGAATATGAAAAAAGAACAGGTACAAAATTAGATTTACGTACAGGTCATCTTCCTTTTCTTGTTAATGTTAATTTTAGTGCAGATGGTATATATAATAAAGATTTTAGTCTTGATTTAAGTAAACTACCAACTAATGTTGCAGGCTCTATGGCTGCTTTAGATGTACTACGAGAAAAACTAAAATATAATCGGCTTATACAAAAACTTCAAAAAGATCTAGGGATTAGTTTTGAAGATGCTGAAAGTACCCAACAAAATTTAAAACGTATCTCTTTGCACATGGGTGGTATTTCTCCAGAAAGTATTTACGATGAAATATTTAGTATGAATCCCGTAGACGAATTTGATAGTCCTTCAGATGCACAGAAATTCTTTTTAACTGAATATAATATGCTTGATAAAAATATTGAAAAAGAAAAGAAAGCAAAACTACAATCTGCACAAAAACTACAATCTGCACCTAAAGTTGAAGAAACAAAAGTAGAGACACAACCAACGGATGAACTTGTAGAAGAACCTAAATCTAAAACATCTGAATGGAAAAATCCAGCAGATTTGGATACATCTGTAGAAAATCCTGACTATAAACCAGATCAGAGGATGCCTGACAGAATTTCAGATTGGCTGTACAGCAGACTTAGAGATGGAAACAAACTTAAAAATATTATTGGGCCTATTTTCGTAGGAACAGCAGCAGGGTTAGCATCTCTTTATCCTGCAACACGACCATTCGCTGGTCCTCTTGCAAGAGAAGCTGGCTTAGAAACTGGTTTACAGGTTCTTGAACCTACTACAATAGGGGAAAGATCAGAAGGAGGATTAGGACCAGATTTTGGTATTCAACTACCTCAATCTCAATCTTTAGATATGGACGAAATGGAAGAATATTTAAGAACCGCTCAACGATTTGAGTCAAGCGATGATCCTAATTTAAAAACGGCTGCTACTAGAATGTATGATCAATATGCTCAGAATTTCCGAGATCAAGCATCTATTGAAGCAAGAAACGATTTAGCTACTCATAAATATACAGAAGAAGACTTCACTACGTCTGCACTTGATAGATATAATTATGCTCAAAGTTTACCTAAACCAAGTGAAATGCCAGAAGTTAATCGTCAAAATTTACAAAAAGGTTTAGGAAGAGAATTATTTGAAAAAGGTCTTGCAAGTCCAAATGAAAAGCCAATAGATACATTTAAAAATTATGAACAACAAATGCGACAATTGTTCGATTTACCAACTTAGAAAAAAGGAATCACATCATGCCATACGGAAACAAACAAATGTACGGTAAAGACTACATCATGAATCAAATGTCCAAGCAGGGCGAGATGAATGATGCAAACGAAAGTGCGCTTTACCGTGAAAAAGCCGAGTTTGATATGAAGATCAAGCACGGTGTTCTTATCGAGGATTTTGGCAAAAAGAACGGTGGAAAGCACGTTGACTCCAAAGTTCTTGGAAGTCTTGCCAGTAAATCTCCTCACAGATAGAAATAGTACGGAAGTAATCTTAATATGGATGAATACGAAGAATATAAGCTTGTAGGCTTAGTTAAATCTAGGTTTATGGACTCCGAAACAGGACGTAGACCTGATGAAGAACGCTGGCTTAAAGCTTATAAAAACTATCGTGGTATCTACGACTCTACAACACAGTACCGTGATAATGAGCGTAGTAAAGTCTTTATAAAGATTACAAAGACAAAGGTACTTGCTGCTTACGGACAGATTGTAGATATTCTCTTTTCACAAAATAAATTTCCTATTACTGTGGAGTCTACACCTGTTCCTGAAGGCATTGCTGAATTTGCTCATCTTTCACAACAGCCTAAAGAACAGGAAGACCCTTATGGTTTTCCCGGTGATGGTAGAGAACTTCGACCGGGAGCAAAGAAAGCTACTCCTCTTGGTGGTTTAAGTAAAAAATATGAAGGAGTTAATTTAGTTGAAGGTGTATCCAAATCTCCAAGTGATCCTCAAATAACTCCAGCAAGAGATTCTGCACGGTATATGGAGAAGTGTATTCAAGATCAACTTCTGGACACAAACGCAGTAACTATTATGAGGCACTCTTTGTTTGAGTGTTGTCTTCTAGGTACTGGAGTTGTAAAAGGACCGTTTAATTACAGTAAAACAATTCATAACTGGATAGCTTCAGAAGAGGGTTCTGAAGGTGATAAAAAGTACGAACCTTATGATAAAACTGTTCCTCGTTTAAGTTCTGTTAGCTGTTGGGATTTTTATCCTGATCCTTCTGCTACTTCAATTAGTGATTGTGAATATGTTATAGAAAGACATCGATTTAACAGGGAGCAATTGCGTGATCTTCTTAATCGTCCTTTATTCGATGAAGATGCTATTAAACGAGTTCTTGATGAAGGTCCAAACTATCAAGAACGCTATTTCGAAAGTACTTTGTATAATAATGAAAAGGATACACAGAATGAAAAAAACCGTTATGAGGTACTGGAATACTGGGGTATTATGGATACGGACCTTGCACGAGAAGCTGGCCTCGAAATATCGAAGGATTCGGGACGATCTGTTCAGGTAAATGTCTGGATTTGTGGTGAAGAAATTCTTAGAATTGTTTCTAATCCGTTCCTTCCTACAAGACTACCTTATTATTCATTTCCGTTTGAACTCAACCCTTATCAGATTTTTGGTGTAGGTGTTGCTGAAAATATGGAAGATAGCCAGCTTCTTATGAATGGTCACGTAAGAATGGCTATTGACAACCTTGCTTTAGCTGGCAATCTGGTTTTTGACATTGATGAAACACAACTTGTACCGGGACAGTCTTATGACGTATTTCCCGGTAAAGTATTTAGAAGGCAATCTGGTGTTACAGGAACAGCTATCAACGGTATCAAGTTTCCTAATACTGCTGGAGAAAATATTCAAATGTATGATAAAGCAAGGCAACTTGCTGATGAACAAACTGGTATTCCAAGTATTACACACGGACAAACGGGTGTTACAGGAACAGGAAGAACTGCTGCTGGTTTAAGTATGCTTATGTCCAGTGCAGGATTAAGTATTAAAACTGTTATTAAAAATATTGATGATTTTCTTTTAAAGCCTCTTGGAGAATCTTACTTTCAATGGAATATGCAATTTAATATTTTTATGCCTGAAATACACGGTGATCTTGAGATCAAACCAAGAGGTACAAGCGCAGTAGTTCAAAAGGAAGTACGTAGTCAACGTCTTACTACACTTCTTCAAACTATTTCTAATCCAATGCTTGCTCCTTTTATCAAGATTCCAAACCTTATAAAAGAACTTGCTATCAGTCAAGATATTGATCCTGATCTGCTTGTTAATGATGTAAATGATGCAGCTGTTTTCGCAAATATTTTGAGAGGTATAAATGCACAACCAACAGGCCAAGAACCTTCTCCCGCTGGTCAGCAACCCCCAGCTATGGGAGCCGCTGGAGGAGTACCTCAAACAGTTGGCCCAAATGATGCAGCGGCAACTGGTGGTGGCGGAATCGGAATTGGAGATGCGCCGGTTGCAGGGCAAGCTGGCTTTGCTGGAAACATTGGTGAACCTCAAAATATCGGCTGAAACAGATTCTAAAATGAAAGAATAGTCTTTAATGGCGTATATGGATGAATATCAAGGATTTGTACCTATAGTAGGTGGTAGTAGGAATTATATTTCTTCTATTGGAGGAATAAATCCTACTTCTTTTGAAGGAATAAATTCTACTTCTTTTGAAGGAATAAATCCTTCTTTTATTCCAATAGTAGGTGGAAGAAGAAGAAATACTCCTGTAGTAGATGGAAATCAAGGGTTTGTTCCACCACAAATAGATGCGCCGGGTGAAGAGACAGCTCCTCCTTATGGAACTGATTTTTCTGGCTTTCTCAATACTTCATTTGTTACGCCAGATGTTACGCCAGATGTTACGCCAGATGTTACGCCAACTAATGTTACTACGCCGATGGATGTTTCGCCAACGGTGGCTGATGGTGATCCAGATGGAGATGGAACAGGAGATGGAACAGAAGGTACTGGAACAGAAGGTACTGGAACAGAAGGTACTGGAACAGATAGTGCATTTAGTGATGTTGTAGATACTATAGGTGGTGTTGTAGATGCTATAGATTTAGGTTTTGAACAAGGTCTGTCGAGTCTCGGTATTGAACAATCTACAATTGACTCAATTACTTCAGGACTTACGGGGAGTTCTGTAATTGATGCTGTTTTTAGTGAAAATCCTCCAGAAGCTCATGAACTAACTGGCTTTGATCCGATTAGTACTGCAACTAATGTGGCTATGAGTGCTCTGACCGGAACCTTTAGTCCTATTGGAGCAGCACTTGGTTTTGCAGTTGGTACAGCATTTTCAGTTAATGCTAATCAAAACGCTATTAACGCTATTGTAGATATAGAAAACTCTATTTATTCTCCACTAGCAGAGGAGGTTCCTGAATTGGGTTTCTTAGACGCTCTTACTGGTTACTTTTCTAACACCCCAGATCATGAAGTATTTTCGCAACTAGGAATTGATTACGGTGAGGCAATATCTATGGGTTATGGAGGGGGCTACGGTCCCGGGGGTATCGCACATGGCGACCCTGAAGATGTAGACTTGGGTTGGGACCCTGAGCCACCAGAAGAAGAAGAAGATGTAGAACCAGATGATGTAGATGCAGAAGCACAAGCACAAGCACAAGCACAAGCACAAGCAGATGTAGAAATAACTGATATATTAGAAGCGCTTTCAATAGATGAAGAAGAAGATGATGTAGATGCAGTATCACAAGCACAAGCACAAGCACAAGCAGCACAAGCACAAGCACAAGCACAAGCACAAGCACAAGCAGAAGCACAAGCAGAAGCAGATCAAGCATTTGGAGCATTAGACCCGCTTTCAATGCAAGCTTTTATGGAAGACTTTGATATCACTGATGCAGTAGGTGATGCTCCCGGTGATACTCCCGGTGATCCCGCTGGAGGAGCAGGACCTGATAGCGAAGCTACAGGTGATCCTGATTCAGATAGTGGCGATGCTGATGATGCTCCCGGTGATGCTCCCGGTGATGCTTCCGGTGATGATGATGATGATGATGATGATGATGATGATGATAATTC
>VTLG01003746.1_pt1 | contig 14608 bp, 15 predicted proteins | sample 4694571 | NCBI WGS metagenome assembly VTLG01 (sample SAMN12604809, study PRJNA352737) | marine metagenome | biome: ENVO:00000447; feature: ENVO:00000209|ENVO:00000569|ENVO:01000036; material: ENVO:00002151; isolation source: viral sequences binned using virsorter ...
CCACGTTTGCAATCTATGTTGTCAAAGAAAATCGCAACAGAAATGGAAGATTCTGAAGAAAGAGAAGAAGGTCACGGTGAAGACCACGAAGAGGGTGAAGACCACGACGAAGACCACGATGAATCTCACGACGCAGAAGAAATGAAACACGACGCCGAGGAAATGGGACACGAAGCTGATGAAGCTGCCCACGACAAGGAAGAAATGGGACACGACGCTGAAGAAAGAGAAGAAGGTCACGGCGAAGACCACGATGAATCTGAAATGGATGAAGAAGAAGCTGAAGAAGCTGAAGACTCTGAAGAACGTAATATGTCAGAAGAAGACGCAGAAGAAGAAGAAGCTGAAGAACGCGATATGAAAGAAGAAGAGGACGCTGAAGAAGATGATGAGTTAGACTTAGAATCAGTATTAGCAGAATTAGAAGCAGACCTTTCTGAAGAAGAAGATAAAGATGAAGAAGACAAAGTTGACGAAGCCGAAGACAAAGAGGAAGAGGAAAAAGTTGACGAAAATGATGTATCATCTGATATCGGAAAAGCAGATAACAAAGTTAACCCAGAAGCAAATGATTCTACAAAATCAGGTGCACAAGGCCCAGAAGGTGAAGGTTCTGATAAAGAATCAGGTAAAGAACTCGGCGACCACGAAGTCGTTGACGATTTAGTTGAATCAGAAGACCTTGACTTAGACGAAGTCTTAAAAGCACTTACTGAAGAAGAAGATGCTGAAGAGGAAGCAGACAAAGTTGAAGAGCTTCAAGCTGAACTAAAAGAAACAAGAGAAGTAGTTCAGTTTATGAGAGATAAATTAAACGAAGTTAATCTTTTGAATGCAAAATTATTGTTCTCTAACAAACTATTTAGAGCATTTGGATTGAACAACAACCAGAAATTAAAAGTTGTTGAAACTTTTGACAGAACTAAAAACTTAAGAGAAGTTAAATTGGTTTACGCTACATTAGCAGAATCATTTAAAAAACCTTCAAAACCATTAAGTGAGTCAGTTGTTAAAGGTTCAAGTTCAAAACCAGTTGCTTCTACAAAACCTGCAAAACAGGAAGTATTGTCAGAAGGACAGGAATTAAAAGCAAGATTCAAGAAATTAGCAAACATACTTTAAGTTAGGAGACTAAAAAAATGAGTAAATTAAATTCGATAGAAAAGTTGATGGATGGACACAATCCACAAAGACAACTTTTAGAACAAACTCGTCAGTTAGTCACTAAATGGGAACCAACTGGTCTTTTAGAAGGCCTTGAAGATGAAACTAAAATTCACGGAATGGCAGTTCTTCTTGAAAATCAGGCTGGTCAGTTAATCCAAGAGGCTTCCGTAACAGGTGGTCAAAACGCAGAAGAGTGGAGCGGTGTAGCTTTACCATTAGTTCGTAGAATTTTTGGTGAAATCGCAGCTCAAGACTTTGTATCAGTTCAACCAATGAACTTACCTTCAGGTCTTATCTTCTACCTTGACTTTAAATACGGAACAGACCAAACTTCACTACACACAGAAAACTCAGATGTATATGGTAATACATCAGGTTCAAATGTGGATGCTAGTGGTGGTCTTTACGGAGCAGGTAAATTTGGATATTCCATTAATGACGAACTAACAGGTGAACTTGATAGAGCAGACGCAACAGGTGCAGCTGCATTTACAACAAGTTCAGTAAGTTGGTCTGACGTTGATTTCGAACCAGACCTTTCAGCATCAGTAGCATTAGGCCACAGAGTTGATGACGGTCTTGTTAAAATCACAACACAATTTGCAAGTACTTACACAAACCCAGACAAAGATGGAATCAGAGCATTCGCTATCTCAGGTTCTGGTTTTGATGAGTTCTTCCCAGCATTCACAAAGAAAAATGCAGCAGAAACTACTGTTTCATTTATCGTTAAGAAATCTATTGCTGGAGACCCAAGCAAAGTAAGAGTCGATTACCACAAACAACCTACTACAAATTACAGTAGAACAGACTTTGAGGCAACAGAAGCAGGAACAGCTTTAAACCCTGAAACTGATATCGACATTCCTGAATTAGATATTGCACTAAAGAGTATTCCGATAATCGCGAAAACTCGTAAGTTAAAAGCAGTCTGGACACCAGAACTTGCTCAAGACTTAAATGCATATCATTCAGTTGATGCAGAAGCAGAATTAACATCACTATTAAGTGAGTACATTTCAATGGAAATTGACTTAGAAATTCTTGATATGTTGTTCGCAAACGCTTCAGCAAAAACAGAAAAATGGTCAGCAAGACCAGGATTTGAATTAAACGCAGCAGGTACAGACTTTGTAGAATCATCAGGTCCTTCAAATGCTTACACTAAAGGTACTTGGTTCCAAACACTTGGAAACAAAATACAATCAGTATCTAACGCAATTCATCAGAAAACACTAAGAGGTGGAGCAAACTTCATCGTTGTAAGTCCTGAGACTGCAACAATCTTAGAGTCAATTCCTGGATATGCAACAGGTGCGGACGGCGATGCAAACACAAATCAGTTTGCTATGGGCGTTCAAAAAGTAGGGGCAATTAACAACAGATACACTGTTTACAAAAACCCATACATGCTAGAAAACCAAATCCTTGTAGGTTTCAGAGGAAGTAATTTCTTAGAAACTGGAGCGGTTTACGCACCATATGTGCCGTTAATTATGACACCACTTGTTTACGACCCTAAAAACTTTACACCACGTAAAGGGGTAATGACAAGATACGCTAAGAAGATGGTTCGTCCAGAATTCTATGGTAAAGTCATAGTTGCAGATGTTGACAAAGTATAATTATTAGTTAGTTAATACTTAATAGACATTGACAAGTAGAAAAAACCCCCATTAATTTGGGGGTTTTTTCGTTTTTATATATTTATTATTGTATATACAAATAGACTATTAATAGGAGAATTTTAATGGCTCAAGAACCAATATGGCCAGGGTCGGGTTCCGCAGCAAGTGGTTCCACACCATTTGGGTTATTTGACACAGATTCAGAATTTCAAACAGAAGCACCACAAGTAGCAACTTGGTGTGCAAGAAGACTTGGATATCCAATCGTTGATATTGAACTTCAAGATACTCAATTTTACGCTTGTTTTGAAGAATCTATATCTGAATATAGTGCTCAAGTTAATCAATTCAATATTCGTGATAATTTATTACACTTAAAAGGACAACCGACAAGTTCAAACTTTACTCATAAAAGAGTTAAATCAACTTTATCTGAAAACATATTTATATCGGAAGAATATGGTTCGGAAGCACAAGTTGGTGGAACAACAGAATATAAAAGAACATCGGTTTCGGTCAATTCAGGTAGTCAAACCTACGACCTAAACAATGTTATATCAGAAGCAAGTGAATCAGGACAATCAATAGAAGTTAAAAGAGTTCATTATGAATCAAGACCAGCAGTAACAAGATACTTTGACCCGTATGCTTCAACAGGATTCGGAACATACAATATGTTAGATGGATTTGGTTTCGGTAGTTATTCACCGGCAATTACTTTCGTATTACAACCGATTTATGCAGATTTATTGAGAGTTCAGGCAATTGAGTTCAATGACCAGATTAGAAAGTCAGCGTATTCCTTTGATATAAAGAACAATCAACTAAGAATATTTCCTATTCCAACTCAATCAAGTTCAGTTTGGGTAGATTATATATTGACAAGTGATAGAGATAATCCACTTAGAACAAGATTTAGTGGTTCAAGTGATGATACGGTAGTATCTGATTATTCTAATGTAAATTATGATTTTATGACTTATTCAAACATCAATGATGTTGGTAAACAATGGATTAGAAAGTATACATTAGCATTAGCAAAAGAGTTATTAGGTATTATTCGTTCTAAATATGGTAATATTCCTATTCCAAATGCAGAAGTTTCATTAGACGGAGATGCTTTGAGAGCAGAAGCAACTGCAGAAAAAGAACTATTAGTAGAACAATTGAGAGAAAATTTAGAACAAACCAGTCGTAAGGCAATGTTAGAAGCTCAAAGAGATGAGAGTGAAGCACAACAAGATACTTTAAAGAAAGTCCCTTACCCAATTTACATAGGATAAACAAATGCCACAAAGATATTATGGAGCAAAAGATTTGGCAACCATAGAAAAGTTCAATAGAGAACTTTTAGGTGAACCAAACATTGATGATTGCGGAATAATAGACCAGTTTGTAATTCTTTACAGACCTTCAGTATATGATACAGAAACAAATATGTATGGTGAAGCTTCACAAGGTAAAACTTACAAACAAGGTGTAAAACTTCCGTGTATTGTGGATGCAGAAGATTTTGATTTTAATATTAGTGAGTTTGGTGCAGACAATAGACAAAATGTATCATTTGCATTTCAAAGAGCATATTTAGTAGAGGTTGACTTAAAACCAGACATCGGTGATATACTAAAATGGAATGAGGGTTATTTTGAAGTTAATACTTACAATGAAAATCAATTAATCGGTGGACAACCAGACAATTCACATTCAATTGTGGTTCAAGCACATTTGACAAGAATGCCAACTAATAATTTAGAAGAATATAGAGGATTTTAATGGCAAGAAATAAACCAATACCAAGAAGTCAACGAATTGAATTCAATCGTGGGACAAAAATAAGTCGCAATTCACCAGCGGTAAAAGACGATGTAAAGAATTTATCCGTAGGTATTATGGATATGGATAGTTCCATTATGTATTACTTTAATGAAGTTATCAAACCAGAGGTTATGGTAAATGATGAAAAAGTTAAAGTTCCTTGTATTTATGCTTCACCAGAGAGATGGACACAGGTTTCTAAACAAGGATACTTACGAGACAAAAAAAGACAAATAATCACACCATTAATTGTATTCAAAAGAACAGGTATGGAAAGAAATGAGGACATACCTATTGATAAGCTTGATGCAAACAAACCAAGAAACTTTTATTCATTTCAGAAAAAGTATAGTCAACTTAATCGTTATGATAAATTTTCAGTTCAACAAAATATTTCACCAGGTAGAGAGTATTACAATGTAGCGATGCCTGATTATGTAACTCTTTCTTATGAGTTTACTATTTGGACTTCTTATATAGACCAGATGAACAAGATAGTTGAGAAAATTAATTATTCAGATGGGGCATACTGGGGTGAACCAGGTAAAATGAGATTCAGAACTCGTATAGAGAGTTTTTCAGACTCAAGTGAAATTGATGGTGAAAGATTAATCAAGACAACTTTTGGTGTAAATCTATACGGGTATATATTACCAGAAACATTTAACGACTATACAACAACACAAAAATACTTAACACCTAAAAAAATAATATTAAGAGAAAACGCTGACACTACATTAGTTGATGATGAAGGTAGAGTTTCATTGTCTGATAATTCAGCAGTTGAAGGTGGTAGTATTAGTAAAGATATTTTTTCAATCAATATAACAAATGGATTAGTATTTGAACAAGGAACAGGTGTCATATTGTCTAATAGTGGACAATCATTTGATGGTTCATCAGCACTAACACAAATATTTTCATTACCACAATCACTTGGAACTTCTGATAGTGTTTCATTTAACTCACTAACTGCTAATTCAGTTCAAATCGGACCAGGAACAACTATTATTGCAGACGGAAACATTAGTAGTTCTGACGGAACGATAGAAATTACAGGTTCATCAGTAGTTACTGGTAGTTTAACCGTATTAGGTGATGTTCGTATTACTGGAAGTTTAACTGCAGACACAACCATTACACAAGTAACGACTCGTTCCATAGATTTTTCATCAGGTTCAAATCAATTTGGTGATTCTTTTGACGACATACACGAATTTACAGGTTCACTTGATGTCACGGGTTCATTTAAATTAAATGGATACGAAGTAAATGAAATTTCGAATGATTCTGCACTAACTGATGCTAGTCAGACTGCATTAATTACTGAATTTGCATTAGCTAATTCAAATATTGGTGCATTAACCACAGACGAAACAACATATTTAAGAAAACAATTTTTTAAAACTTCAGCAGGAATAAGTGGTAGTAATACTGCAAGTTTTACTGCAACAACAGCTTCAGCACCAAGTGGTGTAACTGCAACATCTGAAAATGATTTCATATTCTTTATCAATGGTCAATATATGGAACACGATGCGTTATCAATTAGACAAAAGGCTACTGGTAGTTTTCATTTACAAGTAAACACCACATCAATAGGATATGAATTAGAATCTGATGATGAAATATTAGCAATAGGTAAATTTAATTCATAATGAGCAGTATAATATTTAAAACTAATAATCCGTTAGAGTTAAAACAAGGAACTGGTTTTATTTTAACAAAAAATGGTATTCAATCAGAAACCATCACACTTGATGGTAGTAATGAGTCGGTGGTCAGAGTGTCTATCGGACAAGCAGTTTCTACCAGTTCAAATGTTCAGTTTGATATCGTAACTTTATCGTCGAATTCACTAACTATTGGAACAGGTTCAAACGATGTATTGGTTTTTAGTGATGGAAACATTGATGGTGACCTTAAATTTAATGATAAGGTTACAATTACCGAAGATTTAACTACTATTGGTAATTTAGTATATCAAGGTGTCGTAAGTGCATCTAACTTTGAAACTGATTTATCAAGTGCTACTCATTCAGTTCAAACCGGAAGTACAAAGTTGGGTGAATTACTAAGTCAAAAACAATTTTTTACCGGTAGTTTAAATGTATCGAGTTCTTTTAAATTGAATGGATATGAAGTAAATGAAATATCTAATGATGCAAGTTTAACAGACCAAAGTAGAGATTCATTAATAACTGAATATGCTGCTTATCAATATCTTATTACAACATCACCAGTTAGAAGTTATTTAAGAAAGTCATTTGTACATACGGGTAGTTTTGTTGATAGTTCAACTATAAGATTTAGTGCAATTACAGCATCGGCACCAACAATTTTTACTTCCACGAGTGAAAATGACTTTATGTTTTTTATAAATGGTATGTTAATTGAAAATGACGCATTAACCATACAACAGAATTCATCTAATTTAGATTTATCATTAGATACAAATTCATTAGGATACACATTATCATCAAATGATGAAGTAATTGGGTTCGGTAAATTTAATAGTTAGATATTTATAAATAAGAGAATATTATGGCAAATTTAAAATCAAAACAATTATCAAGTTTACTAACATTTACAACAGCAAGTATAGATGTTGTAAGTGGTTCTTTAATACCAGACGCAGCAAACCTATATAATATTGGTAGTTCTACATTACCTTACAATAGTGGTTCTTTTAAAAATTTAGATGTAGCATCAACAGGTCAAGTCAGTATAACGAATTTATTTGTATCTGATATCAGTAGATTCACAGGTTCAATTGTATTGAAAGAACAATCCACAACACCAACCGCAAGAGAGGGTGGATTGATGTATAGTGGTAGTAATTTTTATTTAGGTTTTGATTAAAATTTAGTTTTGTTATATTTATAATTAGAATAAAATATATCGTCATACAGGAGATAAAAAATGGCAAGTTGGAAAAAAGTAATAGTCAGTGGTTCAGCCGCAGCACTATCATCTTTAACATTAGATACAGCCCTACCGGTCGCACAGGGTGGTACAAATGCTACATCTTTAGCAGATAAATCAGTATTGATTACACAAGATAGTGGAACTGACACAGTTAGTGCATTAGCATTAACATCAAACGGAAGTATAATCGTTGGTGGAACAGGTGGTCCAGCAGTAGAAGCAGCAGCAGATGTTGCAGGAACTGGTTTAACCGCGGTAGTAGGAGACGGAACATTAGCAATTAATGTAGATGCAGCACAAACACAAATAACAGATGTTGGAGCATTAGACGCAGGTTCAATTACGAGTGGTTTCGGAAACATTGACAACGGAACTTCAACACTTAACACAGGTAATGCTACCGTAGACAACTTGGTTAACGATTCATCAGTAGCAAATAGTAGAATTACAGGTTCTTTTACAGGTTCATTCGTAGGAGACGGAACAGGATTAACTGGAACTGGATTAGACATTGATTCTTTATCAGCACTTGGTGGAACAGGACTTCATCAAACACAAGACCATTTTGTATTCTCAGACAACGGAACAGAAAAGAAAATTACATTTAGTAATTTAGAAGACGCTATATTTGGTAATGTATCAGGTGATGCTACAATAGCAGCAGGTGGTGCATTAACAATTGGAGCTAACGCAGTTGAAGGTTCTATGTTGAATTCAAATGTAGCAGGTACAGGTCTTGATTATGGTTCAGATGAACTATCAGTTGATGTATCTGACTTTATGACGAATGGTTCAAACAATAGAGTATTAACCGCAACCGGAACAGACGGACAAAACGCGGAAGCAAACTTAACATTTGATGGTTCAACATTAGTCGTTAATGGTAATTTAGAAGTAGCAGGGACACAGACAACTGTCAATAGTACAAACTTATTAATTGAAGATAGATTTGTTTTATTAAATAGTGGTTCATCAGCAACCGGAGATGGTGGTATATTAGTTGGTAGTGGTTCAGCTTATAGTTCATCAGCATTTATTTTTGACGACTCAGAAGATAGATGGGGTGTTCAGATTGATACTCAATTAGGTTCAACTGCAGCAACAGCAATACCAGAAGCATATTCATCTTTACTTGTTTTGAACGCACACACAGGTTCAGCAACTTACACTAAAAATGGTAATTTAAGAATTGATGACTCTGGTGATATATTTATTTATGTAGAATAATAAAGGATAATTAGAGGTTATTATGGGAATAATGGACAAATATGAAGATGACAACAAAGGTGTCAAGTTAACAAAAGATGAAACAGAATTTCTTTTGTTCTTAATACAAGAAAGTATGATACCAGGAAAAAAACTACTTGACGCAGTTAAAGTAGTTGAGAAACTTCAAGAAAATTATAAAAAATTAAGTAAATAACTTATTGGCCTTGATATGGCAATCAAGGAAGTGGGCCAAACAGGTAACCAACCATAAGGAGATAAATTAAGTGCCAAGTTGGAAAAAATTAATAGTTAGTGGTAGTGATGCTGCTATACCAAGTGTATCGACAGCAGATGATTTCACAATTGATGCTGGTGGAGATATTGTTCTTGACGCAGACGGAACAGACATTTTCTTAAAAGATGGTGGAACTGCATTCGGTAGATTCAAAATAGATACATCTGACTTCATAATCAAATCAGAAATAAATAACAAAGACATAGTTTTTAGAGGGCAAGATGGAGGTGGAACCATAACTGCACTTACATTAGATATGTCAGAAGCAGGAAATGCACAATTCCTATCAAACATATCAGGTTCTCAAATAGAAGCGAGTGGAGATGTAATCGCATTCGGTTCATCAGACAAAAGACTTAAAGACAATATACAACCAATATCAGAACCACTATATAAATTATCAAAAGTTGGTGGTTATACTTTCGATTGGAACGATAAACAAGATACATACGAAGGACACGATGTCGGTGTTATTGCACAAGAAATTGAAGAAGTTTTACCAGAAGTCGTAATGACAAGAGATACTGGATACAAAGCAGTAAAGTATGAAAAAATTGTTCCATTATTAATCGAATCAATCAAAGAATTAAAGAAAGAAGTTGATGATATCAAACAAAAATGTGATTGTTTGAATAAATAACTTTATATTTATTATCAAACCAAACAGGAGTTATAATGGCAAAAAAGTCAAAAGAAATTAAATTCACACAAGAAGAATTAACTCAACTACAAGAATTACAATCCGGATATAAGAGTATTCGTGATTCTTTTGGTACGTTAGAAATTTCTAAAATTCAGTTAGAACAGAGATTAGAAAGTTTATCGGACGAAAAACTTCGTTTAGAAACTCAGTATAATCAATTGAATCGAAAAGAAATAAGTTTATTAAGTGAATTGAATGAAAAATATGGGCCAGGTAATCTTGACCCGAGTACAGGTGTATTTACACCAACTAAATAAAAAATATAGGTTCATCAGTATATTTTGAGTTTTTTAAATGATATTTATACTTACGATATAACCTAATTAGGAGAAAAATAATGGCAGAAAGAATCGTAAGTCCTGGTGTATTTACCAGAGAAAAAGATTTATCTTTCTTACCACAAGGAATTTCAGAAATTGGAGCAGCTTTAATCGGACCAACAGAAATGGGTCCAGCATTTGTTCCAACTTTGATTAGAAACTTTGGTGAGTTTGAAGAAATCTTCGGTAAAGAAAACCAAGACTTTTATGTTCCTTTCACAGCGAAGCAATATCTTCGTAGTGCAGGAGCAGTAACAATCGTTCGTGTTTTAGGGTTAGGTGGATATGCAAACGACACAGTGTCTTTGGGTCTTAAAGGAGACAATGGACACTTTGTAGTGGCTACATTAAAACCTTCAAGAGGTGCAACAGACCCTGACAATCTTGAGATTGCAGGACCAGGAAGTGCTTCTTTAAGTACATCTCACAATCTAAAAAATGCTTTTAGAATAGATGTAAATGGAACTGCGTATACAGCTTCATTTGATACAAGTTCAGCAGATTACATCGGTAAGGTATTTAGTGAAGACCCACAGGATGCTAATAAAGAAGTATATCTATACTCTAACTTCCAAGCACAACAAAACGCTACATCATCAGCTGCACAAGTAACCATCGCAAGTGGTTCAGATGAAAACTTTTCAACAGACTACTCAGTTGCTTGTACACCTTCAATACAATCTCAATTAGTAAATTCCGCAAGAACAAGTTTATTTAAAGTTAAAACTCGTTCACACGGAACTGATATGAATTCTAAATATAGAGTCGGTATTTCTGATGTAAAAAGACCGGCAGATGTTCCAGGTTCAGACTATGGTTCATTTACATTACAAGTTATTGTAAATAATCCAGGTGAAACAGACGATGGAACAATTTTAGAAACATTTTCTAATTTGAGTTTTGATGAAGAATCAACAAATTACCTACCAAGAGTAATCGGTGATAGATATGTAACAATTGATTCAAATGGTAAATTAACCTACAATGGTGATTACCCTAATCAATCTAAATATGTTTATATTTCAGACTTTGGTAACTTAACAGGTATTTCAAAAGACTTAGTTCCTATGGGATTTGATAAGTTAACAGTACCACATACAACTTCATTAGTATCAGCTAATGGTAGTGGTTCTATGACTTTCCCAGTAGTTTCATTAAAAGGACTAACAGCAGCAGCATCATCAAGTCAAGTAAATTCAAGAGGAACATTTGATAGAAATGTTTTCTATGGATTTGACTTTGCAAACACTAACAATTCAGAATATCTGGCACCTACTTCATCAGGAGCAGGAACAGGTAATAACACAACTATGAGTTTAGAGGATTGTTTAGGTAATAATGATGCATCAGTGTTGGGTTCAACATTCGCTAATGGTGCAACAAAAATCAGTTTAACGAACTCATCTTTCCAACAAAGAAAGTTTGCAGTTCCTTTCCAACAAGGTTTTGATGGTTCAAATCCAGCAACAGAAAGAAAAATTGGAACAAACATTACATCAACTAATACACAAGGTTTTGATTTAAGTACATCAACATCAAACGGAACTCTTGGATACAGAAGAGCGATAAACGCTATTTCAAATCCAGATGAGTTTGATATTAACTTACTATCAACACCAGGTGTTATACACTCGATTCACTCAAGTGTAACAAACCACGCAATCGATAAGATTGAAGATAGAGCAGACGCATTCTTTATTCTTGATGGTTCACCATATGGTGCAACAATCCAACAAGCAATTAATAATGTTCAAGCTCTTGACTCAAATTATGTCGGAACATATTATCCTTGGGTTAAAATCTTGGATAGTGTTAAAGGTAAACCAACTTGGGTTCCACCTTCAGTAGTTCTACCAGGTGTTTATGCAAACAATGATAGAATTGGACAAGAGTGGTTCGCACCAGCAGGTCTAAATCGTGGTGGTTTAACAGAAGTATTAGAAGCTCAAACAAGACTAACCAACTCAGAAAGAGATGATTTATACGAAAATCGTATTAATCCAATCGCATCTTTCCCAGGTCAAGGTGTAGTCGTGTTTGGACAGAAAACACTTCAAGGAAAACCAAGTGCATTAGACAGAATCAATGTAAGAAGATTGTTGATTAACTTAAGAAAGTTCATTGCATCAACTTCAAGATTCTTGGTGTTTGAACAAAATACAAGTGCAACAAGAAACAGATTCCTAAACATAGTGAATCCATTTCTTGAACAAGTACAAGCAAATTCAGGTCTAACTGCTTTCAGAGTAGTTATGGACGATTCAAACAACACACCAGATGTTGTTGATAGAAATCAGTTAGTAGGACAGATATTTATCCAACCTACAAGAACAGCTGAATTTATTGTATTGGACTTTGTGGTTCAACCAACAGGAGCAGCATTCCCAGAATAATAGGAATATTGATTAAGAAAAACCCCCGATACTCTCGGGGGTTTTTTGTTAGATGACTGAAAGAAAATTTGAGAGTTTAACCACCTAACTCACAAGGGTTGTTTCTAATGTCGTGAAACCCTACATAACCCATTCGATTCCAAATATGTAGTCATCGAGAACCCACAAAACTACTTAGGATAAATAGCAAAGGTATCAGCGTATTCAGCCAATGTATTGTATGGACTTCTTTGATATCCATATTGTGGTTTACTACCACCACGATACCTAATTCTATAATTACCAGTCATCATCATTTCTCTAATAACTGGATTAAATCTATACATCATAGGAACACCCTTGTAAAGAGCAACTTCACCAGGAGTAGTGTTGTCATAATTTTCAAGATTTAATCTTGGTTGATTAACATTAGCTTCATACAATTCCATAGGATTGTGAGCATATCTATAATGAGTAATGGTATAAGTATTAACTTCAACATACTCACCAGCATCATTGTAATATCCACCATTAACCGGTATATCTCTCTCTACCAAAGTATCTTGATAATCTCTCATATAAATACCTTCGGTATCAGTCGTAATTATTTCATTGTTTTCAGTCATTTTATTTCCTTTTATATTGTTATCAATCATACTATAATATAATAATACTATTTGTAAAAGTCAAGCTTTTTTTATTATTCTTCGTCTTCTTCGTGGTTATCTCTATCGTAAACTTCTTCTTCACAATCATCACAAAGGAAAAAGCCGTCTATTTCAACACCACATTCTTCACACATTATTTCATCAATCATACTATAATATACAAACAAAAAATGACAATGTCAAGTAAAAACTTCAAAAAAACTTCTAAAAACTTATCTTCTGAACCATACACTTTTTTTGATTTCTTTATATTTATTACTGAGTTAAATTATAGGAGAAATAAAGTGGCACTATTAGACCCAAATGACATATTTTTTACCCCGTTTGAACCAAAGACAAAAAATAGGTTCGTTATGGAAATTGACGGAATACCAGCATATCTTGTTAAAACAATGGCAAGACCTTCAATTCAATTTGAAACAATTACTCTTGACCATATCAACACAAAGAGATATGTTAAAGGTAAAGCATCTTGGCAACCAATTAGTATCACCTTATATGACCCAATCGTTCCATCAGGAGCACAATCAGTAATTGAGTGGGTAAGATTACATCACGAATCAGTAACAGGTCGTGACGGATATTCAGACTTCTATAAAAAAGACATTACATTTAATGTATTGGGACCAGTCGGTGATAAAGTTGAAGAGTGGACATTAAAAGGAGCATTCATCACAGAAGCAAACTTTAATGAATTAGATTTCGCATCATCAGAAGTTGCAGACATCGCACTTACTTTACAATATGACTACGCAATACTACAATTCTAACGGAGAAAGTTATGTGGGCAATTTTTAAAGACAATAATGAATACAACGAGAAATCAATAATTGGTTTCGGTGCATTTACAGTAATGGTTTTGTTTGCGTTTGCAGATGTTGTTACTGGACTTATGGGTAAAGATTTAGTTATCAATGATGTGGTATACAATTCTTTCCTATTCACTACATTAGGTAGTTTCGGTATCGCAGGTGCAGAAAAAGTTTTAAAAAAATAATAAGTTATTAATCTTAATTAATCAAGGAGTAAACAATGGCTGAAAATCAGTACGGATTTCCTACTGAAGTTCTATCTTTACCTTCAAAGGGATTATTGTATCCCGAAGATAGTCCTTTGCGTAGTGGAACAATAGATGTCAAATATATGACAGCAAAAGAGGAAGATATTTTAACTTCCACAAACCTTATTGCACAAGGTAAAGTAATCGAAAGACTACTGGAAAGTGTAATCGTGACACCAAATGTTAAATTAGACGATTTATTAGTTGGTGATAAAAACGCAGTAATGATGGGAACTCGTATTTTAGGATATGGTTCTGAATATAATGTTTCTATCGTAGACCCAGAGATAAATGAAGAAGTTGAAGTGTCTATTGACTTAACAAAACTAACTGAGAAGAAAATAGATGAAAAAATCTTTGAATCTGGTGAAAATAAATTTTCATTTGAATTACCTAATTCAAAAAGAATTATAGAGTTTAAATTACTAAATGGACACGATGAA
>VTLG01006457.1_pt1 | contig 14607 bp, 30 predicted proteins | sample 4694571 | NCBI WGS metagenome assembly VTLG01 (sample SAMN12604809, study PRJNA352737) | marine metagenome | biome: ENVO:00000447; feature: ENVO:00000209|ENVO:00000569|ENVO:01000036; material: ENVO:00002151; isolation source: viral sequences binned using virsorter ...
TCTGTAACACCATGAAAATTATCAGTAATTTCTGTTGTAGCCAACATCGAACCAGGAAGAACTGCATCCGAACATAATAATTGCAACTTAGATTTTTTAGGATTCAAATAAGATTTAAGTTCATCAGGAGCATCTAACTCCACCTCAAAATGAGAATTTAAAGAAGGTCTTAAAAGATCCTTCTTAATATCCGCTATGGTTTTTGGTGAACGTCTTTCTACGGCAGCCATTTATAAATATTTTTACCTTATATATTATGTATGGCTGAAAGTAAGAAGAGTTTATTTAAACCCACTAAACCTAAGAAATATAAAGGTAATCCAGACAATATTATCTGTCGTAGTTCTTGGGAAAGATTGTTCTGTAATTACTGTGATATTAATGAGAGTATTGTAGAGTGGGGAAGTGAAGAATTCTTTATCCCATATCGTGCTCCCGATGGTAAGGTTCGTCGTTACTTTCCAGACTTTATTATAAAGGTTAAAGAAAACAATGGGGATCTTAAAACCTATGTGATTGAAGTTAAACCACGAAAACAAACACGACCACCTAAACCACGTAAAAAAGTAACCCAATCATATCTCTATGAATGCAAAACCTATGCAGTTAATCAAGCAAAGTGGGCTGCGGCATCTGAATGGTGTAAAGATCATCGGGTGGAATTTAAAATCATCACCGAAAGAGAACTAGGTATACAATAATGACAGACTCTTTTGGATTTAATGCAGAATTAGAACTAGAAAAACATCCTACAGCACGAGTAGAAGAACTTAAAAGATTAGTTGCCGAAGAAAATACAACTGATCCCGAAGAGATCATGCTCATCATTATGGAAGTATTCAATCAAACAGTTACCCCGATCCCAGATCCCGGAAAGTTTTATACCTTTGTATATAATGCAAAGACTCCTGACATTACCTATGACCAACACCCTTTGATTGCGTGTATGGAATTATTTCCATGGGGGTTCAGAGGATTGAACTTTCATTGGCAAGAATATCGTAATTATACATGGGAAGAACTAGCAGGACAACTATACATAGTAGAATATCAGGAGTTAGATGAGTTACTCTCACTACAATACGGAAAATTCTTGCTAAATAATTAAATAAAAGAATTATAAATGACGGCTAACGTTCCAGGATACTTCGGCAGCGATCATACAGATCGTAGATTTAAACTTAGTGATAAAACTAAGATAGAAGGTGGTAATTGGCTCGGAAAAAATGCTGATGAGAAATATTTTACTCTCGTTAAACAAGAGGATCCAGGTAAAGGAACAATACTTGTATACAATGAAGAGGTAGGGCAAGATAGATTAGTTGGATGGAAAAAACCAGGGGAGGAAAAAGTAACCCCTTATAATGGTGATAGTAGAACAAAGTTAGAGATAGTAAACGGAAAAAGGGTATATACTCAAGTATCTACCTCTGAACCTCCTCAAGATCTCCCAGCAGGTCTCGTCAATCCCGATACTGGATACTCTGTTGCAGGTAATATAAAAAGGGGTGCACGGCCATATGAAAGTAAAGCCCTCCAAGAGGGTGGACAAGCGACCACTGATCAAATAACTATGGCCGCTCTCCAAACCTCCCAAAAAGATTTAATTGATGGGGTTAATGGTTCAGATAAGACTAGCGTACCAGAAGCCGTACTGAAAACAGGTGAGCTCTTAGACACCAATATGCAAACCAATGTGGATGGAGGTTTAGTAGAACGGCAAAAAGCACTAACAGAAGCAGTAAATCTAGAAGCAATTAAAGATGATCCAGGAGTAGCTGGAACCAATAATGATTTTGGGACAGGAACCGGTTATGGTCAAGGTTTAAAATATCCACTAAATCTACAAGAACTACAACAAGATATAATTAAATTTGATGTATTAAAATATGCACCTGATGAATTTAAAACAGATGCAACAGGTCTCGGTGGATTTAAAGGAGCCGGTCGTGGAGGTGGTGATGGATGGGCAGGTCGGGAATCTATCGGCACTGTCTTTCTCCCCATTCCCGGTGGAATTGAAGAAACTAATGCGGTAGACTGGGGTGATTCTGCAATGAATCCAGTTGAAGCCGCTGCTGCTAATGTAGCTCTTTCAGCCCTTACCGATGGTAGAAATGTAGGAAAAACAATTAGTGATATCGCCGCAGGAGTAAAAGCCAATAAAGAGGCAATAAAAGGTGGATTGGCTGCCCTGCTTACCGAAGTAGCAGTAGGAACAGAAGGAGGTTCGATCCTATCTCGTACTACTGGTGCTATCTTGAATCCAAACATGGCATTACTCTTCAAAAAGCCGGTATTAAGACCGTTTGCTTTTAGTTTTAAATTAGCTCCCCGCAGTAGAAAAGAAGCTCTAGAAGTTATGAAAATCATCAGACTATTCAAGCAAGCAATGGCACCTATTAGAAGTGAAAATATGCTCTTCCTTAAATCACCACACACTTTCCGTCTTAAATATATGCATAAACATGAGACACATCCTTACTTAAATAGTTTCAAAGAATGTGCATTGATGAGTATGACAGTAAATTATACTCCTGAACAATCATACTCAACATATGATGATGGTGTGATGACTGCCTATACTATGACACTTCAATTTAAAGAACTCGAAGCAGTCTTTAATGATGATTATGGTTCTGCAAAAGGAAGAACTAATCTTAACTTCGCTGTTGATGGAGAGTCTACTAAATTTGAGAGCTCTTCATGGGATCCAGAATCAGGAATTTCTCCAGGATATGGAACAGAAGCTGACGATCCGGAAAGAATCTCACCAATTACTGGGAAAAAACAAGATCTATCTAAAGGAGGAGCCTATATCTAATGTCTAACTACTTCAGTTACGTACCCGACTTTGATTATGTTAGCCGACTTCCTGATGCTAAAATATCAGATTATTTGCCTGTAAAAAATCTTTTTAAAAGAGGAAAATTAAGAGACGATATCTTTCAAGACCTTGCATTCTTTACAAAGTACCAAATAGAAGGTGATGATAGACCTGACAATGTTGCATACAAAGTATATAACGACTCAGATTTGGATTGGGTAGTTCTTCTTTCTAATAACATAGTAAATATCCAATCTGAATGGCCCTTACCCCAACGTGATTTTGATAGGTATATTTTAGAGAAGTACGAAACCTATGAAAAATTAAATGATACCCATCATTATGAAACCAAAGAAGTAAAAAATACAATAGGTGCAATAATTGTTCCCGAAGGATTACAAGTACCTTCTGATTACTCAGTCACCTATTATGACTGGTATCAATCTGGTGAAGTAACACGTTCAGATATTACTACTGAAGTAACCAATCTAGATTATGAAGAAAAATTAGACAATAATAAAAGAAGTATCTTCCTACTTAAAAAAATCTACTTAAATGTTGTCCAAGATGATCTAGAAGAAATGATGGAATATAAAAAAGGTTCCAGCCAATATGTGGATGGAACCCTTAAAGTTGCAGAAAATATTAGATTATATCAATAATTATTCCTCAGCAAGTTTCTGGAAATAACTTAGTGCATCATCCTCATCTGAACTAGCAGATGCTACAGAAGCAGCGACTGGTGCTTTAGATTTAAAGTCAGGTGTGAATGAACCACGACCTTCACTCTCGTCCTCGAGCTCCTCATCATACACTCTACGTGTAGGAGGTTTGGCCCCCAGAACATAATCAAGACGCTTCTTCAAGTCATCATAAGACTTGAATTGATCAGAAGCAGTTACAGCAGCAAGAGAATACTGCTTCTTCCACAGTGCTTCTAGTGCATCATCATCTTCTAATAGAGGAGCTGGTGTATCGAACTCTGACTTATCATAGTTCCAATAACCATCCTTCTTAACAATCTTCAACTTGAAGTTGGCACCTTGCCAGAAATCAAAGCAATTGATAGGAGTCTCGTCCTCAAACTCAGGTTGCATTGCTTCCATGATCTTATCAAAGATCTTCTTACCAAACTTGTAAAGGAATACACCACCCTCATTTTGAGGATTGGTAGGATCTTTTACAACATAAATGTTTGCATAGTAAGAAAGCTTACGCTTCTGTTTACGAACGGTATCCTTATCGGATTCATTACCACTGTTCCAGAGTTCACGATTGTGCTCTGATACAGGATCCTTACCGCCAGTGGTGGTCAAGGAATTTTCAATGTACCACCCACCAGGTCCTTGGAATGCATGTGAATACATCTTTGCCCAGGGAATATCTTCCCCTTCTGGTGCTGGTAAAAAACGTAGTACGGCATAACCGTTACCAGTTTTATCAACTTCAGGTTTCCAGAGACGCTCATCAGCACCCCCACCTGTATTGTTCATCTTCTCTACTTCTTTGACTAACTTCTGGGTCAATGAACCAAGAGAAGACTGTTTCTTTAAGTCTGAAAAAGACATTAGATTACCTCGGATTTGTTGAGATTTGGCTTGTATGTACCAGTTATTATAAGAGATCTATTAAGGTTTGTCAATCTGCTGTTTCATAAGTCCTACCGCCTCAGACATGTGATTAAATAGGAGATTCATATCAACATTGTCTGGAAGACCAAACATAGATGCAGATTCTGTAATGCGTTTTTTCATTTCTTTTGCCTGAGGATCCTCAGATAAACTCAAACGAGTATACATAACCTTCTGTTTTTCAAGAAGTCTTTCAAGAATCTCAACATGGTATTGTTGATCTTCCTTAGACATGGTTGGAAATTTAAATACATTACCATAAATCTCCTCTTGGAGTTCACTAATTTCCGCCATCTCTGCACGGACAACATCAGAATTAAAAAAACTCATAAGACAGATTCCTTTAAGATCTTTTTATAACGAGGTACATCTATATTTAGGAAAGGAGTATACTTTTTTATCTTTCGACTAACGGTTTCCCATACAGGATCGTCTAATTTTTTATCCCAATCTTTCCTATACTCCAATATTCTATCACAGATTACCAGAGTTTCAAGTGAAGTATTCCCTGCCAGATAACTCTTAAGAATAGGAGGATGACCATAAGAACAATCAAAGATCTCATCTATCTTCTTATCATCAAATAAAGTATTAACTTCCTCTTTAAAGACATAAGATAATGACTGAACTTTCTTCTGCCACTCTTGATATCTTCCCTCTCCCTCCTTAATCATCTCACCAATCCACATAGTTCCTGGATCAGTAGAGTATATAAAATTTGATACAAAAAATTCTTCTACTTCCTTATCTTTTTTCTGTCTTGCGAACTTCTCAAACCAAAACCTATCCTTCCTCTTGTAAAAGGCTTGAACAGTTGCCCTAGTCTTCCCACGATACTTATGATAATCATAATGATCCTTAGTAAAGTGATTCTTTAAAGACAAATAACAACGATATGCATCGAAGGGCATCATTATTGTCCTTTTATTATATTAAAAGCAAGAGTAATTCTTTCTTTATTAACCGTCTGTGGTTCTACATGATGTAAAACCTGGGAAGGAAATAATACCATCGTTCCATCCCTACCTTCATATGCACAATCATACTGATCAAATATCGTAGGATGCTTATGATTTTTATAATATATCACACCTGAAAGTAATCCTGCATGGTTATGTGTGGGATTATCATCTCCTTTATATGCAAAGTTAGTCCAAATATCATAGGAATCAAAGTGACCGTTCCATTTCCTCAAAGAAAATTCACGATGATTTTGTCCCATCCCCCAATACTTTGCAGTCAATCTCAATACCCATGCTAACCAAAATGATTGCTCAATTAAATGAGGAGAGATAGAACACTGATAGGAATTATGTGCCTTACCATCCATCGAAAGATATCCTACATTCTCATGGGCTTTCAATTCTGCTAATGGATGATCTTTAAATTTCCTACTTTCTTTTACCCACCCATCAAGTTCCTTCTGGATCTGTTTGGGAATCTTGATCACCATTACAGGACACCCCTCCCGTAACTTATACATTTCTAATTCGTTCATGCTAAAAAGTAATAAAGGTAAAAAAATTACGGGGATTTTTTTCCCACTTTTTTGAAATTAAATCGGCAATTTCGCACGGGAAGTCCTCTTCATAAAGTTTAACTGCTGTGCGTCACATTTTATCTTTTCTTTTAAGGGTTTAGATATAAGTTTAGGGACCGATTCAACATCAATATTATTTTGTTCACAAAAATGAACGATAGCATCAATATAATTCATATCCTTATTCTCTAAAACAAGTGATTCAACTTCCTCTGCAAACTTAGCAGGACAGAAGAATTTACTTGCCATCACTTTTTCTAATTCATCCTTCGGCATTATCTGTCCCAGTACTGTTAGATACAAACTCTTTGATATATCTCACTAATAACTTAATATAATCCCCTTTGTTTCTTTTGTCAAACACTTTCACATCACCTCCAGGGGTGACCATAATAGTAATAAGTTTCTTAACAGGGATCTCAGTTAACTCATAATAAGCAGCAGCATAGAAGGTCTCCTGAACGAAATAGTTTTCCAACCACTTCTCAGGTTTAATCTTCTCAGATGTTTTGAAATCTATGACCGCTAACTCTCCTTCATACTCCGCAATACAATCAACTCTACCCGCAAGACCTAGGTATTCAGAGTATAAAGTTCTTTCTATAGCGTGTATGTTATTTATCTTATCCAGATATGGAGTAGCATGATGAAACATAAACTTAGTAGCAGGAAGGTAATCCTCCCACACCAAATCTCTATTCTCCAAATATGCCTGAGCAGCTTCATGAAAATCTGTGCCACGAGCAGTTGCCTTCTTGGTAATACGATTTGCTTCCTCTAAACCCACGCGCTTACGCCAATCAATAAAGATCTGTCGGTTATAAAAGGAAGTTACTGAAGTAATAGAAGGAACCCACTGCCCATCAGGTAGTTCATACAACCTGCATCCAGGAGTGTCTTTGTTTTTTAATTCAAGTTCACCTAGGTAATTACAATGATCAAAGGTCATAATTAAAATTTACAATTACTCTTCGTTTTTCATTGGTACAAGTTACTCCTGTATGTTCTAGATTAGAATCAAAAATAACTATTCTATTTGCTACACTCTTTACTTTACCACCTTTTTTAAATTCTGTCCATCCATTATTAGTATTAAGATAAAAAACAGCAGTCTTTTGATGTTGAGGAGCATCTGAGTTACGTTGATCAGTATGAAATCCAGTCTTTCGATGAAAAAAAGTTCGAGTATTAAGATTCATCTTAATTCTATCCAGTCTCTTAACTCCCAATTTTTGTTGTACAAAATCAAATAAAGGATAACGATTTGAAGCTATTCCACCCCGGTCTCTATTATAAAGAGTATGTACAAATTGATATACACTATCATCTCCACGCTTAACTGAAGAATCATTAAAATACCAAGGAAATTCAACACCCAAAATCACATTACTAATTTGTCTAAAATGATATTCAGGTAAAAAATTATCAATAACTTGCATAAATCATAAATTCAATTGCAACTTAGCGAGGATGTATTCTTTCACCAATCCAGAGCGAACAATATCTTCCACTCCAAACTCAATAACATCAACTGATTCCATTAAACGAAGAACTCTCATGAAATCAACAATTCCATTCTTCTCATTGGTCCTCACCAAATCGGTTTGAGTTGCATCTCCACAGAACATAATCTTTGAATCTTGTCCTACCCTTGTCATTATACTATCAAGTTCATGATAATTCAAATTCTGGTATTCATCTACTATAATAATAGACTTATCAAAGGTGGTTCCCCTAATGAATGAGGTGCTCCAGAAATCAATAGTATCTTGTGATTTTAAATTACCATACAACATTTGAAAATCTGCCTCTGTAGGCATCTCAAACATGTACTTCACCATAGCCTTGTAAGGTAACTGATAAAGTGTGGACTTGTCTTCATGATCACCAGGAAGAAACCCAATTTCCCTAGTAGCAACAAGAGACCTAACAATATATATTTTTTCGTAAGGTGAGTTCTGATCCAAGACATCTTTAAGTGCATTGTAGAGTGTAATAAATGTCTTACCTGTACCCGCACACCCATATGCCACTATGTTTTTATCTTGTGCATAAGCATCAAACAAAGCTTGCTGATTGGTAGTAAGGGGTTCAATATCCCTTAACATATCAACGTTGATTGGTTTCTTTCTCTTCATCTGCTTTGCGGTCATTCCGACCCCTATTGGTTGATCCGTTTTCTTTTTGCGTGGCATAAAAAGTTACATAGTTTGGACTTTGGAACCAGGGGCTTTCTGTGCCGCCTTGAGGACATCATTCCATCCAGGGTGAGATTTATGAAGTTTGTCTGCCCATTCTCCTACTTCGCCTACTCCAGGCATTGTAGAAGGGTCAGACCAATCTCTATCCCAATCTGGATTATCGGTCTTCCATTGGTCCCATTCCAAAATACTCATTTGAATTTCTTTTTGTTCACCAGTGTCTTTATTAATAACAGGATAAGTTGCCATACAAATTCTAATGTTTTAAAACTATTTATTATGCCCAGTCAAGAGCCTCGGAAACTACAGGAAATTGTTGAACAAAAACCTTCCGAACATTCTCTACCAGATCCATATGTTCTTTCTGCGTACCATGAGCAGAACGCAATTCAATATAATGTATCCAGGATCGTACTGAACCAGTCATATACAATCGGGTAGGAGTAGCAAGAGGAAGTACAAACCGAGCACACTCTTTTGCTATACCATCATGAAGCATCTCTTTATAAAGATCTATAGATGCATCAAAATGTTTTCTCATCCTTGCATTATACTTATTAACTATTGCTGGAGATACATCATCCACACTGTTCTGCCTATTCTTTAAGTCCTGACTCCGCAACTCCGGTAAAGGTATATCCTCTCGAATGTGAGAGACATCCTGATATCTTTGAGAGAACTCCTGATAGGTAAAGGAACGATGGCGTAGGATCTGTGCAGCAAGTCCTCTGGTAGTATTAATCTCCAGCGTCATGAATGCCTGTTCAAAGACACTCCAGTGCCCATGCTGAATACAATACTTTAAGAGACCAGCAAACTTCTCATTCTCCTGGTTAGCAGGGTTACTTACACGAGCAACATATGCAATTGTCTTCTCAGCATCAGGGGTAACGCTGACTAATTTAATCTGTCCATCCATCGTCGTCATCAAAGACCTCATCGTAATCGTTTAATTGTGGAGTCAATTCTTTATAATTATCATACTTATATGCATCTAAATCTGAATAAACCTCAGACTCTAATGAATCCACAAGCAGTTTAAGGTTCTTAACAATGAGTTTTAATTTAGTTTTATCCATTTTGTTTCTCATTATTTAGAAAGGTGGGAGGTTGGATTCCTGTCTTACCAACAAGAGGAGGGCATTACTACAGTAGTAAGTTTTCACCTCTGCCTGAGACCCGACTGGTAAATCGATTCTGCGTCACCGCAGCAGCACCACCTGTGTCTCATCACCTTATCCAGCGTTTGCCAGAAAGATTATTCAGTCACTCCCGTGTCAGTCCCGTCGAACCAACAAAAATACTATAGCACAAAAAAAGAAGGGCATCAAGCCCTTCTTCAAAGTTAGTCCAAGTAAGACTTATTCACCGCGCACACACAGTCTTAGACTCTGTATGCTTGATGCCTCTGTATGTGAGTTCAGAGACTTGCTTCTGACAAGATTTCTTGTCATTGGTGTTGTAAGAAACACCACGGTAGGTAACTTGCATGGTTTTACTCCTAAAGTAGTTGGATTTTAAGGCCCGTTCCTTTAGTCGTTTGCGTCCCCGAAGGGATGAACGTATCCGTTCCGCGACTTACTTGCGCCTCTAATGAGGTGAACGATGTGGATATGATAACATACCCATACTATATAGTCAACTATGTATTCGTTGCTACACTTTTGTATCAATATGATACCATTTATTCATAATATGTAACGTCTTCACCTACCGTATTAGGACACAACATCCTTTCTGCTATTCCTTTTGCCGATTTATTATGATGGGTTAACTTCTGCATCCATATTCTTTCGGTGAGACTAACCTCTCTTCCCAGTTTTATTCTACAACAAATTTCGGTCAGTCTTAATCTAGAGTCTTTGCTTAACATTTTCTATTGCCTTGGGTAAAAGATAATACTCTCTTCTCTGAATTGCTTTGGTTAATGTATCCAAGTCATCACCAGGAAGAATAGGAACTTCGGATTGCAAGATTACTTCCCCACCATCCAATTCTTCATTAACATAATGAACACTTACACCAGTCATCTTATCACCACTATCTAGTGCCCTTTCGATGGCATGTAATCCTTTATACTTTGGAAGCATAGAGGGATGAAGATTAATAATTCTATTTGGAAATGCATTAATTAACTTGGGTGTTACTATTCTCATCCATCCTGCCAGGACTATGAGATCTACCTTCCATGCTTGCATAATCTGAATGATAGTGTCTTCCTGCTTACTACTAATCTGCGTATGAGGTATTCCTAATTTATCTGCTCTCTTTGCTGCACCACATTTCTTCTTGTTGTGTACCATCACAACAACTTCATCTTCTCTACAAGTGCGAACAATATTCTCAAAGTTTGTTCCGTTGCCAGAACACATAACGCCTAATCTCATAACGGTGGGTACTCCGATTTGATTTGTTCATCTGTCTTTTCAATCTCAAACTCCTTACACAATCTCTCAACCTGTTGCTTATCCAATCCTGCTAGTTGTCTACAATTATCTAAACATTTATAGATACACTCTCTATCACTAATAGGGACTCTAATAGTAAACCCATTCTTATCCAGTATTTCACCCTTACTCACACCAGATTCCACCCCAGAGGTGTCAACGTGTTCAGAAGGATTGCTATAACTATGGGTCATGGTCGGTATGGAGGCTCCTCTTCACCGACCCTATACTTAAAGTGTTCAGTATCAAAGTAGGAAACATAGTCCATCTTCCCTTCTCTCTCATCCATCACTTCATTAATAAGAATCTTCAACTCCTTAACCATCGTAGGAGTATGTAACCTACGAGGATTAATCTGCATAGGTTTATGCTTCTTCTTATCCCCACCCCTTTCCTTCCATTTAGCCGTCTCTTCAGGACTCATCTTGGGACTCAGCCCTTGGGTGTCAATGTAGTCTTGAGGCATAATAAAGTTGCGTTTCCTTATTTATCAGATGGAACAGACATGTCGGGAAGTAAATCTTGTATCATCACACTATAATTTGCTCTCGTTTTCATCTCTAATTTTATCAGAAACTTACACATCTGTCTCAGTTCATCTACATCCTCACACATATCCAGGTCTCTGGCAAACTTCTCATACTCAAACTGCTGTGAAGTATTAATTAAAGTAATGTCATCAGGATTCATTTAAGGGGTCTCCCATGCTTATCAACTAAACCAAGTTTCTTTACTTGACCAAGATTAGATCTCTTAAATTTTTTAGTCTTCTTATACTCTTTAATAATTTTATCAATTTCCCTATTAGATATACTCACCTTCAACTGATCTTCCTCTTCTTTCCCTACAAAACCCACCCCCTTCTTCTCACTCTCTTCTTGCTGATCCACATACTCGTTTATATTATCTTGGATCTCATCACGAATGATTGCATCTATCTCCATTCTTAATTCAGCCTCATCTCTTTTCATCCCTTTCTCCTCTTCTTTTTCTCTGGTTGTTTGTATCCCCATTGAGAGGGATTAACGGTTCCCTGACCATAATCAATCTTCTTTACATTCCCATACTTATCGTAATAGAAATCAAAAACATTTGCCATCTTACCAGAACGAGTCACATCTAAACGCTCCTCCCCTTCCACGACATAGAAGACGTTAAAAGCATCACTAGGAAGTTTCCTATCATCTGCTTTATCCTTAGTAGTTTTCTCTAGAATAACTTCACAGGAATAATCAGCGGGATTAATCTGAACTTCTTCTTCTTTTTTCTCTGGACCAGACACTTCCTCTCCCCTCTTGATCATTTTACCCTTAACTTCAAGTCCCATCCATTACACCTCCCAATTTTCAGTCATTGCTGGATAAGCATCCATTACATTCTGTTTAGAAATCTTATACTTATCTTCTAATCTACCATCCTTAACTAGAACTAATAGCTCTGCCTCTTTAGGATGAAGTCCTTTAAGAAGATTAATAAACATCATTTCTCTACGAGTCTTTGTCAATGCATCATTACCACCCCGCACATAGTGATAAAGATTCTTCCATTCTCTACGTAAAGTGGTTCTCCCTCTACCATCCAGGTCCTGTGCAGTCGCTGAGTCCCCTCCTGCTGCCTCTTTAGCAATGTTTTCTGATAAGGAACCACTATAGACTAGTTGATCCTCTTCCTCGCCATATGGGACCTCTCCTTCGGGTACGGCACTCACAATATTATCATCAAAGTTCCACTTAAGAATTACCTTAACAGAATCCTCTCCATATTTTTGAAGAGCCTCAACTTTTCTAGCATTAGCACGTTGACTTGATGCCAGTTCTAATACTTCATGTACAAAAGGATTTTGTGGTAAAGAATCCAGAGGAACTACCTTTTTGGGAGCACTAGCCTTAACCCTTACATTGGATCCCGCAGGCTGTTTACTTTTAGTTTTCCTAGTCGTCGTTGTCTTCTTCGTCGGTGTCATAATTTTCAAAACGTACTGCTACAATTTCATCAGGAACTAATTGTCCATTTTCATCAAACATTTCTGGATGAGTATACACTATTTGAGGTGTAGTTTCATAAGAATGCTGCCTTGCTAACCATCCTATCATACCTCCAACTATTAATGCAAGGAATGAAACTACTGTTGTCAGAGTTAAAGTTACTATGGTCGTTTCCATTGTGCTTCTCCAGAGGACTATGTTTTTCTAATGTCCAGGTAAACATTAATGTGAAAAACAATTTCTCTGTTCCAAAGAGAAATCAACTTTCCAAACTTTACCTGAAAGGTTTTGGGCTTGTCCGGTTTCTTCCTCCTATTACGTAACAATAATTCCACCCCTCTGTTAATCTCCAGAGGTTTGTCATTATTTAGATCCTTTTTTGCGTCTTCCTGGTCTTCTGTCATGTTGATACCTCACTGCATCCTCAAGGATGCTTCCCAAATAATTCATTATCTTTCTTGCTTGAGGTTTAGAAATGTGACCGTATGCCTCACGCAATTGTTGATGCTCACTGTCACGTCCACCTTTAATATATTCCTTCAGTTCTAATACTTCATCAGCCAGTTCCTTGGCAGTAGAACTCTGAAGAAAAGCATCTATCTCAACTTTCTTTGTCTTACGATACTTTAAAAACTCATAAAACTTCAGTTGCATCTTTCCTTCAAACGCATATTCAATGGCATGTTCTATCATGTCATAAACATTTTCAAAATCGTCTGCAGGTTTCATTAGACCAGATTATTTTCCTTGAGGTACTGTACTGTTTCGGTACACCCTCCAAGATTGTCTCCATTTAAAACTACTTGAGGGAAGGTAGACCCTTGACCGAATTGTGAATAGAAACTTGGTCGATCAAAGTCCCTATCGAGTTTATATATGACATGCCTTAATTCAGCAAGCTGTAATACCTGCTGAATTTTATCGCAATAAGGACAACCATCACGAGAATAAACCGTAAAATTTTGGAATTCAGACATGGGTTATTTAAAAATTTTATTTAGTAAAGTGAAAGAAAATCTAGATAAGATTCTGTCTCGGTATAAAAACCTTTAACACTAGCATCAGAGAGTGGAGAACCAGGTCCAGATGCTTCTGGGGGATACTTTGGTTTCTCTTTTAAAGAAGGTTTGATCTTCGCTGGTGGAAGGTCCCCTTGTTCTACAACTTCATCCAAAAACATTTGTGCTCTTTCATCTTCGGTCATGACTTTTTCCTCCGTGCTCTTTTAGGTTTAGTAGTAGGAATAACTTTAGGTGCTTTACCACCTACCCATGCTTCATTTTTATCAGTAGTAGGATCATCGGGAATATAATGTCCCTTCTTATTCCTTGCTCTCTTTGGTGCTGTTTCTTTCTTTACAACAGGTTTAGCAACCTTACCAGTAAGTTCCAACCACTCTTGGATGGAATCCTCCTTCCCCTTCTCTCTGCACTCTGCCTGGTATTTCAAATAGGGATACCATAGATAATCCTTAACATCCATTACTCTTCTCCTTTTTGTTTGACGTTGTATTCAATGACAACCTTTTGAGATGTTCTACCAGAATGATCAGAAGTTGTCAATCTTTGCATCTTACCCCCTAATTTTTCAGTGATACCCAGGAGTTCTTCTATGAGTTCTCCTTCATCCATCATCAACTTTCTCCTCATAAAATACACGATCCCCATATCCTATCATAAGTTGCTTCCATTCGCCAGCAGGTTCCTCTTTGTAAACCTCTAGGATAGTTTCCTGACCCTCATTGGTAGACCATGTACGCTCCCACCAATCTCTCACATCATTATACTGATACCCCTTGGCAGGCAACCCATCAGTAAAAGATGGGACAGGTTCCTCCTCCACACGAGTAAGACTAGCAAACCATTCTTTAAATGATTGCCACCATTTTTTAATTGCTTCCCACATTATTCCTCCATTTAAAAATCTTTATCTGGATCGTATGCGTACCACTTTGCCTGGTAATAAGTGACTATTAT
>VTLG01016933.1_pt1 | contig 14604 bp, 18 predicted proteins | sample 4694571 | NCBI WGS metagenome assembly VTLG01 (sample SAMN12604809, study PRJNA352737) | marine metagenome | biome: ENVO:00000447; feature: ENVO:00000209|ENVO:00000569|ENVO:01000036; material: ENVO:00002151; isolation source: viral sequences binned using virsorter ...
ATTGCTATCACACTATATTACTAGCGGAGTAGCTATTTAGCTATCACCCTTGAGGGTCTCGCAAACAAGTAAAGGGTCAGACGTTGGGTTGCCACCTCATATAGAGGTTAAGGATTGTCCCCGATAGCTCCAAAAACATTTTTGATATAAACTTTTGGTATGGGTCGAATATCTACAAGTCCTAGGAAATCAAGATGAGATTGAGATTGTCTAAATAGACTAATTAAGCTTGATGAACCAAAGACCACCACAGATAAAGGGAACTGGCTTAGAGCGAAATTCAAAAATAAAGTAGGTCTTCTCAGGGGCTTTTTCCGTCCAGTCTTAAGTATAGCAATCAATTTCCTTTAGGGAAATCAATTGCATCTTATTAACTTTCAGTATGTCTAAAAATAAAAAAATATATTCTTTAGTTATATGTTACAACAAAGATAACGACGAGATAGAGTGGGTAGAAGAACGTATAGATAGAGAGCAGCAATTACCAGATAATATATACGAAACTGAATATATTGCAGAATTAGATGAATATTTAGATATGTTACCAGATATTGTAGAAATAGCAGAAGCATGAGAGAATATACTGTAAATAAATTAAAGCATTATGTCTATGATGACATAACCGAAGCTCCTAAGACGGTCGAGGTGAAAGACGACTGGAGAGCTGGGAAGGTGGGCGATTGGGTACAAGCAGACGACGGTTGTGTTATTCAGATACTTAGACGTGGCAAGATGTTAAGAAAAAAGGGTACCCAATACTACATCGGTACTTGCACAGGCACATTTCCTGTTAGCAAGAAAATTAAGATGGATACCGATAGAAGGCCGAATATCTACTCATTTAGTGGGTATTCAACTCCTAATGAAGTAGTGCAAAACAGGAGAGACTTAACAGCAAACGAACGATTGTTTGTAAATTATTTATCTGAAGGTGTGCCGCCTGATGAAGCGTATATGAAGGCATACCCGACTAAGAATAGAAGTTATGCACGTGGTAAAGCAGTAAGTTTAATAAAAACGGAGAGAATACATACAGCTATGAAAGAAGAACTTAAACCAGTATTAGAAGAATTAGGTATTAGTGAGAACACGATACTCAGAGATATTAATACTATTGCAACTATGGGCGAGAGAGAAGAAACAAGACTTAAAGCATTATTTAAGCTTTCTGATATTATGGATTTAGAAGATAAGAATGCTGCTAAAGTACAGCAAATAACAGGTGTTCAGTTTCAAGGATTTACAGATGACATGCTAGAGAGCGCCGAAAGAAAGAAGCTGGATAAATAATGTTAGATAATATTATAAAAAAGTTGTCTATTATTATTACTCTTTGCATTATCCTTGTAGCTATTTTATACTTTACTCCTTTATATGACATCGTTAATGTAGAGATAGAAAAGAAGGTTGAAGAGTTCAAAGAAGATACTAAAGAAAAGATTGAGGAAAAAAAGACTGAGATAAAGCAAGAGGTTAAAAAAGTAGAAGACAAAGTTAAAACTAAAGTAGAGAGCAATATAGACGAATTAAAAAAATTAAAATTAAAAGACGTAATAAAGGAGTTACAATAAATGGCAACATTGTCAACAACAATAATTGAAAACATAACCTTAAATGGGGACAAGACAAGGCTTGTTAATAGTAAAGATATTACAGGTATTAATAATATACTTAGGCGAGTAGTTAAGTTACCTGCAAGTCAAAACACTACTCTAGCCACATTTCAAACAAGTGAAAATACTGCAGATGGAGCGCTAGACTTAGAAGATACTAGGTATATAAGGATTACAAATTTAAGTGCAGGCGAAACAGTTACGTTATCATTACAAGTAGCTGCAAATGAAGATGGAAGCGCTAATACGTCTGCTAGTATATTATTAGATGCAGGCAAATCATTTATGCTAGGTACTGTGCATGATGCTATATCGGTAGATGACTCTGGGGCAACAGTAGTAACTGGTTTAACTGATTTAGAAAGTATTATAGCTGTGTGTGGTTCAACTGAAGTTAGTTTAGAAGTATTTGTGGCGACTCTATAATGACTAAAGAACAAAAAGAACATTTAGAATTTATAAAATTAGCTGAGGCAGAAAACAATAAAGTCTTTGAAAAGATGGCCCCTAACATGGCTAATGAGTATAATCCTAAATATGTACAGGCAGTTAAAGGAACAGAGCTAGAAAAATTAGACAGTAATGATAAGCAAACTTTACTTAAAAGATTACTTTCATTGTACGGTAATAGGTATCATGCATTTAGAGATGCATGGGTTAATTTATTTGGAAGCTCTAAAGCAACTCCTTTTAAACAAAGTTCTAAATCTGTATTAGATGAATTTATGAATGATGCTATGAATGCAAAAAAGTCAGCATTTAAAAATGACTATCCTACCAAATGGTTATCTAAAAAGTATGCTAAAGAAATGAAACTAATAAGAGATAAATCAATTCGTGGCTAATGTAAACTTTCATAATGTTTCTAAGGAAGAAGAAGCTTTAATGATGGCTAAGAATGATATGATATCTTTTGGCAAGTTATTCTTGCCTGACGACTATCTTCGTTCAGAGACTCCTGCATTTCACTACGAAGTAGCAGATACTATTACTAATGAAGATAATAAACAAGTTGCTATTATATTGCCTAGAGGGCATGGAAAGACTGTATTAACTAAATGTGATATTTTGCGGAGTTTTTGTTTCACAAAAACACCTTTATTCTATGGTTGGGTATCGGCGACAGCTAAACTAGCTACAGGTAATATGGATTATATTAAATATCATCTAGAATACAATGAGAGAATACGTTATTATTTTGGAGAATTAAAAGGAAAAAAATGGACAGAAACAGATGTTGAACTTTCGAACGGGTGTAAGCTCATTAGTAAATCAAATATATCGGGTATACGGGGTGGCGCAAAATTACACAAAAGATATGACCTTATCATTCTTGATGACTTTGAAGACGAGAATAACACTGTTACACCTGAAGCTAGAGCAAAAAACTCCAACCTTATTACTGCTGTTGTATTTCCTGCGCTTGAGCCCCATACTGGTAGGTTACGCATTAATGGTACTCCTGTACACTTTGATAGTTTTATTAATAACCTTATTGTTAATTATGAGCGAAGCCAAAAAGAAAATGAAGATTTTAGTTGGGACATTGTTCTCAAGAAAGCAATAGATACTAAAGGTAACATATTATGGGATAGTTGGTTTGGTAAAAAGGAAATGGATAGAAAGAAAAAATTCTATGCAGATTCTGGTCAACCACAAAAGTTTTATCAAGAATATATGATGGAGGTACAAAATGAAGAAGACGCAATGTTCACAAGAGACCATATCAAAAACTGGGAAGGCAATTTCGTGTACGAAGAGGAGTTTGGTATGGGTTACATCGTATTGGACGGGGAAGACCCCAAACCAGTTAGTGTCTACGTCGGAGTTGACCCAGCAACTGATTCTGCCAGAAGAGATGCAGACTTTAGTGTAGTTCTTGCTGTTGCAGTAGATTTAGATAATAATATTTATGTGCTTGATTACGAGAGAAGACGGGGTATTCCTGTATTAGGTATACCTGGAGAGCAGAAGAAAGGTATAGTTGACTACATGTTTGAATACGCAAAAAAATACAGACCCCAGTTATTTTGCGTTGAAGATACTGCAATGTCTAAACCTATCTTCCAAGCACTGCGTGCTGAGATGAGAAGAAGGAACGACTTTACGGTTCCATTTAAAGAAGAGAAGCCTGGCAACAGGTTATCTAAAAGAGATAGGATACAAGAAGTCTTAGCACAAAGATTTGCAATTGGTCAAATACATATTAAAAAAGAACAGTATGATTTGTTCCGAGAAATTATTACATTTGGACCAAGAATGGGTCACGACGATACGATAGATGCGTTAGCATACGCATGTAAGTATTCAGGCCCGCTAGCAGGAATCAAAGAAAATGAAAGTAAAAAAGAATTTAATTATTATAGGAATGTACCTAAGCCAAAGAGCTGGGTATTAGCTTAAGGAGATAGAATGGCGTACGGAGGCAATAGTCAAGACGATATAGATAAAATGGTAAGCAAGGTGCAAAACGCTATAAGTGGAATGGAACGTGGCGCAGCAAATATGTTATTGCAACAAGTAGAGTCTGGAAAGATAGATGTTAAAGATATTGTAAAATTACTAGAGGGTCAAGAAAATGTTGTACCTTCAGCAGGAACAGAACAAGAGGCAAATTCAGGATTAAACTCTGCTTGGAAGATGCTTGAAAACATGGTGAATTTTGGTATTACAGGAGTAGCGGGGCCTATCTTTGGTGTTGAACCTGTAAATTTTACAGAAGACGATAAAGCATTTGATTTAATAAATGAAGGTGGAAAGAAAGTTGATTTGTTTGAAGAAGACCCAATTGAACAAATAAAAAAAATGCAGGAAAAAAATAAACAAAATTATTAGGGGATAGAATGTCGTACGGAGATAAAAAAAATGCTTCAGATAATGTAAATAAAATGTGGAAAGAAGTAGGTAGTTATACACAAACAATGAATAAAACATTTGACTTGATGAATGAAGGCGGTATAGATGTTAATTTATTTGAAGTATCTGAAGGTGAAGAGTATTTAAATAAAATAACTAAGTCTTTAAATTTAGATGCAGACAGTTCTTACGAGCTTTTTTTTGATATGCAAGGAGGAGAGGAAAATGTTGATGACCCTTCTATATTTGAAGCCTATGGTTTAGATTCAATAGAAGGATTAGATTTTAGTCCTGAATCAGTTTCAAAAGGTTATTATGATAAAGTTGTTAAATATATAGAAGGTGATGGTAAAGCTAGCGTTATAAGAAAGTTTATGAAAAGCAATGAATTTAATAATCTTTCTGATGAAAATAAAGAAAAATATTATAACTTTGCAGATGCTATAGAAGTATCTACTAGTATAGCTACTATAACAAATAGCATGGAATCAGAAGTTTTTGAAGGAGATGCTTATCAAAATTTTAGACGAAAAGATGGTACTATAGGAACAGCAACTGGAGATAATTTTTTCTCTTATATAGATAATGTAATGCACAAAAATTCAAGCACTGGTCAATCATTTAATATTTTAAAAGAAGAGTTTTCATCTAGAAATCAACCTAAAAATTTAGGAACAATTGTTGGCAAGTTAAGTCCAGAAGAATCAAAATTTTTACAATCTTTTAGAGAAAGTATAGAAAAATAATAAATGGATTGGTTAGTTATATTAGAGCAATACGGAATACCTATATGCGTAGCAATTGCATTTGGATTCTTTATATGGAAACAAAATTCTTTTATTCAAAAAGAGTTAATGGAAGAACTTGATGAAAGATTTAAAAGATTAGAAGGTATATTAATAAAGTTAATAGACCAGCAAAAGAAAATGCAGATAGAACAAAAAGGTATAGAAAAAAGTTACAAAGCATTAGTTGAGATAATAGCTAAGCTTAGTGGTAATGGGTTGAAACATAAATTTTTAAATATGCTAAAGGATAGAGATTAATGGCTAAAAGGATAGACAAAAAAGCAGAAAGAGTAAAAGAGTTATTTGATTCGGTCAGCTCTGAAGAGAGGAATCAATGGGAATACATAAACCAAAAAGGTTATGACTTTGCCCATGATAATCAATTAACTCATGGAGAAAAGCAGGCACTTGAAGAGCAAGGTATGCCTACATTTACAATTAATAGGATATTGCCTGTAGTAGAGATGCTTAATTTTTATGCTACTGCAAATACTCCAAGATGGCAAGCTGTAGGAGCTGAAGGTTCTGATACAGATGTTGCTTCTGTTTATTCTAATATAGCAGATTATATATGGCATAACTCAAATGGACAAAGTTTATATTCAAATGCAATTAACGACGCTATAACAAAATCTCTAGGTTTTCTGTTGGTGTCCGTCGACCCAGACGCTGACAGAGGAATGGGCGAAGTTATTATTCAACAGCCTGACCCTTTTGATGTATATGTCGACCATAAATCTAGAGATTTACTATTCAGAGATGCTGCCTTCATAATGATACGTAAGATACTTCCCAAATCACACTTGATTAACATCTTCCCTGATATGAAACGCAAAATAATGGCAGCATCTTCTGATGACGATACTGAGTTGTCGTACACTGAAAAAGCAATTGACGCAGACCAAAAAGACTTTCATTATAAAGATATAAGTAGTTCTGGTTTGCCTGAAGATGAAGAGAACGGAGACTTGATAGAATTTTATGAAGTGTACGAAAAAGAAAAGATTGCGTACATGAATGTATTTTATCGCATACCTCCTGATAAAAAAGTATTAGAGCAAATAGCTGCTCAAGCTCAACAAGAAGTTGCTAAGATGCAAGAAGAAATGCAAGTGTCTATGCTTGAGAAGCAACAAGAAATAGCTGGCTTAGTTAAAGAAGGCAAGATGTTACCTGAAAGAGCTGAGCTTGAAATGAAGAAAATGCAGGAGCAAATGGCTTCGCAAATAGAAAATGCGCAAATAGAAATAAGACATAAATTACAAGAGCAAGCATCTCAAGTAGAGAATAAAGTAGTTAGTGAAAAAGAATTTAATATACTAGTTAAGAATGAAGAGTTTAGTCAAAACTTAGTAGATGCTGTAAGATTTCATGACAATACTATAAAACAAACTGTAGTAGTAGGAGATAAAACTTTATATGAAAATTATTTACCTATAAAAGAATATCCTTTAGTCCCTATACATTATAAGTGGACAGGTACTCCATTCCCTATGTCAGCAGTATCTCCGTTAATTGGTAAACAAAGAGAATTAAATAAAGCTCATCAGTTAATGGTTCATAATGCATCGCTAGGTAGTAGCTTAAGATGGATGTATGAAGAAGGAAGTATTGATACAGACTATTGGGAAAAGTTTGCGTCAGCTCCAGGAGCATTGCTACCTAAAAGAGCTGGATATGAAGCACCTACACCTGTTATGCCTTTTCAGTTAAATAATGCATTTTTTAGTTTAACTCAAGCAGGTAAACAAGATATGGAATATTTGGCAGGTATATATTCTTCTATGCAAGGCGATGCAGGGACAACTGCTGATATGCCTTATAGAGGTATGCTTGCTATGGATGAGTATGGAACTCGTAGAATTAAATATTGGTTAAAGCATTCTATAGAACCATCATTACAACATTTAGGTGAAATAGTTAAAGACTATTCACAAGCTGTGTATACAGCGCATAAAGTATTTAGAATTATAGAACCTAATAATCAATCAGCTGAAGTAGAAATAAATGTACCAATGTATAATAACTTTGGTGAGGCTATAAAAAAATGGAGAGATTATCCTACAGCTAAGTTTGACATAAAGATTGTAGCGGGTTCTACATTGCCAGTTAATAGATGGGCATATTTAGAAGAATTAAAATCATTAATGCAAATGGGTGTTATTGATGATATGGCTGTATTAGCTGAAACAGATATTCGCAATAAAGATAAGATTGCGCAAAGAAAATCTTTATACTCTCAATTACAAGGTCAGATAAGTCAGTTAGAAGAAGCTATGTCTGATAAAGAAGGAACAATTGAGACACTAGAAAGACAATTAGTCCAACAAGGTATTAAAAATAAAATAATGCAAGCTGATGTTGAGATTAATAAGAAAACAGAAAAAATAAAATCCGATATGGATAAAACTAAATTTCATAGAGAAGCGGTAGATAGGCTAGGTAAAGAAAAACAGCTTATGGAAACTAAGAATAATATCGCACAATCTGTGAAAGAAATAAACATGAAAAAGGACCAAGTAATTAATGATTTGGAAAAATAGAAAGATTATTTGTAACTTTATAAGATGAACAAGGAGAATAAACAATGAATGATGCAACCCAAGAAGGCAACCCATCTATCGGTATGACTGCAGATAGTTTTGATTCTGCAGACACTGATAATGGCTCCTCAGAGGACTTCTTCAGCGCACTAGAGAATCAAGTTAATGGTGCAATAAGTGACAGTAATTTTGTAAGTGAAGAAACTTCGCAGCCTGCGGACCCTAATATAGTACAGAATGAAACCCAAACGGTATCCGATAACTCGGCAGAGCTTGAACAAGCTAAAAAGAGATACAGTGATTCCAGTCGTGAAGCACAAAAAATGAAAGCCCAGCTCGATGAGTTGAAACCTTTTATTCCTGTGTTAGATGCGATGAAACAAGATAGCGGACTAGTAGACCACATGAAAACTTATTTACAAAATGGTGGAAATGTTCCTACAAACGTTAAAGATGAGTTAAAGCTAGGAGAAGACTTTGAGTTTGATACAGATGATATGGTTAATAGACCTGAATCTGATTCTGCTAAAGTTTTTCAAACTATGGTAGACAAAGTTGTAAATAAACGTGCAAACGAAATATTGCAACAAGAAGAACAGAAAGCACAACAAGTTAAGCAAAATATAGACTATCAAAATAAAGCCAAGCAATTTATGGAAGAGCGAGGTATGAATGAAGATGAGTTTCTAGGTTTTGTTGAACAGGCGAAAGAAAAAATGAGCAATAGATTATCCTTAGAGGATATGTATCATTTAGTTAATCGTGATGAAGTTAATGCTAAAGTTGCTACTAATACCAAAGAAGATATGCTTAAACAAATGAAAGGCGTTCGTAGTATGCCTACTAGTCAAGCAAGTGTTAACAATGCTGGTGAATCTAAGAAAAGCACAGACGATAAAATGTTTGAAGCTTTAATAGATTTTGATTCTGGCGTTGATAATATGTTTGGCTAATTCATAACAAGGTGTTGTGAGTAGCCCTTTAATTAAACAATAACCTAAGGAGGTTAACTCATGGCTGTAAGTGGCAAGTCAGACTTCTTCCAAACGAGCGGGTTGGGTGGTAGTTCTGTAGCAAACTTAGGTCCTGTATCTACGTCGGATATTAGTACAAATGCTAATACTGGTGATTTACGGAGACGTTATAACTTTGGTGACAGAGTTTCTGAGCTTTCTATAGCACAAGACCCTTTCTTTCGATTTGTAAGTAAAGTCGCAAAAAAACCTACAGATGACCCTAGATTCAAATTTACTGAAAAAAGGTCATCTTTTCATAAAAGATACGCATATGTTGGAGCTGTGCACGACGGTTCTGCTTTTGATGATGATTCAGATATCGGAAGCGTTAAAAGTGCTGGTGATACATTACAAGTGCGTATGATAACAGATTATAAAAACGATGGTCTGCAACAGAATATTTATGGTAACACTGCTAACGAAATTAAAATCGGTGCAAGTGGAACTATGCCTAAATTCTTTTTACCAGACCAATTAATCAAAATACCAACAAACTCAGCTGCTGCTGGGGGTTCACCAGATGATTATATAGTTGCTAAAGTAAATACTGTAACTGAGTATACAGGAGCAGGAAGTTACAATGACGCAACTACTACATCTTCTAATAACCCTGATATGGTAGAGTTGAGTTGTACAGTCGTTAAAGCTGGAGGCAGATATTTAACTGCTACTGTTAGCATTGACGATGCATCTACTGTAACTCCAGCAGATGACGTAATAGCAACAGGTCTAGAGCCTATGAGATGTTACGTTGTTGGTACTGCACATGGTGAAGGTACTGGTTACCCTGAAACATGGAAAGACCAGCCATATAGTCAATCATATGGTATTACTCAAATCTTTAAAACTTCTTGTGCAATGACAAACACAGCTCGTGCTACAGTTCTGAAATATGAACCAAACGAATGGGCTAGAGTTTGGAAAGAGAAGTTAGTTGAGCATAAGTATGATATAGAATCATCTTTATTATTTGGTTCTCAAAGTGAGACTTATGGTACTACTCAAGGTGCAGTTGATTACGTATTAAGTTACGGAAATCAATTTAGTCTAGATACAGCAACTAAAACTGCTGATGACTTTCTTGATGATATGTCTAGTTTCTTAGACCCACGTTATAACAATGGTGCTTCTACAATGTTCTTTGTTAGTACTGCTGTATATAACTGGATGCATAAACTAGGTGGATACTTTAAAAATAATCTAGAAATATCTTCAAACTTCAGAGCTGATTTTGCTATGACTGGCAAGAAAAAAGTGATGGGTGTAGATATTACTACATTCTCAACACCTTATGGTGATATGAATGTGGCTAGAAATATTCACTTAGATGGTACTAACGTTAAGATGTTAGGTCTTAACATGAAGTACTGTGCTTATAGACCACTAGTTGGTAACGGTGTAAACAGAGATACATCGGTGTATGTTGGTGTCCAAACTCTTGAAAACTCTGGTATTGATAGAAGAGTGGACTTAATCTTAACTGAAGCTGGCATGGAGTGGTGTTGTCCTGAAACTCATGCTGTCTGGAAATAGGAGGTAAGTAATGGGAATTCCTAATTATGGTCAAAATGCTGATGGTGATAAGTTAGGCCTTTTTGCAAATGCTCTTCAAGCTTCTAAGGTTCATGATTACGGTAGTTTAGCTGATGAAGCAGATGAAGCTACTACTGTAGATTGTCCTGGAGCAGCGCTAGGAGACTTTGCATTAGCATCCTTAAGTATTGACAATGAAGATGTTATCATGTCTGCTTCTGTCACAGCTGCTGATGTCGTTACGGTTAACGCTAAAAATATTGGTGGTGGCACAAAGGACTTAGGTTCTGCTACTATTAAAGTTTTAGTAATTAAACAATCGTAAGGGGGTCAAATAATGGCTAATACTAAAATAGGTGGTAGAGCTAATTATGGCCTTGGCGATTTTGTTGAGAAGATTGATTCAGACAGGATTCTTAGTCCTGGAGATTCTGGAAAAACCTTCTTTTGCGAACAGAATGCTTCAAGCAGTATAGACTTTGTACTTCCAAAATTATCTGCTAGTTTATGCGGATGGAATGCTGAGTTTGTATTATCAGTTGCAAGCGACTACAATGTAGGTATCAATGTTTGGGGTACCGACAATAGAGCTGGTGCTACTGGAGATGGTGGCGTTACAAATGATGGCGACACTATTCATCTTGTAAAAGATATGCAACCTTTAAGAGGTACTGCAACTAAAGACTTAGGCAGTCTTGCCGATGCGGCAGGAGAGTCTTTTGATGTAACTGTAACTGGAGCTGTTTTAGGCGACCATGCTACAGCTGCTTTTGAAGTTGATATCGAAGAGATGATAGTAAATGCTCATGTCAGAGCTGCAAATACTGTAGAAGTTCGAGTTCAAAATGAATCAGGTGGAACTCTTGACATAGCTAGCGCTACTGTTAATGCTTTTGTATGGAAAGATACTCCAAATCCAGGAGCTCTTTTAGACTATATAACTTTTAACGGTACATATGGAACCGTTGGAGATTCTATCAGATTAATAACTGATGGTAGTCTATGGTATGCAACAGCAACAGCTGCTAACGGTATGTCTGTTGGCACTGGTGGCTAAAGATAGTTAGTAAATAATGGTGCCCTCTTCGACTTGATTCTCTCTTGTCGAGGGGGGCTACCAAATAGGAGAAAAATGGCAAAAAAAGTAAGTTGGATGTGGGGTGGCAAAAGATATAGTGGAACTCTTATTAGGGAAACTAAGACACATAAGTTTGCTAGAACACATAACGGTAAAACAAAGAAGATTAAAAAGTAATGGCTACATTTCAAGAACATGTTTATAATATAACTCACTCTGCTTATAGTTGTGATATAAATTTAGGCATAAAAGAAGTCATTAGTAATGTATTAAAGTTTAATCCATCTGCTGGTCTTTTATTTTCTAAAGAATCTGAAGAGCAAGATTCAAACGGATATAAAGTAAATAGTGGTTTAATTTATTCTGTAGTAAGAGAAGATGGTACTGATAATCAATGGAGAGAAGCTAGGCAAGTAGATATTTCTAAACAATATTTAGTTACTGACCCTAATAGTTTCTTTTTTGCATCTAAATATAATCCTGTCTTTATAAGAGATAATAATTTAATTAACGTATATCCTTTGCCTAATTCAAGCAATGAAACTTATAAAGTAACTCACATAGATTATCCTAAATATGATAATGATGGTAACCTTTTAAACGGTAATACAGATATAGATAATATTGGTATTGAAAATTTTCCATCAGCTTTTCACCCTCATATAATTTTATATGGAGCAATAAAAAGTTTGGTAGAAAAACAAAACGAGCTACTTTTAAAAGATGAAGACTCAGAGCTTTCTGGTTCTTTAGCTGCTCATATAAAAAAACTACAAGACGATTATGTTAATATGTTTTTAAGTAAAGATGTCCTTACAGGTGGAAGCCAACAACAAGAAGAAGGTAGTAGTTAATGAAAATTCAAGAATTAATGGAAAGAGTTAATAGCAAAGAGACAGGTAGAATTATTGCCTATATTAAAGATGGGCTAGAAGATTTAAATATGAACTTTGAAACACATACAATGACAGCAAAGATGGATATCAATCAAAACGAAAGATTTTATGATATACCTAACAATGCTGTAAAGATACTAGAAGTAAGAGCTTTAAATCATTTAAATAGTAAGGATGAATATAGAAGAGTACCAAGATTAGTTAACAAACCTTGGGTTCCAGATGGAGATGATGTATAATGGCTGACGTAAAAGAATACGCATTTTATATAGAAGGAAGTAAGTTATCTTTAGTAGAAAGAGATACTCAATTTGACAATGATGTGAACTCTAAAGATTATGGGCCTGGTGTGCATAGAACACAATGGAAATCTCCTAAGTCTACAGTAGCAGATGGAATTCAAATTTTATACACTCATACGCCTGATTATTTCATAGATGCAACTTCTGCAGTTAGCGGTGTAGGGATAGAATATTATTATAGCTTAGATGGATATTTAACACTTAGAGATGCAGCAAGTCACGACTGGACTACTACTGAAGGTTTAGGAGTTGGCTCTTATTTTGTTTTAAAAAATGCAGGTAGGTGGAATGGATTACATCAAGTTAAATCTGCAACTAATTTAGCTTCAGGTCGCATTACCACTCATACAAAATTTAGTGGAAGTGCTGGTATAACAAGCAATGCATTTGAAAAAGTTCCTGAGTTATATTACGATGTAAATGTACTAAATGATGAAGATGATGAAATACCTCTTCCTTCTTATTTAGAAAAAGCATTAGTATACTATGTAAAAGCTAAACTAGCTGAAGATGCTGGAGAGTTTGAAGCTAAGGAATACTTTATGAGAGAATACAAAAAGATTACAGAAAAATACGAAAGTTCGCTTAAGGCAGGTGCTAGAATAATGTCTACGCCTGGACCTTATGCAATTAGATAGTATGTTCATGGTCTTACCAAAGACCTTTAAATACACTCAAAGGAGGATAAACTATGGCAAAAACAGATACACATAAGTATACAGTACAAGAGAAACTTAACAAGATGGATGTTGACGTAATTAGCGTTAGTGTAACAGTAGCAACAAATGCAGCAAACGATTTAATGTATGTTCCTGTTGAGATACCTAATGCAGTTTCAGTTCCTGGTGGAACATGTATAATCCAATCTATAGTATCACACAACCCAACAGATGAAGACCAATCGCATAACTTATTTATAATTAGTGGTGCTACTTTAGACCCCACTACTGGACTTCCTGAGGTAACAACAGATGGTACAACTGCACGTGCTGCAGATGCAGCTTTAGGTAGTTTAAATATAGATGCATCACATTTAACAGATATTCAAGGCATAGTTCCTATTCCAGCTGGATATGCAGTTGGTGATGATGATATGGTAGCATCTGTATCGTCAATTGGTATGATTGCTAAAGCAGAAGCTGGAAGCACAAGTTTATATGCTTTTGGTATCTCTACTACAGGAGACACTATAAGCACAACTTTTAATTTAAAGTTTGGTATAGTTAAGGACTAATATGAGAGCTAAATCAATAACAGCAGGAGCTTTAGGGTCTAAGCCTATTCAAGTGCCTGATGATACAAGTGACGATTTTGCTCCAATAAATTCTCATATTCCAAGAGCAATTCAAAACGGAAAGTCTGTAGTTAGGTTTAGTGGAACAGATGAATACTTAACAGGACCTAATACTTTTGATGTAGGTACTGGTGACTATACTATATCTCTTTGGTGGTATCAAAACGGAACTGGTAATGTTCAAGGCCCTCACATAGGAAAATGGGTTGATGCTCAAAACTATCATATAATACTAAATATGTATCTAGTAAATTCATCTTTAATAACCATTACTTCTACAGCTGAAATTTCAAATGTAATAAAAGATAATCTTAGTCAATTTTCAAATAATGCTTTAGTTGGAAACGCTTGGAATCATATTACTCTTGTTAACGATAGAAGTTCAGGTTTTACTTACTATATAAATGGAAGTGCTGCAACTATAACATTATCAATAGCTAACACTTCAACAACAGATAATATTAACATCGATAGTCCTTTGGAAATCGGAAGGTCAAGAGGTACGGGTTCTTATACATATACTGATTCAGGAAATAAAATCGCAGATTTAAGAAACTACGCTTATGCTTTCAGCTCTGATGATGTATCTGATTTATATAACGATTCTTTAACTCAAGGAAAATATGTTGGTGATTATGGGTCTTCAACAAATTTACAACAAAGATTAAAAAATTATTGGACATTT
>VTLG01001286.1_pt1 | contig 14603 bp, 31 predicted proteins | sample 4694571 | NCBI WGS metagenome assembly VTLG01 (sample SAMN12604809, study PRJNA352737) | marine metagenome | biome: ENVO:00000447; feature: ENVO:00000209|ENVO:00000569|ENVO:01000036; material: ENVO:00002151; isolation source: viral sequences binned using virsorter ...
ACTAAAAAATGAAGTAGATAAGAAGAACGATCAAATTGAGTTGTTAGTAAAAGCAAAGGACCAGTTGGAAGCTATGGTTATAGATTTGCAAAGACAAATGTTAGATAATCAAGAGCATATTATGGATCGTATTATTTTAAAAGCAGCAATAGATTTTGACGAAAAAAATAATCCACCTAAAAAAAAGTAGTTATGGAAACACCAAAATGTAAATGTGGAAATACACAAAGCAGTCAAGGGTACTGTGATGGAAGCCACGCAAATAGTTAATATGAAAAAATATATAGATTTAGTAAAGTATTGGTATATAGACAACATCAACAGTCATCGTGTATACGACAAAGGAAAAGTTGTGTTTGTATCGCTAGTTGTTTTATTGTTAATTGTAAAACTTTTTAGTTTAATATTCTGATTATGGATATGCGTTTTTTTTCTATAGATGAGTTTGATTCGCCAGACTTACCTAATAGTGGGGTTAATATGGATCAAGGTTTCCTTAATATGCTTGACAATACACGCAGTAAGGCAGGTATACCATTTAAGATCACAAGTGGTTACAGGACACAAGCGTATAATGAAGGATTACGAGAGAAAGGATATTCAGCATCACCGAATAGTAGTCACTTGCGAGGATATGCAGCAGACATATCAGCAACGGATTCAGCAACAAGGTATAAAATACTTAAAGCAGCCATCGAAACAGGATTTAAGCGTATCGGTATCGCAAAGTCATTTATACACCTTGACAATGATCCTGACAAAGCAAACGCAATATGGACTTACTAATACTACTGGAAGTACATTATGTCTAAAAAGAAATTTAAAGATACTAAAGTAGGTCAGTTTTTACTTAATAAAATACCAAATGTAGTAGGTGCAGTAGCAGGAGATACTTTAGCAGGAAATGTAATACAAGCAATTATTGGTGGCAGTGAAATGTCTGAGGAAGATAAAGTTGTTGCATTAAAAAAGTTAGAGTTAGAACGTGCAGAAATAGATGGTACTACAAAACGTTGGGTTGCAGATGCACGATCAGGTTCTTGGTTAGCAACTAACGTAAGACCTTTAACATTAATTTTCTTAACAGTAAGTTACGTAGCAGGTTGGTATTTAGGTTATCCACTTGACAATATAACTGGACTTTTAACAATAGTAATAGGTGGTTACTTTGGGAGTAGGGGTGTAGAGAAAGTTTTTGGAAATAATAAACATAAGTAATGGCTAGACAGCAAGTAAGTATCTATAAAAAGAAAAGCAAAGTAAAAAGAAAAGGTGTACACGCTAAGACAAAATTTAGTAAATTGAAGTCTAGTAAAAACTACGTGAAACCCTATGTAGGTCAAGGTAGATAATATATATATATAATTAGTTATAGCTATAGTATAACTATATAGTAATACTATATTATATAAAATATGAAAAAAAAATTAACACGGAGCAAACTTGTAAAAAAACTTGACAAAATATTTTCCATATACATACGCAACAGGGATGCTGACAAGAATGGCACTTGTACTTGTATCACTTGTGATAGAAAATTTTACTGGAAAAACATACAAGCAGGTCATTTTATGAGCAGGAAACATTATAGTACACGTTGGGATGAAAGAAACGTATATAGCCAATGTAGCCGATGCAACGTTTTTAATGCAGGAGAGCAGTATAAGTATTCATTATTTTTAGGGAAAGAAACTTCAGAGGATTTATTGCAAAAATCACGTCAAATAGTAAGATATACAGACGCTGATTTAGAAGAACTTATTTTATTGTACCAAGACAAAATAAAGCTGTTAAATGTGCTATAATTGTAGAAAAATATTAAATTTGTCGTTCAGAGTATAGTGTGTTACGTATTCTTTGTACAGATTGGGGGTGATTTCTTTTTTACCCTCAATTTTTTTTTATTTAATATTTATTAACTATATTTACTAAAATTTAACACACTATGATAAAATTTAAAAACTACAATGATTATTACTGGTCACAATTACCAGTAAAAGAACTTCGCAAGATATTATTTGACCATAATAGACTTGACAGCGAAAGAAAACGTGCTAAGCAAGAACTTGTTAACAGAACCTATAAATACACAATCGATGACGTATTATAAAGATCAGTTGTTATTTAAAACGCAACAAGTAGACAAACTGCAAAGCAAAATAGAAGAACTTAATATTAAGATCGAAATGTTAGAAAACCAAATAGCTAGTTATGAATGAATACCAATTTTTTCAAAGCAAAGTAAAAGATTTATCAATAGACGCAGAAAGTCCAACGTACACTTGGACAGATCCACCAACTGGTAAACAGATTACAGCAAACAGGTATCGTGTAGAATTTCATAACTCACACAAATTAATTTTCTTAGCTGTAGGCTCTTTCAAATATAAAGTCGGTCAGTTAGTTGACTACAAAACCAAAGATTTTAAATTTGGTAAGTTAGTTAAAAAAGAAAACGCTGATGTACCGAAAAAATTTAATACAATTACTTATAACCAAAAAAATGTTAAAATGCCTGAGAACACGCAAACCTATATTATAAGACAAAACAGTGCAAGTAACGCTTGTAACTTTTACGCACGTAGACTTAATACAACTACGGAAGAAATTATTACTTTAGCACGTGAACTTGAAAACTACGTACTAAATGGATAAGATATATACACAGGGTTTATTTGCCCACGCACCAAAATCAGAAAAAGCTAGAGAATTTATTGTAGCATCTGTTTCTATAAAGCCTAGTGACTTTATAAAATTTTTAACAGACAATAAAGACAAAACCGACAAAGGAGGTTATATAAATTTTGAACTAAAAAAAAGTATGCGAGATGAAAACAGGTTTTATGGTCAGTTAAAAGAACCATACAATCCAAGTACTCAAAAAGTGACAGCAAAAGATCATAGCCCTGACAGAGAGGAGGATTTACCTTTTTAAATTTTAGTTAGTCGGATTCCCCTATTGTTAGAAATATTATTTTTATCGTTTGACATATATTAAATTTAACTTTAGGGGATTTTTTTTATCTTTAGCTACGTAACACGAAAAAATGCTGATAAATTTTAACGATGAAGTTGACAAACTTCGTAAGATACGTTCAGGAAAAATAAAAGAGGGTATGCGTCTTGGTATACCTGAGTTAGACGAACATTTTAGATTTAAATACGGAAACTTTAACGTTCTGTTAGGACACGCTAACGTTGGCAAAACTACAGTTGTATTATATTTAATGTTGTTGTATTCTTTAAAGCACAAAATTAAATGGCTAGTCTATACTTCAGAAAATGATCCTCACTCTATAATACGTAAGCTAATCGAATTTTTATGTAGTAAGCCTATTAATCAGATTAGTGAAGAAAATATTACGGAAAAGTCAGAATGGATAAAAGAACATTTTAGGTTTATAGACACAAAGTTGTTATATACTTACAAGGATTTACTTAGTCTAGCTAGTAATGTAAAAAAAGAATGGGACTTTGATGGATTTATAATTGATCCGTACAACAGTATGATCAAAGACAAAGAAGCTATAGCAAATATAAATAGTCACGAATACGATTACGAAGTATGTTCGCATCTACGTAGCTTTTGTAAAAAACATAATATAACTATTTGGCTTAGTACACACGCAAACACACAGGCGTTAAGAATTAAACACGGAAGTAATCATATATATGCAAACCATCCTATACCTCCTATGGCAAGTGATGTCGAGGGTGGTGGCAAGTTTGTTAACAGAGCAGACGATTTTTTAGTAATTCATAGATACACGCAGCACCCTAGTGAATGGATGTTTTCACACTTACACGTAAGGAAAGTTAAAGATGTAGACACTGGTGGTAGACCTACAAGTATAGACGAACCTATCAAAATGCGTTCAGTAAAAAATAATGTAGGTTTTGAAATATGCGAAGAAAATCCGATCTTAGCTAGAGAGGATTTTAGTATTAAAGAATTACCGTTTTGAATTGGGAGGTTAAGTTAGATGTGATGACAGGCATAGCAATCGGATATATATACTATTCGCCTAGTCAGGAGTATGACGTAACTGAGGAAGAAGATAATTACGAAAGTCATCAGTTTTGCTTTTTATTTTTTGTGGTTATAGTTACGTTGTGGAAAAATCAGTTTTAGAAATTATATCGGAAAGGCATAAAGAATGGGTGTATCTTGTAGAATGTTTTGGTTGTAACAAAGATACAGCAGAGGATATTGTACAGGATATGTATTTAAAAATGCATAAGATTATCAATAAAGGACAAAATTTAATGTATAGTAAAACAGAGATCAACAGTTATTATGTATTGCGTACACTAAAATCTATATTTATAGATCACACACGTAAACATAATGTACATACTTTAGACGTTGATGAATGTACAAATATTATAAAAGACTTTGAAAGTGTAGACTTTTCGAGTAAGTATGATACAATACTAAAGGAACTAAAAAAACTTTACTGGTTTGATCGCAAAGTTTTCGAGATTGTAAATTCAGGAGAACGCATTAGCGATCTATCACGCAAAACAACAATACCATATTATACGTTATATAATACATACAAAAAGGTTTACGAACATTTAAAAAATTTAATATGAAAATAGGAGATATAATAGAACGTATTACATACTATACAGGAATACAATATTTTATAAAAAAAATTTTAGGTATAGAAAATTGTGGTTGTGAGCAACGACAGGAAAACTTAAATAATTTGCAAATTAATTTCGAGAAAAGATGGTTGAACAAAAAAAACTCCACAGACTAGAATACGTAAAATTTAGAGATGTAAAATCTTTAAAAAAACTTACAGTAGAAAATGCAGAGTTCATTGCTTTTTTACATAGTAAATATTATAAGCATAGTTATTATTTACCTTGTAGTTGTAGTCCTAAAACTTGGAATAATTGGATAGCACAACTAAATGATATTTATGATAAAGGTTACAGGTACAAGCTAGGTGAAGAAGAAAAGGTGTGGGAGGAATGGCGTAAGTTTTATAATTGACTATAGAAGATTTACATAATTGGGAACAGGCTGTAATAATACTACTAAATTTCGATGGATGGGATTTAACGTGGACTGGAGAAAATATGAATCATTGTGACGCTGTTGGTACAACGCCTAAAGGTTACACTTGTGCGTTAGAAATTAAATTTAGAAAAACTTGGTACGAAACAAAAATGTTAGAGCAATACAAATACGATAGACTTATGGATATGGATCAGTCAGTAAAATTATATTTTGTTAGTGATCCTAAAGGGAACTATATGTTTTGGCTAAATGACCTAAGGCTTAGCAAACCACAAGAAATGTGGTGTCCTAGTACAACTGTATGGAACGCTAATAAAATCAAAAAGCCTTGTTATCTGTTAAATGAAGAACAAGCATCGTGGATAACTAAATATTAACATTTGTGAATAAAACAATAATTTTATATCTTACGTAAAATTTTAAAACACACTATAATGAAAAAAAACCTAAAAGCCATAGCTAAAGACGTTGGCGAAATACAATTCTTAAAAGACCTTGACAAATCAATAAACGTAAATGGCAGGGATATGCCTTTAGCATATTACAATTTAATAATATCAATTAGAGATTTTAAACTTTATGATAAAGGGATAAAACCATTCAGGGGATGGAAACCTACGTGGGCGAGAGAGTACTTTGGTATAAAGCCTAGAGCAACAAATAAAAAGACTATAGAATTGCTAGAGGACTGGAGAAAACATTTTGTTAATTAACTATGAGTACATACAATAAAAAAAATAATTTGATACTAGAGTTAGAGTATTTTGAAAACTACCAGTATGTAGCAAATCTATTAGTAGAATGGCAAAAGTTAAAACCTGAAAACAAAAAATTAAAAACAGCAGCCCATTGTTTAGCGAAGGTTGGCATCTACGTAGCAAGTTTACAAATGGAACAACAATCGTTTGAGAAAATTTGTAGCCAGTATAGAATGGATAAATTAAAATATCAAAAGGAGGCTTTAGAATCTGCAGAAAAATTAAATAATTATGAAAAAAAATACTTTGACGAAAAAAGTAAGTGAAATATACATAGACAGATGTCAGTCAGTACATCCTAATCACGTAGACCATACGCAAGAAATTTATGTAGAATGTAAAGATTGGAAAGGAGAGCAAATTACTTTAATATTTACACCTGAGGATTGGATAGATACTTTTACGCCTACTATGTACGAACACGTTAAAGAGCAATACATAAAATATATTCAGCAGAAAAAATGAAAGATATATGTAAGTTGCTTGATGGTAAAATATGGGAAGTAGACGATCTTGTAGAGAGAATGAAAGACGATCAGTTTTATTATGGCTATTGTGATAAAGCTATGTTTAGCAGTAGTAAGATCAAAAATATGATTAAAAGCCCAAAGACTTTTTATTATGTAAATAAATACAAGAAAAGTGAACAGGCTTTACGTGATGGGTATTTATTTCATACAGCTATTTTAGAACCTGAAAAATTTAGCAACAATATTTTTTGTCCTGTGTATAGCAAAAACACAAAAACATATAGAGAGTATGTAGAATCTTATAAAGGAGAGCAAGTATATACTTTGCAAGAAAAAGAAAATGCAGAAAGACTTGCACAGGCTTTTACTTTACATAAAAAAGCAGTTAGTATGATAGGCGATAGTGTTTTTGAAAAAGCTACTTTTGGTTTTATTGACGATATACCATTTCGTGCAAAAGCTGACGTACTTAGAAACAACGGATCGATCATTGATTTAAAAACTTGTCAGAATATTACAAATTTTAAAAAGGATGCATACGCTTTTGGTTATGACGCACAGTTATATATATATTGTAAATTATTTAATGTACACTACAAAGAATTTTGGTTTATTGCTATAGACAAGGGCAGTTTAGATATTGGCATATACGATTGCAGTAAGGAGTTTTATGAATCAGGTCGCCAACAAGTACAAAAAGTACTTGATACCTATAAAACAAAAATGCAGGATAAAAGTGAAGAGGATATAAAAGATTTCATAGATAATTATTATTTTTCAGGCTCGTTATGAATCCTAAATACAAAGCCCAGTTGTGGGCAAGAGAAATAAAAAGATTGTCTTTTCATTATTGTGGAGAAAACGTAGACGTTTATAATCCTACAAGAAGAAGGTCAGTTATACAATACAGGTCGTTGCATATATATATGTGTCGTAAAATACTAAACTTTAGTTTGTATCAAATAAGAGATTTGTACAAGGCTAATGGAATGACTAAAACATTTCATCACGCATCAGTACTGCATTCGTTGAATATGTTTGAGTTATACAAAGAGTATGAACCCTCTATAATGGAAATGTATTACATAATGCTTAGGGGACATCGTGCAGAAGAAAATACACTGAATGACATAATAACAAAAATAAATTTTATTAATCCAAACTACTATAGTGAAATGATAAACGGAATTAATTATGCATTTGATCTAACAGTTTCAGATATTAAACGTAAATGTAATGATATACAAAGCAAAAATAAACCAGTTAAAATTAAATGACAATAACCCTCGGCAAATAAAAAGTCAGAGGTTCTCAAAATTAGTAAAGTCTATAAAAGATTTTCCTGAAATGCTACAGTTAAGACCAATTGTAGTAAACGATGACAATGTTATCATTGGTGGTAATATGAGGTTCAGGGCCTGTAAGCATTTAGGTCACGAAGAAGTACACGTAATAAAAGCTAAAGATTTATCAAAGGCACAGGAAACACAATTTATGCTAAAAGATAATTTTACATTCGGTGACTGGGATGTAGACGTGTTAAGTAATCAATTTGAAAAGCAATTTTTACTAGATCAAGGTATGGAGGCTAGTATGTTAGGTTTTTTTAAAAATGACTTTGAATCCGATATGCTACAAGCAGAGGCAGAAACAACGGAGTTACCTATAGTTCCACAGTTTAGTGAAAAATATTCTTGTGTTATGATTTTTTGTGATAACGAATTAGATGAAACGTGGATACGTAATACCCTAAAGCTAGGTAAGGCTAAAGATTATAAGACTGAACGTATAAAAGAAACTAGCGTAATGTCTGTACAAAAATTTCAAGAGTTATGGGAGAACCGATCAGAATAGTTGTACCATCAAAAGGTAGAGCAAAGAATGTATTGACAACTAGGTTAGTAGATCATCTAACTATAGTAGTGCCTAGAGATGAAGTAAAGGAATACGCAATAAATAATCCTAAATGTTATATTGTTGCAGAACCTGACTACGTTAAAAATATTGTACAAAGCAGACAATTTATACTGGATACATACTCTAACGTTTTTATGTTAGACGATGATTTAGTTGCAGTTAGAAAAAATTACATTTACGAAGGCGATGAGTATTTGGTAACTGACAGTGAAGAAATACATTCTATTATACAACGAGCAGCAGATATGTGCAGCAGTATAGGTGCAAAGATGTATGGCTTTCAGAATCTAAGACAGCCTTTACATTATGTAAGTCACAGTCCTATAAAATTTACTGGCTATTTAAATGCATCGTATTGTGGCTACTTAGAGGGACACAATTTAGAATATGATACAACTTATAAAGAAGGTGAGGATCACTATATGTCTTGTCTAAATGTTTACAGGAACAGGTATATGTTAATAGATTGCAGATACAGTTTTGTGACAGATGGTAACTTTAGTGCAAGTGGTGGTTGTCAATTAGATCGTACAAAAACAGAAATGCTAAAAACTACGCTTAAATTAAAAAGAACATTTGGAGATGTTATCAAAGTAAAAGCACAGACAACAGGTAAAGGTAAACTAAGAGAAGGAGAACGCACAGTTACATTTCCATTTTGATAAAAACACTAATAACAGTACCAAGCTACAATAGACCATATGATATTGAGAAAACAACTTTGTATTGGTTAAAAAAATTACCTAAGCGTATTGAATATAAAATATTTGTTCGTAGAGAACAGGCGAGATATTACGAACAAGTAAGTGATAATATATACCCTATAAGTGTGGCTGATTATCGTGAAACAATAAATGTGATGAGTAGGTATTGTAGAGAATATAAATACGACATTATGTTTCGCATAGATGATGATATGTCGTTCAAGACAAAAGAGTATACAAAAAAAATTGATTCGCATAAGGCTTTTGTACAGATTTACGACCATATAGTAGATGCATTTAAGAAAAACAAAAAGTTAGGTGCTGTTAGTATAGCTAAGCCAATGACATTTCTACACTACAAAAAACCTGAGTTGTTTCAAAAAAATAAAATAATATTTGGAAATCATATATGTAGAGCAAATTTGCATCACCTACCTATAGGAATACATATGTTAGATGACATCTATATGACGTTACGTACAAAACAATTTGGTTATGAAGTATGGAGATATATGGGTGGTTATGAAAATTCAGTTACACATAAAAACGTAGGAGGGTTACAATCAATCAAACGTGAACATTTAACAAAAGCAACAATAAAAAAACTACAGGATTTATTTCCTCAGTACGATATACAAGTAGGCTACTTTAAAAATACCAATAAGGTAGATATAGATATAAAAAAATTAAAGATTTAGTATGGAGAGAATTTATCCGAACAAAACAGAAATAAAAGATACGTTAGAAAAAATACGTTTAGCGAATCACATACAGAGGTATCAATTAATTAAACGTTATTTATATGGAAATGTATTAGACATAGCTTGTGGCGTAGGTTATGGTTGTGAACTAATATCTAACGTGCCTGATATAAAAAAAATATATGGCGTAGACAGAGATAACGAATCTATTAAGTATGCACACAATACCTACAAGAATAAAAAAATAGAATTTAGCGTTAATGATATTAAAACAATTAAACGTGATGATATAGATTGCTTAGTAAGTTTAGAAACCATAGAGCATCTGTTAGATATTAATGACTACTCAATAATGGTAAAACGTATACGCCCTGAACTAATAGTAGTTAGTTATCCTAATAAAAAATCTACTCATTTTAATAAGTTTCACTTTCAAGACCTATGTAAACAAGATATTGTTGATTTACTACCTGACTACCATATAGTAAGACAAGAGAAGCAACAATACGATGTCAGTATATTAGTATTGGTTAAGAATCCAGAAAATATGCCAAAGCACGTATTAAATAATTACGATTAATTTGACACTTTTGTAAACAATAGATATTTTTATTATCTTTACAATATACTAACACACTAAAATTATATTATGTCAAAAGATTTTCAAATACTTACAAGAAAAAAATATGACTTTTTCGAATGCTCATCAGCATTTCAAAAATCAATAAGACGATGTATAGAAAAAGATGCATTATTCTTCGGTACAGAACTTGCAGCTAGTGGATATGCTCAATATCTATGGAAACGTATGCTAATCATATCTAGCGAAGATATTGGTCTAGCAGATAACAACGTTGCTGTACAAATACAAGCGTTGTATCAAAACTGGCAAGTTATTGCAGCTAAGAATCCCGAAGAAGGTATCATACCTATCGTACACGCCATATTACTTTTAGCAAGATCAAAAAAATCACGTATTGTAGACAATGCTAAGATGTTTGCTTGTAAATCTGACTACCGACCTGACGTGCCTGACTACGCACTCGACACACACACACGCAGAGGTAAGCGTATGGGTAGATCACTACAATTTTTTCTTGACGAGGGTAGCAAACTAAACAATGTTGCAGACATTGACGATCCGTACAGCGATTTCTTTACGCAGTATATCACAGACTACGCCAACAAGCAAGTACCGATCACAGGCTACGACGCTGACAATATTTACCATAAAAACACAAAAGAAAAAGACAATTTTTTAAATAAACAAAAACAAACTTTATTTTATTATGACGAAACACAGCAAAATAAATAAACTGTTCAAATCAGGCAAAGGAACTTATATGAACAAAAGCAAACAGATACTAATGTATGTAGAGTTTGCTAATTATGTAAAAGCTATTGACAATGAATTACACGATGATTGTTGGGAGCAAGTATATCATTCACGTATAGGAGATGAAAAATAAAGAGGATTTTTTAGAAAAGCACCAGTTATCTTTTGGTAACATATCTATTAGTTGTGAGGCTAGTGGTATATCTAGGCAAACTTATTATAACTGGTATAAAGACGATCCAAGTTTTAGACGTAGAGTAATGGATATAGAAGAACGTAATTTAGATTTAGCTGAAATGAAATTGCTAAACGCAATACGTGAAGGCAAGACAGCAGAGTTACTTTTTTATCTAAAGACTAAAGGTAAAAAACGAGGATACGTAGAACGACAAGAAATAACAGGTGCAGAGGGACAAAAACTATTTGAAGTTAGAATTATAGATACACGTGACGAACTCGATAGTACACACAAACAAAGTATTCCGACACTTACAGAAGGACAGGAATAAAATAATTGTTGAGCAGGGAGGTACACGTTCAGGCAAAACATATAACATATTGTTATGGATCATATTTGAGTATTGCCACAAAAATACAGGTAAGATGATAACTATTGTCCGTAAAAGTTTCCCTGCAGTACGAGGTACAGTTATGCGAGATTTTTATACAATCTTGCAACAGTATCAGTTGTACAATGAAGAACTGCACAGCAAGAGTAATAATGAATATTACATAAATAACAATACAGTCGAGTTTATTTCTTTGGACTTGCCACAAAAAATACGTGGTCGTAAACGTGATCTGTTATTTATCAATGAAGCTAACGAGTTAAACTATGAGGATTGGCAACAGCTTATATTTCGTACAACTGAACAAATAGTAATTGATTATAACCCAAGTGATGAGTTTCACTGGATTTATGACAAAGTAATAACTAGAGAGGATTGTTCGTTTTATAAAACTACTTATGACGATAATCCTTTTTTGCCAGTCAGTATCATAGAAGAAATAGAACGTTTAAAAGACACAGACGAAAACTACTGGCGAGTATATGGTTTAGGAGAACGTGGACAAAGTCGTAGTTTGATATTCTCTTTTGTATCGATAGTAGACATACCGAAACAGGCTAAACTTGTTAGCTATGGATTAGATTTTGGATTCAGTAATGATCCAACAGCACTTGTAGCAACGTATATACAGGACACTAACATATATATTAAAGAGTTATTGTATCGTACAGGATTAACAAATCAAGATATAGCAAAAGAATTATCAAGGATAGGTTTAGACAGACGTGACGAAATTTATGCAGATAGTGCAGAGCCTAAAAGTATTGAAGAAATTTATCGTATGGGTTGGAACGTGAAACCTACTATGAAAGGTGCAATTAATCAAGGAATAGATTTACTAAGAAGGTACAAGTTGCACGTAACTGATACCAGTAGTAACATTATAAAAGAAATGCGTAATTATAAATACATTGAGGACAAAGATGGTAACCTCACTAATAAGCCAGTAGACAAATTTAATCACGCCTGTGATGCTATTAGGTATAGTGTTATTAATAAACTCAGCAGACCAAACTACGGAACTTACGCTATAAACTAAAATAATTGTTAAAATATTTGACAACTATGTAAACTTTTGCTAAGTTTAGGTACAAATATATAATAACACAATTATGCAAAATTCAGTTTTCGAGATACTAGGTTATCACAAAGAATTATTTGACCAACATACAGGTAAGTATCTTGGTTATATCAAAATGTCTGTGCCTGATCGTAGCCAAGCAAAATTCGGTTACTTCGGTCGCACAAAACAACACGTCAAAGGTACTGTACATCAATCTAACAAAACTTTCGTTGTAGACGATGTATACGTAACAGAATGTATACCTATCTGTGGTCGTATTATTGCAGATACTGTTGCAGATCAACATAACGTATTGCGTCAGCACTACACGTCAATCAAATCTCTACGCAGATAATAAAAGTTGACAAATTTGACACATTAAAAAAAAAGAGGTAAGTTTAACAAATTAACACACTATTATGATTACACAGAAACAAATGTCGTACATCGACACACTAAAAACACTCGTTGATTTAGAAATGGGTGACAAAGGCACGTGCGTCTTAGGTTATAAGATGTATGTAAACGGAGAACAATTATGTAGACAACCTTGGCAGGGTAGTTTATCTTGTGAGAGATTCTATCGTTTAGCAACTGAATATTTAATCAGCGAGGGTATTGATCCTTGCAATATACATATTGATTATGGCAGAATCGACTAAATACAACGGATGGACTAACTACGCAACGTGGCGTATAAACCTAGAAATGTTTTCTGACTGCGATGACCAGTTCAATGATATAATTATTGACTTACGTCACAACGAATCAGTAACAAGTGTAGTCTACGAACTAAAAGACTACCTTAGTCAACACGTAGAAGAAATATTAGAAATGGAATGTGACAACAACTTAACATTGTCTTACGCTTACGCATTTATTAATCAAGTAAACTTCTACGAAATAGCACAGCATATATACGATCACTATTTAGATGCATATGTTTGTGATAATTGCAACAAAGAATTAGATGAGGAAGGTCGTTATTGTTCAGATAAATGCAAAGCAGAATACAATGCAACTGCAGACTTATAACTATTTGTATATGTAAAAAAACTTTTATACATTAGTGTAGGATTTTTTCATTTGGTTGAAAATTTGTTTAGATGTTAATTGTTCTAAGGGTAGCTGACTGGTTACCCTTTTTTTTATAAAAAGTCACAAGTAAATCGTTATTAAAGTATGCAAGTAGAAATATTAGTACCGACCACAGGCAAGGATATAACGTTAGGTCAATATCAAAAGTACGCATCAATAGAAACAGAGGAAAACAAAAACACTCCGTTTATATTACAAAAAATGTTAGAAATATTTTGTAGTGTTGATCTCAAAGACGTTGCTAAGGTTAAGTATACTGATTTGTTAAGCATTTCAGAAACTATAAATAAAATATTAAATAAGGAGTACCCACTAACAGAACGTTTTACGTTAGACAATGTAGAGTATGGTTTTATTCCTTTGCTAGAGGATATATCGTTAGGCGAGTACATTGACTTAGATACTAATTTTTCAGATTGGAAAAGTATGCACAAAGCTATGTCAGTTTTATACAGACCAGTAGTAGATAAAAGAGAGAATAGGTATACTATACAAGAGTACGAGGGAACGAATAATCAGTTAAAGGATATGCCGATAGATATAGTTTTTGGTGCAGTGGTTTTTTTTTACCGTTTAAGTCAGGAATTGTTGACAGCTACCCTGAACTATTTAGCGATGGGGGACAAGCTAGTCAAGGAGCAGGAAGAAATTTTGGAGAAAAATGGGGTTGGTATCAATCAGTCTATGCACTTGCTCAAGGAGACGTTACAAAGTTTGAACATATCACTAAACTAGGTGTACACAAATGTTTCACAATGTTGTCGTTTATGAAAGAAAAAACAGAGTTGGAGAATAAAGAATTAAAGAAAAATTTAAGATGAGTAATCAAGGCGTAAGGGGATATTATCAGGTAGTTAAAACTATAAAGACGCAGTTGTTAAATGATCCTAACATTAACACAGTAACAGTTGGGGACATAAGTGACGTAGATTTAAGAAAGCAAACTATTTTTCCT